>QGCX01000134.1_pt1 | contig 16636 bp, 19 predicted proteins | sample 4708031 | NCBI WGS metagenome assembly QGCX01 (sample SAMN08941163, study PRJNA450518) | Sediment metagenome, whole genome shotgun sequencing project. | reverse complement strand
CCATTGGCGTATTAAAAATCCCTTTCGTTCAGTACATATTTGAGCAGGTAGGAAGTATTTTTGTTAGTATTCTTGACTTTACCCGTGCAGGTAGTCAATTCCTGTTTGAAGGGCTTGTAGTAGATATGGATACCTTTGGCTATATTTTTGCTTTTCAGGTATTACCTACGATTATATTTTTCTCAGCCTTGACCTCTGTTCTCTACTACTTGGGCGTTATCCAGGTTGTGGTAAAATGGATGGCTTGGTTACTTTCCAAAACATTGGGTATTTCTGGAGCAGAAAGCCTTTCCGTAGCTGGAAACATCTTTTTGGGGCAAACTGAGGCTCCTTTATTAATTAAGGCCTACTTGGAAAAAATGAACAAATCCGAAATCCTATTGGTGATGATCGGCGGAATGGCCACCGTAGCCGGAGCCGTATTGGCCGCATATATTGGATTTTTAGGTGGAGATGATCCCGAGTTACGATTAATATTCGCCAAACACCTTTTGGCCGCATCGGTAATGGCAGCTCCCGGCGCCATAGTCATTTCAAAAATATTATACCCACAAACCGAAGAAGTAAACACCGAGGTAGAGGTTTCCTCGGAAAAAATTGGGGCCAACATCTTGGATGCCATTGCCAATGGAACCACCGAAGGGTTAAAACTTGCCTTAAACGTTGGTGCCATGCTTTTGGTATTTGTGGCTTTCATTGCCATGATGAACGGGATTTTGGGATGGATTGGTGACGTGACCACTTTTAATAGCTGGATTGCCGCCAATTCCCCTTATGAAAATTTCTCTCTCGAAGCCATTCTCGGAACCGTTTTTGCCCCGCTCATGTGGTTAATTGGTGTCGCCAACGAGGACATTATGCTCATGGGACAACTACTTGGGATAAAATTGGCCGCAAGTGAGTTTATCGGGTATATTCAACTGGCAGACCTTAAAGATGTAACAAGCGGCGTACATTTCTCTTACAATAAGTCTGTGATTATGGCCACCTATATGCTCTGTGGCTTTGCCAACTTTGCCTCAATCGGAATTCAAATTGGAGGTATTGGTTCTTTGGCTCCTGGTCAACGCAAGGTACTTTCCTCCTTTGGAATGAAGGCCGTTTTGGGGGGATCATTAGCTTCATTGTTGTCCGCCACCATTGCTGGGATGATTTTAGGGTAAATGGCTGAAGTGTGAAGGTTTAAAGGTTAAGGGTGAAAGCCAGTACAAAATAAATTAGAACAATCAACCTCGAGATTTTAAACATACATTGTTATGAGAAATTTTCGAGAGTTAAACGTCTGGAAAGATGGACGGGGTTTGGTCAAAGACATCTACACAATCACCAAGCTTTTGCCAGATTCTGAAAAGTTTGGTTTGATTTCCCAAATTCAAAGAAGCGCTATTTCCATACCTGCTAATATCGCAGAGGGTTGCAGCAAATATTCACAAAAAGATTTTGTGCGCTTTTTACAAATCAGTTTAGGTTCCGCATACGAATTGGAATCGCACATTATCCTGTGTGAAGATTTAAACTTTATTTCTTCTGATACCACAGCGCCCATAATCAAAAACATTCAAAAACTACAGAGAGGAATAGCATCCCTAATAAAATATAACAGAACAAACCATTGATTTACCCTTCACCCAAATACCTTTTACCTTTCACCCCCAAACCAGTTAATAAACTTTTCATAAGTCAACCTATTGACCTATTGTTCGTTTACCCGCAACCATTTAACTTTATCCCCACTATGAAACAATACCACGACCTTCTTAAACACGTATTGGAGCACGGAAACCAAAAAGGGGACCGCACAGGAACAGGAACCTTGAGTGTTTTTGGCTATCAAATGCGATTTGACCTCTCCGAGGGCTTTCCTATGGTGACCACCAAAAAATTGCACCTCAAATCCATTGTCCACGAATTGTTATGGTTTTTGAAAGGGGATACCAACATTGGATACCTCCAAGAGAACGGCGTGCGTATTTGGAACGAGTGGGCCGATGAAAATGGTGACCTTGGACCGGTTTACGGACATCAATGGCGCAATTGGAACAGTGAGGAAATTGATCAGATCAAAGAAGTGGTCGAGACTTTAAAAAGCAATCCCAATAGCCGTAGAATGTTGGTTTCCGCTTGGAACCCCAGCGTATTGCCCGATACCTCGGTTTCGTTTGCAGAAAATGTGGCCAATGGAAAGGCCGCTCTCCCACCCTGCCATGCTTTTTTCCAGTTTTATGTGGCCGATGGGAAACTATCTTGCCAATTGTACCAACGTAGTGCGGACATCTTTTTGGGAGTACCTTTTAACATTGCCTCCTACGCTCTGTTTACTTTAATGATGGCGCAAGTATGTGGCTACCAGCCCGGGGAGTTTATCCACACCTTTGGTGACGCGCACATTTACAACAACCATATGGAGCAGGTGGAACTGCAATTGAGCCGTGACCCACGCTCCTTGCCCACCATGAAAATAAACCCTGAAGTAAAGGACATCTTCTCTTTTACCTTTGATGATTTCGAGCTCTTGAACTACGACCCGCATCCGCATATTAAGGGGGTTGTGGCAGTGTAAATGCAGCAAAAGGAATTATTTTACGATGATTTTGGTTGTATGTGGATTTTTTTAATCTTAAAAAGTTGGTGAAAATTTAATAAATGGAAAGTGATAAAGCCCTCCTTATAATTGATATGCAAAAAGGCTCATTCACACCCAAAACTCCACGATTTGATGCAATTGGAGTAATAAACAGAATAAACAGACTTGCAGATTTATTTCGTAAAGAAGGATTTCCTGTCATTTTTGTCCAGCATGATGGAAATGGTACAGGGGAATTTGAAAAAAACACATTGGAGTGGGAATTATTGAACGAACTCCTGATTAAACCAACAGATATACTACTGGACAAATATGCCAATGATGTTTTCTATAAATCTGAACTTCAGGACAAACTCGCGGAATTGGGTGTACAAGAATTGGTACTAACAGGGTGCGCAACTGACTTTTGTGTTGAATCCACAGTACAATCAGCTTTGACAAAAGATTACGAGGTAACTGTAGTTGCAGACGGACATACTACGGGTGAAAGACCTCATTTAAGTGCAGAAAAGATAATTGAACATTATAATTGGGTGTGGCAAAATATGATTCCAACAAATGGAAAAATAAAGGTAGTAAAGTACAAAACGATAATAAAAACATTTGGCAGCAATGCTCAAAATTGATTCATGTTCTATTTTCCACTAGGAAAAAATCAATAATCTTTGATAATTAAGTGGATAGTTCTTTAAAAATATCCGGGAATTTATGGTCATATTCAGCTAACCTGAGTTTCATGGCTCTTTCGACCTACAATTGTTCAAAACCTTACCGATTAACCGAAACGATGCTGCCACATTTTGAATTTCCCTTTGGGAAAAGGAGCCTTCCTCCACATAAAAATATTTGTGCGTCATACTGAACTGGTTTCAGCATCCCATCAATCATGAAAAAAAGCATATGAGACCCTGAAACAAGTTCAGGGAGACGGTAAAATAGTTGATGTACAAACAGGAACAGTACTAATCTGTAAAATTGTACATTTGATTCAAATCTGTATAAACAAGTAATTCCCATGAAAACCACCGCTATTACCCTTTTTGCCGCGCTATTATTTGCCAGTTGTGGCGATCAAACCAAAAAAGAAACCGCCGAAGAACAAGAAGAAGAAACTGTGGAAAAAACAGAAGAAGTAACGGGGCCTCAATTGCGCCACGTAGTATTGTTCAAATTTAAGGAGACATCGAGCGCTGAAGAGGTACAACAAGTGGAAGAGGCATTTAATGCATTGCCATCAAAAATTTCCGAAATAAAAGGCTACGAATGGGGCATGAACAACAGTCCGGAAAACCTAAACAAGGAACTCACCCATTGCTATTTATTGACCTTTAGCAGTGAAGCTGACCGAGACACCTATCTTACCCATCCCGACCATGTGGCCTTTGGCGATATTGTAGGTCCACACATAGCGGATGTTCTCGTGGTTGATTATTGGACCAAATAGACCCTTTCAATGAATTTAAACCAGATAACGGTCCCTTCGCTTGATTTAACAAAATCAATCCCTTTTTATGAAACCTTAGGGTTAAAATTAATCGTTAAAGCCCTTCCCCATTACGCAAGATTCGAATGTCCAGATGGGGATTCCACATTTTCTTTGCACCAAACAGAGGAGTTGCCAAAAGGAGAAGGTATTTACGTTTATTTTGAGTGCAAAAATTTAGATGAGCAGGTTGAAATTTTGAAACAAAAAGGGATTCAATTTGATTTGGAGCCCACGGACCAAAAATGGCTATGGAGAGAAGCAAGGTTAAAAGATCTTGATGGAAACCAACTCATTCTTTTCCATGGTGGAGAAAATAGACTAAACCCTCCTTGGAGAATCGACAATTGAACAAATTTGAACTTTATGGAAATAAAAGGTGTAATATTTGATTTTAATGGCACCCTTTTTTTTGATACCCACTTACATAATCAGGCTTGGGATGTTTTTTTAAGGAAGCATTCCTTAGCGCTTACCGACGAAGAAAAAAACTTTAAAATCCACGGTAAAAACAATGCGGAAATCATGTCCAACCTGTTTTCCAAAGATTTATCAGAAGACGACATAAAAACCTTAAGTATAGAAAAAGAGGATATTTACCAGTCGCTCTGTTTAAAAGAAAAGATGGAGCTAGCTCCCGGAGTTTTGGATTTTTTGGAATATCTGGACAAAAACAATATCCCATTTACCATTGCAACGGCTTCCGACCTATACAATCTGCAGTTCTATTTTGAACACTTGGAACTAAAAAAATATTTTGACTTGGACCAAATCGTTTACAGCAATGGAAAGATAAAAAGTAAACCCCACCCTGAAATCTTTTTAAAAGCTATGGATGTTTTAAATATCGATGCCAGTGAAACATTGATTTTTGAAGATTCGGCCTCAGGAATATTGGCTGCTGAAAATTCCAGGGCTAAAAAAATTATTATCGTGGACTCGGCCAATAATGACTATAGCAAATGGAATTATGATGTCATCACCTCTTTTAAGGAAATAGACACCTCTATTTTTAAAAAATAGCTGCCCCTTCTGGTAATTAAAAAAGGAAAAACCACCATCAGTTTGGGGAACTTGATGGTGGCTTAACAATGATTTACACTTCCAATACCGCATTTTCTGCACCGGCATAGTCGTTCCACTGGAAACGATCTGCCTCAGCATCGTTGGTATAATTGCCATCGATTAAATATCTAAACTCGTAGCTATTTTCTACAGGTAGATCAAACGTTCCTTTAAAGGTTCCGTTCTTCAATTTCTTCAAGCTGCTTTTCTTGGGATTCCATTTGTTGAAATCTCCCACTACTGCAACAGTCTTTGCCTCTTCTGCAGGAACTGAAAAAGTTACTTTACAAACAGGCTTGCTTTTTAAGTATTGTTTCTTGATTGCCATGGTACTACAATTTTAATTTCGGCACAAAACAATACATAAAACTGTTTATTTACAACAAGTTAGAATCGATTTATCAATTTGATAAAATCCGCCTAACCACAAGGTCACTTTTAGCAAATAAAGTTGCTATTTTTTGTCATATATCACTTTGACGACCAACGCTTTAATAGTGTTGCAATAACATCTATCTCTTCTTCGGTATTGTAAAAATGAAAACTCAACCTAATACCTCCTCCCCTTAGGGATGCCACTATATTTTCTTCCGTTAATTTATTGAAGAGCTTCTCATCTCCCTTTATATTAAAAATGGTACTGTGCTGTTTTCTCTTTGTAATGGTCGGCTCCAAAAGATCCAATTCCGAAAAAGCCGTCAACGCTCTTTTTGATAGTTTTTCCAATTGGGCCTGCACATTTTCCATCCCTATTTCATCCAAAAAATTGATTGCAAATTCCAAACTTCCAAAATTTAAAGAATCCAGATGACCGGGCTCTAAAAATTTACAGAAGGTTATGCTGTTCCGTTTGGAAGCATCATTATTCACAGAGCCGTTCCCAATGCCCTTCAAATCAAATTGGTCCATTACCCCATCCTTTACAAGGTAAAATCCATTACCGTAACCGGCCAGCAACCATTTATATGCGCTGGCTCCCAAAATATCGATACCAGATTCTTCAAAATCGAAGGCCTCGGTCCCCAAAAATTGGGTACCATCGGCCATAATAATCAAATTGGGGAATTCCTTTTTTAAATCCTTTAAAAATTCAAAATCAATGCGGACACCGTTCACCCATTGCACCAAACTGAGGGCAAGGATATCAACATCCCCCTTCTTTACTTTGGCATGAATACTTTCTTCCATGTGCTCATCCGCATCCACATAGTCCCGCTTAAAGTTTCGGGTTTCGAAGGGCCAGTTGACACTTGGGTAATCCTTATTGACCAACAAAACTCTTTTATCCTTGGACAAACCTTCCAACAACAAATTGAATCCTAAAGTAAAATTCGGGACCAAGGCCACATTTTCGGCCTTGCAATTAAAAAATTTGCCAACTGTTTTCTTGATCTCGGGCATATGTGCAAAACTCTTGTTCTTCATTTCGCTGCCTCCGATAAGGAAATCCAAGTCGTGTCCTTGGCGCCACTCCATTAAATCTTCGCTCAGCAGACCTGCGGAAGCCGTGTTTGCATAAATACATTGATTAAGAACGGGGAATTTTTTTCTTAGGTTTTGCATGTCGGTATTTTTGGATACAATTCAGTTATCTTTGTTGATAAAGATAGCCATTCCATGTTGTCATTTGGTAAAAAGAAGAAGTCCGAAATAGATTTAGAGCAGCACGAACTTTTGGAAAATGCCCATAAACGCATCAAACAAAAGAAGAGACTGTTCTCCCACTTTGTGATTTTTTTGATCGGAAGTATATTTTTGATTCTTGCCAATAAGGTTTTAAAGTACGGAGAAGCTTACGATTGGTCTATTTGGATTGTATTGGTCTGGACCTTTCTGTTCGCCCTGCATGCCTTTAATGTTTTTGTGACGCACAAGTTTATGGGACAAAACTGGGAACGACAACAACGTGAGCGATTAGTTAATATTCAAAAAAAACGTATCGGCGAAATACAGAAAGAAATAGAGACGGACTTCCCACTTTCTAAAATCAATAAAAAAAAAGATCAGTGAAGAAATTGATCATTATTGCAGCGGCAGCGGAAAACAATGCATTGGGCAAGGACAATGATCTTGTTTGGCATTTACCGGATGATTTTAAACGATTTAAGGCGTTGACCTCGGGCCACAAGATTATAATGGGCAGAAAGACCTTGGAGAGCTTTCCAAAACCCCTTCCCAATAGAACGCACATTGCCATTACCCGGGATGAGGACTATACACCCAAGTTTCCTTGTACTGTGGTGCACTCCATTAGCGAGGCCATTGGTTTAGTGGAGGACAATGAAACAGCCTTTATTATTGGTGGGGGCAAAATTTACAAACAGTCCATGGCGATTGCTACGGATATTGAACTCACACGGGTTCACGGCACTTTTGAGGCTGATGCCTTTTTTCCAGAGATCAATGAAGAACAATGGGAGTTGGTGAACGAAGAATATCATCCAAAGGATGATAGGCACAAATACGACTTCACCTATCTTACTTATAAAAGAAAGTAACACCTAAAAATCCAAATAAGAGACTTGGGCAACATTGCGATTAATTAAATCTTTTAAAACTTCTACGTTAGCGTTGGTGTGAAAGATATATTCTGGCCGGTGCGTTGCTGTGGAAAGTAAATTATTTCGATCCAAAATGGCTTTAGTTTGGCGTGCCACCGCTTCCCCTGAATCAATTATGGTAATATTTTGTGGTAAAATATCCTTTAGTACCGGAATCAAATATGGGTAATGGGTGCAACCCAAAACCAGGCAATCTATATTTTGTTCCAGCATAGGTTGTAAAAATTCATTTAAGAGTTTCTTCATCTCCGGGGATTGCACCTTACCGGCTTCAATAAGTTCAACCAATCCTTTTCCCTCCTGTTCCAAAACAGTGATTCCTTCGGCAAAGAGTTTGGAGGTATTATGGAACAAACTACTAGATAGGGTCCCCTTGGTGGCCAAAACACCAACTTTTTTGGTCTTGGTATGCAAAGCAGCGGGCTTGATCGCAGGTTCAATACCAATAAATGGAACGGGGTAATGTGAACGGAGGTAGTCTATTGCATTTGTTGTCGCCGTATTGCAGGCCACTATAATCATTTTACAGCCACGATCGAGGAGAAGTTCTGTGTTTTTGATACTAAGCCGTAGAATTTCTTCCTTGGGCTTTTCACCATAGGGCGCGTTGGCACTATCGGCCAAGTAAATAGTATTTTCATAAGGAAGCATTTTTGCCACTTCTTTCCAAATAGACGTGCCTCCCACCCCTGAATCAAAAATTCCAATAGGTTTTGCCATACCTAAAAATAGTCCCTTAAATTATTATAGCATAAAAAAACCGCCCTTTAATAAGGACGGTTTTTTAAAATATTGTAAAGGCTCGGTTTAGAAACCTAATTCTTGTTTTACTTCTGGCAAAAGGTCTTTTCCTTTGGCAACGATCAAGCTCAATCCTGGGCTAGCATCGATTACATAGTCAAAGCCTTGTGCTGCTGCAACTTTTTCGATAGCTGCTTTTGCTTTATCAGAAATTGGAGCGAACAACTCTTGTTGCTTCTTTTGCATTTCTTGCATTGCAGCTTGTTCGGCCTCTTGAATATTCTTTTCGAACCCTTGAAGCTCTACAGCTCTTTGTTCGTTTTCTTCTCTTGTTTTAGAAGTAGCTTCGTTCTGGTATTGTGTATACTTGTTTTGAAGCTCTGTCATAGAGCTTTGAATGTCTGCTCTGTAGGTTTCCTGTAATTTCTTCAATTCAGCTTGTGCAGCCTTCATCTCCGGCATTTCAGACAATAGTTGCTGTACGTTAATATGGGCAACTTTGCTCTGTGCATTTACAAAACCCGTAGCCGCAACAAACAATACTAGCGCTACAGCAATCCTTTTTACATTTTTCATGATTCTCTACGTTACTTTTTTGACTTTAAATTTAGTGTTTCAATATATAATTATCCTATTGAATCCTTTTGTTGTTCTTGCGCTTTTTTTCGTTCTTCCAATTTGGCTTTTCGCTTGGCCTCGCGCTCTTCCAATAATTTTTTTCTTCTTGCTTCGTATGCTTTTTTTCGGTCTTCCCTTTCCTTCAGTTTATCCGCCCTTCTTTCTTCGGCCGCCTTCTCTCTTTCCTCTAGGGCTTCCGCCGCTTTTTCCTGCCTTTCTTTCAAGGCCTCACTAATCTGGCCCTCCTCTTCTTTAAACTGTTCCAAACGGCTTTGCTCCTCTTGTTTTTTCTTGGAAGCACTCACTTTTCTCGTGCGTCCTATTTCCCTTAAAACCAAGTCGCTGATATCGTGGCGTTTTTCGGAATACAACATTACAACATCTGCCGATTTATCAAAAATAAAATCGTATCTTTTATTACCTCCTATTTTTTGCACCTCATTGAAAACTTGGTCTTGTATAGGCTGTATCAAAAGTTGTTTTTGTAACACTAAATCACCCTGTGGCCCAAAACGGTCTTGTTGATAATCCAACATTTCTTTTTCCAAAATCTGGATTTCCTCTTCCCGTTCTAAAATCAGCTCATCGGTAAGAAGCACTTTTTCTGCCATCAAATCTTTTTTCATCTGATCAATGACACTTTGCTTCAGTTCAATTTCTTGCTTCCATTTTTGGGCCTTGGCATTCAATTGTTCCGTCGCATCCCTGTACTCCTCCACATTTTCCAGGATATACTCCATATCCACATATCCTATGCGCACTCCCCTTTGGGAGAACCCATGTAGGGTCGACATCAAAACAACTAATGTTAAAAGAACTTTGGTATTCATCTTTGATTCCGCATTTTACATAGAAAATATCGTGCCAAAATTACTATTTAATTTAAAATGAGCTATTTATAAATTAGTAATACACGTTTTTCCATTGATTAAAACTGCTGCCCGATGATGAAGTGTGTTTGCCAGCCACTTGGTCCGACAGATCCTGGACGGGCATCTGTATCGAAGCCATAACCAAAATCAATTCCCAAGAGTCCGAATGCCGGCATAAATATACGCAGCCCCACTCCGGCAGATCTTTTTAACTCAAACGGATTATAATCATTAAAATTGTTGAAGGCATTACCTGCCTCTAAAAAAGATAGTGCATAAATCGAAGCTGATGGCTTTAACGTAAGTGGATAACGCATTTCCAAAGAAAACTTATTGTAGATAGTTCCTCCGTCCTGCTCCAAGTTACCTGTAATGGCATTTGTGATATATGGAGTTAGTGACTGGTTCTCGTATCCACGAAGCTGCACAACATCCCTACCATCCAAGGTAAAGTTTCCGAGACCATCACCTCCAACATAAAAACGCTCAAAGGGAACATCACCAATATCGTGGTTGTAAGCTCCCAAAAATCCAAATTCTGCATTGGTGCGCAGAACCAGTTTATCCACAATTCTGGTATACCAATCTCCTTTAAACTTAATCTTGTAGTATTCCAACAACTTAAATCGTTCCTCTTCCAATTCCTCCAACTCACCTCTCAGCTGGTTAAACTCAAGCTGTTCTTCTGCCGATCCTGGTTCCCCAATTTCAAAGAGTCTTCGGGTAGTGTCGTCGACATCTTGTCTCAATTGTTTGTAATCTTTTCCACTGAAAAGAGAGTAAGGTGGCGTGAACTTGGCAGTCAACTCAAAATTAGAACCTGACAACGGAAATATCCTACTAGGTCCTTGGGAACTCCTTGAAATTCCAAAAGTATAACTTAAGGAGTTGGAACTACCGTTACCAAAATTGAAAAGCCCACTGTTATAATCGTTAAAATCATACAACTGATAGCTTAATGAATGTGACAAGGTAAAGAAGTCGTCGGGCCATTGTACTCGCTTTGCCAAACCTGCAGAAACCCCTGTAATTGCAAAACCACGAGATTTATCCACATCCAATCTACCATTCTGGTTGAAATTGGTCGCAAATTGTTGTGTTCTAGAAAGGGACAGATTGAATCTTACCGGTTTTTTACCTCCCAACCATGGTTCCGAGAAATTCAAACTATAAACACGGAACGTCCTACTGGCCTGTAAACGCAAAGCGAAAGTTTGACCGTCACCCATGGGAACAGGCTTATAAGCTTCTTTGTTAAAAATGTTCTTTAAGGAAAAGTTACTAAAAGAAAGTCCCAATGTACCTATAAAGCCTCCGCCACCAAATCCACCTTGCAATTCTATTTGACTAGAACCGGATTCCACTAAACTATAGTTAACATCCACCGTTCCCGCATTTGGGTCTGGATTAATAATATCCGGAACAATTTGTTCAGCATCAAAAAATCCAAGCTGACCCAATTCTCTGATTGTCCTTACAATATTCTGCTTGCTATATTTTTGACCGGGCCTGGTACGAATCTCCCTGAATATTACATGATCATTGGTTTTATCGTTACCAGATACGGTTACATGGTCCAAAAAGGTCTCTTTACCTTCAATAATTCTTATTTCAAAATCGATAGTATCGTTGACGGCAGATACCTCAACTGGGTTAATACTGGAGAATAAATAACCATTATTTTGATAAAGGTTGGTCAAATCCTCAGCATCTGGTTTGGAATCGTCCGCAATGCGTTCCTTGAGCAATACTCCATTATACGTATCCCCTTTCTTGATTCCCAAAACTTGGCTCAATTGCCGATCAGTATAAACAGAGTTCCCAACAAAATTAATTTCACCAAAGTAGTACTTATCACCTTCCTCTACTTTGATGGTGAGCTCAATATTCTTTTCATCCAACTTCACAAAAGTGTCCGACAAAACCCTGGCATCCCTGTAACCTCTTTCTGCATATGTATCCACAAGGTTTGAAAGGTCTTCTTCAAAATCAGCAGATATGTACTTTGACTTCTTCCAAAAACGGTAAAACTTTTTCTTCTTGGTGTTTTTCAAAGACTTCTTAAGTCTTTTATTAGACAGTTTTTCATTGCCAACAAAGTTGATACTCTTAATTTTCACCTTATCACCTTTGTTTACGTTGATTACCATGTTCTGGACATTTGTCCCTGTGGTATCGGTAGAGGTGGCAATAGCAACCTTTGCATTAAGAAAACCTTGCTTTTTGTACTTGTTCTGAAGATAGTTTTTGGTATTGGCAATTAAACTTTCTGTAATCTTCTTGCCCTTTTTAAGGTCCGTATCTTCGATGATGTCTTCAACTTTTCGCTTTTTGACACCATATACAATCACATTATTCAAGGTTGGGCGTTCTGTAATATTGAGTTCCAGAAATATCCTATTATCCTCGATTTTCGTGTAGAACATCTCAACGTTGCTGAACAAATCCAAGTTCCACAACTTTTTAATCACAGCACTTATTTCATCTCCCGGCACCTTGATGGGCTGTCCAACTCGCAAACCGGTATAGCTTTTTACAGTCTGCTCGTTATAGCTTTGTAACCCTGTTACGGTTAACCCTCCCAAAATATACTGCTTACCTTCTTCAAAGTCGGTCTCTTGGGCAATACCGTGGGCTGAAAATAAAAATAATGGGATAATAAGGGTTGAAAGGATGAAGTTTGTAATACCCTTAGTTAAGTTGTTCGCTCGTTTTTCCAAATCGTCGTTCTCTATTTTGGTAACTTAATATGGCCTCTACCAAATGGTTTTCTCTAAAGTCGGGCCAAAATACATCAATAAAATATAATTCGGCGTATGCAATCTGCCAAAGTAAAAAATTACTTATCCTACATTCACCGCTAGTGCGTATAAGTAGGTCTACATCAGGCAAAAAGTGCGCGTAAAGATGTGTATTTATAACTGTTTCATCAATATTTTCGGGGGAAATTATGTTATTTTTAACTTTGGTCGCTATCTCTTGAACCGCGGTTTTTATCTCTTCTCGGGAGCCATAGCTCAATGCGAGCGTTAAGGTCATACCTGAATTATTTTCCGTTTTGGACATGACCTCTGTAAGTTCTTTATGAACTTTTTGGGGCAATGTGTCTATTTTACCTATTGCCCTTAACCTTATATTATGCTTGTTCAAGGTCTTTAATTCCTTTTTTAGGACATTTACCAAAAGTCTCATTAAAGTATCTACTTCATTCTTCGGACGCTTCCAGTTTTCAGTTGAGAAGGCATAAAGGGTTAAAAAGGGAATCTGGAGTTTCGCACAATTCTCCACTGTTTGGTTAACGGATTCCACCCCATTCTCGTGACCAAACATACGGAGCTTGCCACGTTGCTTTGCCCATCTACCATTACCGTCCATAATAATGGCGATATGTTGCGGCAGTTTATCTTTGTCTACGTCCTCTAGTGTGTGCATTTTATTGAAAACAATCCTGGCAAGGTTTACGTCCAAAGGTATAGGTCAATGTTATACCTGAAAAAACGTACCAGTCATCGCTCAAAATATTCCCGAATCGGAATTGCTCAAAATTGGAACCTTCTGGGTTACTCGCGTCCAAATTGTCCGTAAAAGTATATCTGGCCCCAATTTCGGCTCCAAGAATCAGAAATTGATTTAAACGATACTTAGCCCCAACCGTCATTGGAATTGCAAAACTACCGTCTTTTTGGTTAATATCCTGCATTTGAAGGGCATCAATATAATTAAAATCGTACCTAAAGTAGGTAAAACCAGTGTAAAGGTAAGGTGTGAAGGCGGGTCCGAGCTTATGAAGATTGTATTCTACAAAGTTAATTTCCAGTCCAGCGGAAAACTCCAAAACCGAATTATCCACTACATAGCCCCTTTGTTGTCGGGATTCCATGCTGGATTTAGTGTCATCAGCGGTAATTTCACCATAAAGCACACTGGCTCGCCAAGCATAACGTTTTCCCGCGTTCCACTTAAAGATTCCTCCAAAAGCGGGTCCTGATGGCAAAATATAATTAGTCCTTCCCACATCACCTATCATGTTGGCGCCTCCGGCAAACACACCTATCTCGTAGGTTTGTGCACTTACCTTGATCACACAGCATAGAAAAACAGCCAAAACTATCCGCATACTATCCAAAAAGTTTGAAGAATTAAGAGTAAAGGAAGGTCAATAAATTTATATTTAGAATTGTTCTCCTTTGTTAAACAGTTTTTCGCTCCTTTTATTGTTTTTGAAGGTATCAATTGCGTCGATCTTCCCCCCAAAGTAATTTGTTACGCAATGTTTTTAAGAAACTTTCGGATTTGTACTCAATCATTTTGATGGTAAAGTCCGCTTTTTTGATTCTAATTTCCTTACCGTTCGGGATATCGGCGATACGTGAATCCAAAGAAACCAAATGTGTCTGTTCCCTACCGGATACCTTTAACCTGATTTGAGTACTATCAGAAATAACCAATGGGCGGGCATTAAGGTTATGTGGAGCAATCGGGGTCAACACCAAAGATTTTGCCGAAGGTGCTATTACAGGACCACCGCAACTCAGGGAATATCCCGTTGAACCTGTTGGGGTGGAAACAATCAATCCATCGGACCAGTATGAAGTCAAATATTCATCGTCCAACCAAGTTTCCACAGTAATCATGGAAGTCGTATCCTTGCGGCTTACGGTAATCTCGTTCAGGGCAAAATTGAGCCCATTGAACTCATCCGATTCGGAATTGAGTTCCACTTCCACCAAGGTACGTTCCTCTATGGCATAGTGTCCTGCAACAAATTCCGTTACAAGCTTGCGAACATTTTCTTTTTTAAAGGTGGACAAGAATCCCAAGCGACCGGTATTGACCCCGACAATGGGGATTCCGTAGTCTTTAATATAGGTAACGGCCCTTAACATTGTGCCATCGCCACCAAAACTCACAAACATATCAAAGGAAGAATCCAATCCCTTGGATTGGGTAAATGTCCCTTTTACTTGTTCTTTGGTGATTGTAGCCACTAGCTCATTGAAGTTTTCCTCAACATAAACAGATGCATCCAACTTCTTCAATTCGTCCAAAAGTTCCTCTACACAAAGCTGGTCCTCTTCTTGAAAAGACTGACCGTAAATGGCTACTTTCATACTAAACGTTAAGATATTTTTCTAGATAGTCGGAACGCTGTTTCAAATCTTCCAAGAACTGATCATCGCTGTTCCCAAATACAATGGTGTAGTTATACCTTCTAAAAGTTTGGGCCACCTCGTTTAAACTCTGCGTACCGACTTTTAAGGTAATTTGAACAATATCATTCTCGGACTCGGTGATAAACGCCCCCAATAAACGGGCATTGTTCCCTTCCACAATTTGGGCAATTTCACTAAAGGAGTAATCTTTCACTCCAATCGACACCACCAAAATGGCACCTGGTTCCCTGAAGAAAGGAGTATCAATAAATACATCCACAACATCTTCAAGATCATAGTAACCAACAATTAAACGGTCTTCATCCAAAACTGGCAATATATTGGCTTCGTTCCTAGAGAACATTTCTAGCACATCCAACCAAGCAGTCTCCTTGGTTACGAAAAAGTCTTCCATTTCAAACCTAAAATCATCAATTTTCTTCTTGGGCTCAAAACAGGCAAGATCATTTTCCGACAACAATCCTAAATAAGCACCATTTTCAGTAACACCCACATGGGAATACGTGGTCTCTTCAAAAAAGGTGATTACGTCCTTCAAGGTTTGTGATACCTTAAAAACTGGAACTGTACCGATTATTTTATCTTGAATGTTCATAACAATTCTATTAGGTGCAAAATACTAATTTAAAATGGCAAAAGGCATGCCGAATTCTTATTTTTGACAATCTAAAAAAGAACTCCATGACAAAGTTGAGTGTCAACATAAATAAACTGGCTACTTTACGAAATTCTAGGGGCGGTAATGTACCCAACCTGATAACTTCGACCAAGGACATCGAAGCTTTTGGCGCACAAGGCATCACAATTCACCCAAGACCCGATGAGCGCCATATACGCTACCAAGATGCGCGAGACCTTAAAAAAGTGGTAACTACGGAATTTAATATCGAGGGGAACCCCATTCCGAAATTCATTGATTTGGTACTTGAAGTAAAGCCTACCCAGGTCACGTTGGTGCCCGATGCAGAAGATGCCATTACCTCAAACGCAGGTTGGGACACCATTAAACACAAGGATTTTCTGGTTGATGTAATCAAGACGTTTAAAGAGAATGGTATCCGCACCTCCATTTTTGTTGATCCCGATGTAGAGATGGTAAAAGGAGCTGCAGCAACAGGTACAGACCGAGTAGAGCTTTATACCGAAAGCTTTGCTGACGAATTTGCCAAAGGCAATAAAGAAAAGGGCGTAGCTCCGTTTGTAGAGGCAGCCAAAATGGCACACCAAGTTGGGCTAGGGCTCAACGCTGGGCACGACCTTAGTTTGGACAATATCAAATTCTTTAAAGAGCATATTCCACATCTTTTAGAGGTATCCATCGGGCATGCCTTAATCTGTGAATCCCTCTATCTGGGTCTTGAAAATGTGGTAAACATGTATTTACACCGATTAAAATAATGGAGATATTACATTCGAAAATATTGGGCAAAGGACAACCTTTTATAATCCTACATGGTTTTTTGGGCATGTCGGACAACTGGAAAACCCTTGGTTCCAAATATGCTGAAAATGGATTTCAAGTTCATTTGATAGATCAA
>QGCX01000133.1_pt1 | contig 16783 bp, 12 predicted proteins | sample 4708031 | NCBI WGS metagenome assembly QGCX01 (sample SAMN08941163, study PRJNA450518) | Sediment metagenome, whole genome shotgun sequencing project. | reverse complement strand
AAAAAGCCCTAGATTTTTAACAGTTCCGCGCTGTTTAAATCCACTGGAAACATAATAAACATAAATACCTGTATTTCAGTTTTTTAGATTGATTAAAATTCCAATATTCAATTAATTTTAATTGCAAACAAAAAAGGCCTGTATCGTATGGAATACAGGCCTTTTCAGTCAATAGAAACTCTGTATCACCCCATTTCTGGGATAATAATGACCTCGACAATGACTGTGTTAATTGTTTTCATATTTCAATGGTACGAAAAATAACGGTTCTGTTTTTGATTAAAATAAAGAATTATTTCTAAACAAGTTTAAACAGTAGCTCATCCCCATACTTTTTCTGAGCCAAAATAGAAATGGATGCTTCGGAAAGCTGCAGGATTCTTGGATAACCTCCGGTGGTTTGACCATCTTTCATTAGAATGATCATGCGACCTGCTGGAGTCAACTGAATAGTTCCCGGTAATGTTCCAGAGGTTAACATAGAATGGGAATGCCCAGTGATCAGTTCGGAAAGCTGATAGGCCATTCGATTATTCTCTTTGGAAACAGTAAAAGGTTTTGCAAATATTTCGGTAAGCTGTGCATCGGATAATAATGAAAACTCCGGTCCTTTATATACTTTTAGTGTGTTTTCCTCAAAATGCTCCTCAATCTTTACTTCGGATATTTTGGGCTTATACGTTAAAGTTTCCTTGTAAGGTATCTCTTCACCATCCTTTATTCGTGCTTTGCTGGTAACAGGGTAAAATTGGGAACGGCTATTGAGTAATTTTTCGGATTGAAATCCGCCTTTAACAGCCAAATATCCCCTGAATCCTTGCTCCAAACGCCCATAGGACAAAATATCGCCTTTTTCCACTTTTACCACCGCATAATTATCAATGGGCTCATTGTTCAGAGTAGCAGCAATATGCGCTCCTGACAAGCTTATATACGTATCGGCATCAAACTGTAAGGTAGGACCCGTCATAGTAATTTCCAAAACAGCATCATTCTCATCATTCTCCAATAACAGATTGGCTTTTTTAACGGATTCCACATCCATTGCTCCGGCAATAGGCACACCTATATCTCTGTACCCAAATCTACCTAGGTCTTGGATAGTTAAATAAAGGCCTGGTTTCAATACTTTAAGCATTCAACACAACTTTTTCCGGTTTGTAAATGCCCACTTCCCCTTCTATTTTATGAAGTTCGTATTCTGCTTTGGAAATACTCTCGAACTGTATCTTATCTCCCACTTTAACAAAACAAGGGTCTTTTTTACTGGGATCGAACAGGGTTACAGGGCAATTACCAATAATGTTCCAACCGCCCGGGGAATCTTGCGGGTAAATACCGGTTTGTTTACTGGCCAACCCCACGGAACCTTTCTGCACTTTCAATCTTGGTTCTGCACGACGCGGAATCTCTAAAGATGATGGCAGCCCGCCTAAATACATAAAACCGGGCAAAAAACCGATTCCATACACTACATATTGATGTGAGGTATGCTGTTTAATCAATTCTTCCACCGAAATTTTTAAAGTATTGGCTGCTTCTTCGATGTCCATTCCAAATTCAAGGTCGTAGCATACGGGTAACGTCCATAAATGCTGAACCCGTTCTGTTTTTGACTGGCCCTGTTTTTTATGACAAGCCTGAATCATTTCCTTGGTATCTTCAAAATCCAAATGGTCTTTGTTATAGACCATAGTTAAGGAATTATAGGCAACGGACATTTCCCAATCGGGTATTTTCAGCTCTTTAAAAGCATCCATAAAATCAAGGATATCTGCCAAAATGGATTCACTTACCTCATCGGGCCACTCCACTAAAACGGCTCGTTCTCCAAAGGGTTTGATGCTAATGGGGTAACTTTTCACTTTTGTATTTCTACCTGGTTCTTGGGTAATTCTTTTGAAAGATACATTAATATTTTTAAGGCAGAAACCGTATCGCCGTGTATACAAAGAGTATTCGCCTGAATATTACATAAATCGCCATCCACGGACTGTACTTTTCCGTTTTTAATGATGGGCAATATATGTTTCAACACTACTTCGGGTGCTGTAATTAAAGCATTTTCTTCTTTTCTGGAGACTAGGGATAAGTCAGCATTATAGTTTCTATCAGCGAAGGCCTCAAACCAGAGATTGAAACCTTGTTCCTTTGCTTTGTGCGCTATTACCGAGTCAAAAGGAACGTACAGCAGGGCTTTCTGTTTGTAATCGGCAATGGCATCCAAATAAACCACTGCCAATCTCTCATCCTTTGCCGTTTGATTATACAGTGCTCCGTGGGCTTTGATATGATGCAAGCTGATTTGTTCCTGCTTTAGAACCTCATCAAAATCCGCCAATTGTTTTCTAATACTTTGTATCAGGTCTTGGCCTGAGATATCCATCACCTCCCTGCCAAAATTAGCTTTATCGGGGTATGATGGATGCGAACCGACTTTAAGGTTATGTTTCTTGGCGAGGGAAGCAACCTTTAACATGGTTTCCTTGTCACCTGCATGGCCACCGCACGCAATGTTGCAGGAGCTTATAAATGGAAAAATATCCGCTTCGTTCCCTACTCCTTCCCCTACATCACAATTAATATCTATCTTTAATTGACCCATCTACAATAATCCAACTACTTTAAAAATACTCTTTGCCCCTAAAAATATAGCGAAAACCACTATGGCAATACCGAACGCATTTTGCAACACCGTATTCTTATTTTCGCCCATCACAGATTTTTTATTTACAATCCATAACAGCAAGAGTGCCATTACAGGAAGCAAGATTCCATTCGCCACCTGTGCAAATTGAATCACCTCGATGGGTTTTATATCAAAAGAAAGAAACACCACACCGCACAAAAGCACTATGGCCCAAACTATTTTGAATTTTTTGTTCTGCATGCCTCCTTCCCAACCAAAGCAACTACTGGCCACGTAAGCTGCGGCCAAAGGTGCTGTGATGGCCGAAGTAATTCCTGCGGCCAATAGCCCGATTGCCATAAATAAGAACGCCATTTTACCAAAAAGGGGCTCAAGGGCCTTGGCCATATCCAAAGCGTTGTTAATTTCTGAAATTGGGGCTGCGGAAGCAGTAATAAGTATTGCTATGGAGACCAATCCTCCCAAGCCAATGGATACGATTGTATCCCAATTCACCGCTTTTAAATCGGTTTTGGAATTCCATTTCTCCTTAACCAATGAAGCATGCAAGAAAAGATTATATGGAACTACGGTGGTACCTACCAAGGCTATTACCGTGAGCAATCCGTCTTCGGGCAACTGTGGCACAAACATTCCTTTTAATATTCCAGAAATTGATGGTTGGGTGATGATGGCACAAATCACAAAGCTCACTCCCATAATACCCACTAAGCCCACAAATATCTTTTCTAAAACCTTGTAATTACTGAACCAAAGCAATAGAAATATGATGACTCCTATAATTGCTGGCAAAAGAGGTTTTAATTCAGGTTGCGGCAATAATTGTTCAAGACCAAGAGTAGCACCTCCAACATTACCGGCTTCGTAGGCCGCATTACCCACCAAAATAGCCCCCAAAACTATAGCTATTACCACATTTCGGACCCAGGATGTTTTAAGTTCTGTTCTGACCACATCAACAAGGCCATTTTGCGTAACAAGCCCTATTCTACCTGCCATTCCTTGCAAAACGATGGTTGCGATAATGGACACCAACAAAGCCCATATCAAAGCATATCCAAAGCGTACTCCGGCCAAGGTGCACATAGTGATTGTTCCTGGACCCACAAAAGCTGCAGCGACAAGAACGCCCGGTCCTATTTTTTTAAACATGGATTCTTTGGTTTTGGTGCGTTTAAATTAAAAGTATATCTGAACAAAACATGCATTTCATCCAAAAAAATGCATTTCGTCTAAAAGTGGAATGTCGTACGTCGAATTTTTATACGATTTTAAAAAACTCAAAGTTATAATAGTCCCAAATCATACTTAGACTTAAACCTTAAAAAAACTTATGGCATGTAAGGATTGCGGCAAAGACATTAGCCCTCAACAACTTAAAGCTTCAAAAGAATCTTTAGGCGTTGAACTTTGCGAACGACATACACGGCTCATCAAAAAAGTTATACTGGATAACGACACCCCGATTGACGCCATTCATTTATTCTACGCATTAAAAGAAGCTGGAGTTCACCCCATGTTGGAATGGTGGGATGGTAAAAAATCCGTTGATATTGCCATTTCCCGCGTCAAACTCAATATAGAGATTGACAAAAATTATAATATGATAACCCACGAACAAGCCATTAATGACTTAGAAGACGCCATGCATTCCTTTAAAAATGGTTTCACGACCATTAGGATTCCACATTTGGCCATAAAATACTATTTGGATGAAACTGTGGAAAATATTCTTGGTATCATCTCAGGGCTAAGGGCAAACATTAAGGCAATTTAGGTAGAAAACTGATACCTGTTCTCTGTCTTGGACTCTTTGTATTCCAAAATATTGATGACCAAGGTATCTTCTCCGATATTCTCCAAATCGTTGACATAGTTTTTGCCCCTATTTTCAAAATACTCGGTATCCCCAGGGTTAAGCTTGACCATATCTATTTTACCATTTCCATAACGGGTAATCACTAAACCTCCTGTTGTACAGACCCAACCGTAATTGGTATTATGTCTTCTGAAATTTAGCCGTTCACCGGGAAGAAGCCTTAAATCCCAAAGCTTTATCACCTCATTTTCAAAAACCAATCTATTACTTAACGATCCTTTTATTTCTTGATGTAGCAACTCATCAATCTTCTCCTGTTCCCAAGGGTCAAAATTGCCCACTGGGTTCAACTCCACAAACTGCATTCTATTTAATTTTTCAATAGCTGTGCGAAATTAGAACTTAAAACACTAACAGGCAGCGATTTAAACCAACTTTAACGAATTAATTGAGTATCTCGGCAATTCACTGGATGTCATTATCATTTTAATTAAATCGAGAGGCTTAATTTGCTTATTTGCAATTCTTTGCTATAAAATGATGTGGTGTTGAATTTCTAAATAATTAATAGGTATTTATTTTGAAAAAAATCATCAAAAAACAACCAGACAAAAACATTTTTTGAAAAATCATTCAAAAAAATATGTTTTCCCATTTTCACCTGTATTGTAATCTTGATTAAAAAACTGAAATGGTATACATAAATGGTATTTAATGCTTTTTATTATCTTCAAAGTGTTGACCACCTTTAAAATATGAACAGAACAACCTTAATTTTAAGCCTATTCAGTTTAATTTTTCTTACCTGCAACACTAAAAACAAAGAAAATATTCCCATTGAGGATAATACAAATCTTATATCTAGGGATTTTGAGGAGATTAAAAAGGATGGAAAATTAAGAGCACTCCTTGCTTACAGCAGTACAAGCTATTTTTTGTATAAGGGTAAGCCCATGGGCTACGAATATGAACTATTGGAAAGGCTTGCGGAACATTTTGATCTTGAGTTGGAAATTACCGTTTCGGAAGACTTAAATTCATTGCTATCAGAGTTGAACAAAGGTGCAGTCGATATCGTTGCTTACGGCTTGGCAATAACTACAGAACGTAAAAAAAAGGCTGCGTTTACAGATTACCTATATCTAACCAATCAAGTGCTGGTGCAACGAAAGCCCGAAAACTGGAGAAAATTAACCTTAGATAACATCAAAGAAAGATTAGTGCAAGATCCCATTCAGTTAATCAATGACACTGTATCCGTTAGGTTTAGTTCTTCATATTTCGACCGTTTGCAAAATCTTTCTAAAGAAATTGGGGGAACTATTGTTATAGATACCTTAAAAGGAAAGTTGGCTACAGCAGAAATTATAAAGATGGTTGCAGATGGGGAGATTAAATATACCTTGGCCGATAAAAATTTGGCCCAAATCAATGCATCCTTTTTTCCAATTTTGGATGTATCCGTACCCGTTAGTTTTTCTCAACGTATAGCTTGGGCAGTGAACAAGAATTCTGATGATTTTTTGGCCAAAATCAACCAGTGGATTGAAAACGAGAAGAAAAGGAACGACTATTATGTAATTTATAATAAATATTTTAGAAACAAACGAAATTTTAACCGTCGCGTAAAAAGTGAGTTTTATAGCCTTACCAACTATCAAATCAGTAAGTATGATAGTGTAATCAAGGAAAATGCGAAAAAATTGGGATGGGATTGGCGACTTTTGGCTTCATTGGTTTATCAAGAATCACGATTTGATCAAGAGGCCAACTCTTGGACAGGTGCAGAAGGACTAATGCAGCTTATGCCCAACACAGCGGAGGAATTGGGTGTCGAAAACATCTTGGACCCCGTTGACAATATCAATGCTGGATCTAAATATTTAAAAAGCATATATGATAATTTTGAGGAGATTACTGATACTGTTCAGCGCATCAAATTTACAATGGGCGCTTATAACAGCGGTTATTACCACATTAAAGATGCACGGAAACTTGCGGCATTGAATAAATTAAACCCAAATGTTTGGGATGGAAATGTAAATGAGATGCTTTTGGAGCTTACTTATCCTAAAAACTATAACCATCCTTCGATCAACTATGGATATGTCAATGGGATTGAACCTTACAATTATGTGAATCAAATTTTTGAAAGGTATGACCATTATGTGAATTTTATTAAGGAGTAGGAAAATTTTATCGTTCATTATTCTTCAACATAAAATGACCTAGCTATGTTTTTTTGCATAATTTGTGGATGTGTTTTTTTAGAATAAGCATAAAAAACCATCCAAACACTAAACTTTTTTAAAAACCAACCATGAAAAAACTAATTATTGCTATAGGTGCCATTATTGTTGTTCTAGGCGGAATCTTAGTTTTCAATACATTATTGCTAAAGTCAAAACAAGTTGACCCGGAACCATTGGCAACAATGAAGTTTCCGGAAATGGCTTTCCAAAATATGTCCAAAGCCGTTCAATTCAAAACTATTTCCTTTAGCGAGGATGCCATTCCCGATTCTACAGCATTCAATGGCTTTCATCAATTTTTGAAAGATACTTACCCCTTGATACACGAAAAACTGACGCTAGAAAAAATCAACGATTACAGTTTGCTGTACAAATGGGAAGGTTCCGATTCATCCCAAAAACCGATAATCCTACTCTCCCACCAAGATGTAGTGCCGGTGGACCAACCGACCCTTGACGCATGGGAGGCAGGCCCGTTTGAAGGAGCCATTACCGATACGCACATTATTGGAAGGGGGACCATGGATGATAAAAGCTCCCTAATGGCACTTATGGAATCTGTAGAAGTATTACTGCAGGAATCGTTTACACCGAAACAGACCATTTATTTGGCATTTGGACATGATGAAGAATTAGGAGGCAGTAATGGTGCTAAAGCCATCGCAGCCCATTTAAAAAAACAAGGGGTTCACGCTGCAATGGCCTTGGACGAAGGTGGTTTTTTGGCACAGAATATGGTTCCCGATTTTGACAAGACTGTTGCCATGATAAACTTGGCAGAAAAAGGCTATGTATCCTTCAACCTTATTGTGGAAACCACCGGAGGGCATAGTTCTGCCCCTCCGGAAGACAATACACTTGGTATGTTGGCACAAGCTATTGTGGACCTTGAAGACAATCAACTACCTTATAAAATGGTAAAGCCTATCGATTATCAATTTGAATATATGGGTGCAGAAATGCCCTTTTTTAAAAGAATGGCCTTTGCCAACCCTTGGCTTTTTAAAGCCCCTGTACTAAAAGCACTTAATGCCCATACCACCACAGCACCAACTATAATTGAAGGTGGGGTTAAGGATAATGTAATTCCAACCATGGGGAAAGCGACCATCAATTTCAGGATTTTGCCCGGAGAGACCGTTGAATCGGTAAAAGAACACATCCAAGAAACGATTGGTGATGGAATCAAGGTTGAAATTGCCGGTTTTTCCACAAACCCTTCCCCTGTTTCAGGCATAGATTCCGATGCCTTTAAAAATCTTGAAAAAACAATACGTTCGGTATTCCCAGAAGCAGTTGTAGTTCCTGGCTTAATTGGCGGTGGAACAGATGCTCGATATTTTTATGATGTTTCAGATGATGTGTACCGATTCTACCCTATTCGAATAGGTCCGGATAGCATGACAAGATTCCATGGCATTGATGAAAAAATAGGCAAAGAGAACTACAAGGAAATGATAACCTTCACTTATAATTTAATCAAAAGGTTCAATTAGAGTTAGCCCAGCCAACCTTCCCTATCCAAGCTTCGGTATTGGATAGCTTCAGAAATGTGGTTTTCCACCACCTGTTCAGATTGTTCTAGGTCGGCAATGGTACGGGATACCTTTAAAATTCTGTCGTAGGCCCTTGCAGATAGGTTTAAGCGTTGCATGGCATCTTTTAAAAGGTTTTTGGAGGATTCGTTGAGCTTACAAAATTCCCTAATATGTTTGGTGCTCATTTGAGCATTGTAATGGATGCCTTCAACCTTCTCAAATCTTTGGGTTTGAAACTCTCGAGCAGCTTCGACCCTTTTTCTTATTACAACGCTGCTTTCCCCTTTTCGTTCTTCGGATAATTTATCAAAGGGAACCGGGGTTACTTCAATATGGATGTCGATTCTGTCCAACAATGGACCTGAAATTTTACCCAGATAGCGTTGCATTTCTGCGGGAGAAGAGGTGACTGGGGCATCAGGGTCGTTAAAATAGCCGCCTGGACTGGGATTCATACTGGCCACCAACATAAAACTGCTGGGATAAGTAACCGTAAATTGTGCGCGGGCAATGGTTACTTCCCTATCCTCCATAGGTTGTCGCATTACTTCGAGGACCCGACGTTCAAACTCGGGTAGCTCATCTAAAAATAAAACACCATTGTGTGACAACGAAATCTCACCCGGCTGTGGATAACTCCCTCCCCCTACTAGAGCAGCACTACTTATTGTATGATGCGGATTTCTGAAAGGTCGTCGACTCATCAAACCTTTATTCTTGACCTTACCCACAACACTATGTATTTTGGTGGTTTCCAAAGCCTCATGTAGCGTCATGGGCGGTAAAATAGAGGGTAGTCTTTTGGCCAACATCGTCTTTCCTGCACCCGGCGGACCAATTAAAATAATATTATGCCCACCTGCCGCAGCTATTTCCATGCATCTTTTTATACTTTCCTGGCCTTTTACATCGGCAAAATCAAACTCTGGTAAATGAAGTTGCTCCTGAAATTCTTTTCTTGTATCTATATGTGTTTGCTCCAAAGGGGCATCTACATCAAAAAAGTCAATAACCTCTTTAATATTTTCGGCTCCATATATCTTAAGGCCGTCTACAACAGCAGCTTCATTCGCATTTTCTTTGGGCAGAATAAAGCCTTCAAAACCTTCTTCGCGCGCTTTTATGGCAATGGGCAAAGCTCCTTTTATGGGTTGTAGACTTCCATCCAAAGAAAGCTCACCCATTATCAAGTATTTATCAATGCTTTCTGAACGAATTTGATTCGATGCCGCTAAAATGCCAATGGCCAAAGTAAGATCGTAGGCCGACCCTTCCTTTCTTAAATCGGCAGGCGCCATATTGATGGTTATTTTCTTTCCTGGAATTCTATAATCATTGTTTTGAAGCGCAGCGGCAATACGGTAATTACTTTCCTTAATGGCATTATCTGGCAGTCCTACCAAGTGGTATCCAATACCTTTGTCTATGTTAACCTCCACAACAATAGTGGTTGCCTCAATGCCAAAAACAGCACTACCGTAAACTTTGATGAGCATATGGAATTTCTAATTGAATGAGACTGAAAAAGTAACCAATCTCATTACAAAAAGAGTTTCCTTTTGATGAATACCCTAATTTGAATTGATGAAAACCCTTTCTGGGTTAACGGAAGATTAAAATAGAGGCCGCGGTTTCTTCTATTTCCTTTTTATTCATCATCATTTTGCGAAATTTTCCATTGACATACATTTCAGCTTGATCTTCATAGTGTTCACTCAAAGGATTTCCTGATTGCCCGGTTGGCAATATGCTGATACTGTTCTCGACATCGGAAAAATCAATGATACGCCTAGTTGATGGACCTGAACTTACTTTGTAAAATCCTGTGTCATCATAGGGAAATGATAGGTTATTGATAACCTCTCGTGTACCTTCAACAGGGAACGGACCCACATTGAAATACTTTCTTAAAGATTCCACTTGCCCGAATGGATGCTGATGCTCCAAAGTATGCACTTTATCCCAAGTCCACTGACTTGAATCTTCACCAAAATCCTTTACAAGGGAATTCCATGCGTCGGTAAAAGATTTCATAACAATATCCTGCCTTGTTTCCACAACATCTGGAGTATTGATATTGTCCCACCATTTTCCACTTTGCATGCTAGATCCCCAAGCAATTTGTCTTTTAAATAAATGGGTCGATAAGAATTGTTTGAACATTTCAGGGCCCAATTCATCCTCCATAGTATTCTTGACCATATAATATAACGCCCTATGGTAAAGCACTGGACTAGTTGTATTTAACGAGTATTCACCATTCCAATTCTTTAACGAATCCAACAGCACCAATTGCTCGCTGTCCAAGTGGGTAACGTCAAATAATTTTATTAATTCGGAAACCACTTCTGTATTTACCGGGGAGGTAACGTCCAATATCATTTCGGATATTGATTCTTTATCCCAGTCATCCTTGGCATCCAACAACTGTACTATTCTTTTAGCTCGATTTTCGGGAAGATAATATCCCGGATATAGCATTCCCGCAATAGAATCGGGTTGATTGTTGGCGGAATACACATAGTTCCAGGGTGGATTTTCAGCCATTGGATTTTCTGAAAAGTCCAAATAGCGTAGTGGTTCCTGCTCCCCTGTAGTTCCATCCAAAACAAATTTGGTAGAAACACTGTCCGGCATCTGGTACAGTTTTGCCGTGGCCCACCATGCCACATTGCCCTCTGCATCACCATACATTACATTAAGCCCTGGTGCATGGATGTTGGGTAAAGCGCTTTTAAACTCTTTCATGTTTGCCGCATGGCTAATGCCGTAAAGTGCATGCATCACCATGTTTTTGGGTTTTGTATAAATCCAGGACATGGCGATTGGTCTTTCCCCAGAAATTTGATCCGCTATATTGTTTAAAACAGGTCCATGATGTGTTTTTTTATAAGTGAAGGCCACATCCTCCCCATCTTTTACTTTTATGGTTTTGTTTACAAATTCATAGTCCTTCCAACCCTCTGCGGTTTTGTATTTAGTGCTGTCCGATGGATTGGATTCTTCGTAATAAAAGTCGATATCATCATTCTCGAACATAGTTAAGCCATAGGCTAATTTTCGGTCGTGACCAAGCAATGGAAAAGGTACACCGGCTAAATGATATCCATATTTCTCATACCTTGGAGTGCTCACATGGGCCTCGTACCAAACAGATGGTTGCGCAAAACCAATATGTGGGTCGTTTGCAAATATAACCTTGCCATTTTTTGTTTTTTGTGGTGCGATTACCCAACTATTGCTTCCCTCAAACTGTGGAATGGGGAGCTTATCCAAAGCTTCGGTTACACTTGCTGTGATATTGGTTCCCAAAGTATCCGTTTTGACACCTTTGTAATTTTTGATCCAGACGGTAGAAGTGTCCGAGTTTATCGCCAAATCCTCCATGTACTCTTCACCCAATTTGTTTCGCATACTGGTCAACAATGGGTCTGTTTTGTGTGCCATTGCAAAACTGAAGGCCATATATCCCACAGCATTGTACACATCTTCAATGGTGAAGGGTTCCTTTTCCAAACCGGTCAAATAAAATTCCACGGGTGTTGGCCCATTTTTAATAAACTCATTAATGCCATCCAAATAGGCTTGGGCAAGCACTATGGTTTCACTTTGTTTATCGAGATTTGATACGGTTGATTTTGTATGGTCATCTATACCCAGTGAAAGAAAAAACTTGTCTGTTTTAATCATATCCTCACCAAAAACCTCGGAAAGCCTTCCTTTTGCAACTCGGCGAAGCAATTCCATTTGCCACAAGCGGTCCTGCGCATGTACATAACCCAATGCTCTCATTGCATCTGGCTCGTTATCCGCATAAATATGTGGAATTCCGTAGGTGTCAAAATAAGTTGTTACCTCATTGGAAATACCAGGTAGGGACTTTTCCCCTCCATAGTCTGGCTTAAGGCTATTTACAAATATGGCAATGCCAATAATTACAAGTAGAAGCAGTCCTGCGAGTACAAGAAGTACCTTTTTGTATTTTTTCACGAAGAAGGGTTAAGTCAATTAGTCCATCCTAAGGTATAACTATTTTCTTATATGACTAAAAAAATATATTGACAAATATCAATTATTTGTTCATGGAAAGTTGGTGTTTTTCCAAACCAGACTTTAACCATGTTTCATAGGTCTCGACATCAACATATTGAACCGCCTCGTTCAAAATTTCCAAGTTAGGGGAAAGTAGCACATAATACGGCTGTGATGCTGCATTGAAATTAACGGTTTGGAATGTTCCCCATTTTTGACCTATGGTCTCAATGGCTTTTACTCTACCGCTATCAAATTTAAAATCGAATTGCTCTGATTCAGGAAGCTCCTTTCTATCATCCACATAAAGGGAAATCAACACGTAGTCTTCTTTTAGGATTGGATAAACACTAGGGTCGCTCCAAACGTTTTCTTCCATTTTTCTGCAGTTAACGCAGGCCCATCCCGTAAAATCGAGTAAAATAGGTTTGTTTGCTTCTTGTGCATAAGCTACACCCTCTTCAAAATCCTTAAAGCAATCTAAACCTAAAGGACAATCACTTTCCGTTTCCACAACACTGTAAAAGCTTGGTGGTGGAAATCCACTAAGTAGTTTCAAGTTACTGATATTGAAAAGTCCCAGAACCAAATAAACGGTAAAGGCCAAACTTACTATTCCCGTTAATTTTCTGGCAGGTGAAAGATTCTTTTTAGGTCCATCATGCGGGAACCTGAAGATTCCGAAAAGATATAAAGTCATCAAAATAAAGAGCACCACCCAGATGCCTATAAATATTTCTCTTTTAAAGATACCCCAGTTACCAACTAAATCTGCATTGGACAAGAATTTAAAGGCCAAAGCCAGCTCCAAAAAGCCAAGTACCACCTTAACTGTGGTCATCCATCCGCCGGATTTTGGCAAGGAGTTCAACCAAGCCGGAAACATAGCGAACAGAGCAAATGGCAAAGCCAAGGCCAAACCAAAGCCAACCATCCCAGAAGTTAAATTAGTCGCCACATTACCTTCCGCAAGGGTTGTACTTCCTAAAAGTCCGCCCAAAATTGGTCCGGTACATGAGAATGACACGATGGCCAAGGTCAACGCCATAAAAAAGATACCTAATCCCCCTCCTACTTTGGATGAGGCCGAATCCATTTTATTGGCCCAAGAACTGGGCAAGGTCAATTCGTAATAGCCGAAAAACGAAAAGGCAAAGAATACAAAAATCACAAAGAAGAACACATTGAGCCAAATATTCGTGGCTATGGTGTTCAATATTTGTGAGTCCACCGAATTGAACAAATGGAAAGGCAAACTCAACAAGAAATAAATTAATACGATGAAGAATCCATATAACAGCGCATTGGCAATTCCCTTGGACTTGTTCTGTGATTGTTTGGTGAAAAAGGAAACTGTTAACGGAATCATGGGGAAAACGCAGGGCGTCAACAATGCAATTAGCCCACCAATGAAACCAAGACCAAAAATCACCCATAGATTGGATTTTCCTTCGGAATCCGTCACTCCGGATTGATTCAAGAGGGTTTTGTTTTTTAAATCAACCTTGAGCGATTCTCCTAGGGCCACACTTCGTTCATCCAAGGATGTTTCTTCTGCCACAAACCCACTTCCATCCAACGAAATCTGAAAAAATTCATCAACAGGAAGACACACTTCCTTGCAAATCTGATAAAACAGGTTTACTGAAATTTGGTTGACTTCAGGATTTAGCAATTTTATTTTCTGTGTGAAGATGGCCTCTTTCTTAAAGAACGTCTCCTCTACTTCAAAAATATCGCTATACTCTTTTATAGTTTCACTTTCTTCAGTTTCACCGATGAGTTCGTAGTCTACACCAGCTTTTTCAAAAGTAAATTCACTAGGTAGAGAGCCTCCTTCGGCAGTGTATTGTGAATACACATGCCAGCCGTCCATGATTTTACCTTTGAACACTAACTCGAATTCCGTATCGGATAATTTATGTACTTCGTGGCTCCAAACTGCAGGATTCTCATCCGTTTGTGCAAAAGTGATTAGATTGATGAAGAATAGTCCTAAAAACAGTACTAATGATCTCATGTGTGCAGTGTAATCTTTATTATTTGTTGGGTTGAATCCTCAACCTTGAATCGTTCGTCGGCTCTTTTGCCCACAACCCAAACAATTTCATTGTCCGAGCAGAGCAACCATTGTTTTTCTTTGGAAATTACATCCATTTTCTCGTCTTTGAAAAACTTGGATAGTTTCTTTTTCCCCTTCATGCCAAAAGGATAAAAATAGTCGCCTTTTTCCCAATTCCTTAACACTAACGGAAAGTTTAACTTTTCCTTATCCAAAAAGACGACATTTTGATCTTGGTTTTCAAGGTTTTTAACGTTCTCCAGTTTTAGTGTGATGGGCGACTCGGACGCAGTTTCATCTATATAGACAGGGTATGTTTGGCTTACCCTATTTTTTATTTCAGAAAGAATAAGGCAATCCCTATCCTTGAGCAATAGATGGGTTTTGGAAACTACTTGCTTTCCACTCATTGCGGTCAATAGGGCTTTTACATCTTCCCATTCCGTAAAACCGTAATCTTTGAACAATCCATACAGGTACGACTCCAAGGGCTGTAACTGTTCCAGTTCTGCAATGTTTATTTTGATGGCTCCATCCCTCGGCTCAAACAATTTAGCCTTTAACTCATTTAAATTATTGACGACCAAATCGTTGGTTTGCTGTAAATGATTTTGGGTGTTCAGGAAGTTTTGCAAAAAAGTAGGATGCAATTCCTTTAAAATCGGTACAATTTGATGACGAATCTTGTTCCGAAGATATTTGGAACTCGCATTGCTACTATCTTCTCGCCATTCAATACTTTCTGAAGTGGCATACTCAACAATCTCCTCTTGAGAAAAAGGGAGCAAAGGACGAACCACTTGTTCATTCACTTCGGGGATTCCAGAAAGACCATCGATGCCCGTTCCACGAGATAAGTTAATCAGGAAGGTCTCCAAACTGTCATCGGCATGGTGGGCGGTCAGCACATAATCAAAACCTTTGGTTTTTAAAAGTTCATCAAACCATTGATAGCGCAGTTCCCTTGCTGCCATTTGTACTGAACCTCGATGTGTTTCGACATATTGCTTGGTATCGAAAGTCTTTACATAAACCTCAACTCCAATTTTAGATTCCAATTCGCGTACAAAATCTTCATCACCATCGCTCTCTTCGCCTCGAAGATTAAAATTACAATGGGCCAATGCAATGTCTAAGTTAGCTGCGACACACAAATGAGCCAACACTACACTATCCGCACCTCCGCTGCAGGCCAATAGCAGCTTCTTTCCTTTTAGGAAAGGCATTTTGTTGCTAATGTGCTCTTTGAACTTTGGGAACATGACGCGAATTTACAAATTAACCCTTAGCCTTCTTCCAATACCGTTCGCATAGCTTTAGCTTTTAGCAAACATTCTTGGTATTCATTTTCCGGATTGGATTTTGAAGTTATGGCACCTCCTACAGAATAGGACACATACTTTTTGGTCGCGTTGTACAAAATACTTCGAATCACAACATTAAAGTCGAAATTACCGTTTGGGTCAAAGTACCCCACTGTACCGCTATACAAACCCCGTTTAGTCTCTTCCAATTCCTCAATAATTTTCATCGCCGAAATTTTCGGAGCTCCCGTCATACTCCCCATGGGAAAGGTTTCTTTAATAAGCTCTACTGGATTCTTATCCTTGGAAACCGTTGAAACTATGGTCGAGATCAATTGATGTACTTGCTTAAAAGTGTATGCCTTACATAGTTCTTCAACTTGCACTGAACCTTTCAATGCACTCTTGGACAAATCGTTGCGAACAAGGTCGGTAATCATAATATTTTCTGCTCGCTCCTTTTCATCTTTGGTCAATGCTATTTTGATTCTTTTGTCTTCATCTTCATTCTTTCCTCTTGGCGCAGTACCTTTTATAGGTTGGGAAATCACTTTTTCACCTATTTTTTTGATATAACGTTCCGGTGAAGCACACATCAAATACCTGTTATCTAAATTTACAAATGCAGCAAAAGGTGGTTCAGATATAGCATTGAGCTTACCATAGGTTTCCCACGGATCAATAGAAACGTCTTCTGCATAAAACTCCTGGCAAAAATTGGCTTCGTAAATATCTCCTCGGTGGATGTGCTCCAGAAATTGATTGGTTTTTTCGAAATAGGCATCCTTATGGATTCGCATTTTAATTTTGATGGGGTCAGTTCCCTTTTTGGATGCATCGGTTGACCGATACTTGGTGATTTCGGCATAATCCGACTCAATTTCGTTGGCAAAGGCCTCTAAATACTTAAAATGAAGCTGTCCTTCATCAACAATTATTATTTTATTGGGCTGAAAAAACTGTAGCACTGGGAATCCAAGAGCATCAAAGTTATTGGAAATCAATTCTTCCAACTCATTTTTAAAATCATAGGAGAAATAACCAAAGAGCCAATCCTTTTCATGCTCCATAAAGGTTTGGAGCTCATTTACACTAGTTATTACTTGAGATGACCCAACAGCGAGAC
>QGCX01000132.1_pt1 | contig 16796 bp, 17 predicted proteins | sample 4708031 | NCBI WGS metagenome assembly QGCX01 (sample SAMN08941163, study PRJNA450518) | Sediment metagenome, whole genome shotgun sequencing project. | reverse complement strand
TTTTCTTCGGCTGAAACTTCAGGTTTTTCTTCTTTTTGGGCTTTTACAGGCTCTGGTTTGGAAGCTTCTACTTTTTTCGGTTCTTCTTCCTTGACTCCTTTGGGCTTATCAGACTTTTTATCCAAATCTATTTTACCCACAGTTTTAGGTCCGGCCAGTTCAGCTTTAGCCTTGACTACTTGTTGCTCTGCCTCTCTTTTCTCCTTGGCCAACCTGCGCTCCTCCTGTTCCTTTTCCATTCGGATTCGGATAGCTTCCTTCTCCTTGCGCTTTTCTTCACCAACTTCCTTGGAAGCGACCTTTTTACTCTTATCCGTTTGGAACTCATCCAACAGAACTTGATACACCTCATTGGATATCTTAGTGGTAGGCCGCGCCTCTACCTCATGCCCTTCCGAGGAGAGGTAATCGACTGCCCTATCCAGTGAAATGTTCAATTCTCTGAGAACTTTGTTAAGTCGTATTGTTGGATTTTCTGCCATAAATAATTTTACTTGCCCTAAATTTTCGCTGCTAATATAAGCCTAATCTTCAAATTCTTCCTTGAGGATGCGAACGACCTCTTGGATTGTTTCTTCTTCAAGATCGGTTCGTTTCACCAAATCTTTCACATCTTGTTCCAAAACGCTACGTGCGGTATCAAATCCAATCTTCTTGAATTCTTCGATCACCCAGCTTTCTATCTCATCGGAAAACTCGGTCAATTCCACATCTTCTTCAACGCCTTCACGGAACACATCTATTTCATAACCAGTCAATTGACCAGCTAATCGTATGTTATGCCCACCTCTACCAATAGCCTTGGAAACCTCTTCGGGCTTTAGGTATACTTGAGCTGTCTTTTTCTCATCGTTCAATTTAACGGATGATACCCTAGCAGGACTAAGTGCTCGGGTAACCATTAATTGCGGATTGTTTGTCCAATTGATTACATCAATATTCTCGTTGCCCAATTCACGAACAATTCCATGGATACGAGATCCCTTCATACCCACACAGGCACCTACAGGATCAATTCTATCATCATAAGAATCCACTGCCACCTTCGCTTTTTCTCCTGGGATACGGACTGCCTTTTTAATGGTGATCAATCCATCGAACACTTCAGGGATTTCCTGGAAGAACAATTGCTCCAAGAAAATAGGAGATGTTCTGGACATAATGATGGCCGGCTTGTTTCCTTTAAGCTCTACACTCTCAATAATTCCACGTACGTTGTCCCCTTTACGGAAAAAGTCGGATGGAATCTGCTTCTCTTTTGGTAGAATGATTTCATTTCCTTCATCATCCAACAAAATTACGGCACGGTGTCTAATGTGATGTACCTCAGCAGTATAAATTTCACCTTCCAAATCTTTAAATTGCTTGTAGATGGTGGTATTATCGTGCTCATGAATCTTAGAAATCAAATTTTGACGCAATGCCAAGATCGCCCTTCTTCCAAGATCGATCAATTTAACTTCTTCCGAAACATCCTCCCCAACTTCAAAATCGGGTTCAATTTTTCTTGCCTCGGTCAAAGAAATCTCTTCATTCGGCTCTTCCACTTCGCCATCTTCAACAACGATTCGGTTTCTCCATATTTCCAAATCCCCTTTATCTGGGTTGATAATGATATCAAAATTGTCGTCAGAACCAAATTTTTTCTTGAGCGCACTTCGGAAGACTTCTTCCAAAATCGCCATAAGGGTCACCCTGTCAATAAACTTATCGTCCTTAAACTCCGAAAAGGATTCGATGAGCGCTAGGTTTTCCATTTTCTACTACAATTAAAATTTTAATTTAACTTTTGCCTCTTGAATGTCAGAAAATGCGATTTCCTGCTTTTTCTGCACTGTAACTTTTCCTTTACCCACGGGCTTTGGCTCGCGTGCCTTCCACTCCAAGGTAATACTATTTGTCGAGGTTTCTACCAGTGTTCCCTCCAATTCCCCAGAGCTGGTCTTCACCTTTAATTTTCTTCCAATATTTTTTTTATACTGACGTGGCAACCTCAATGGAGATGTAGCACCCGCGGATGTGACCTCAAGGGAAAAATCCTCTTCTTCACGATCCAGATTATGCTCAATGGCCCTGCTTACGTTCATGCAATCTTGAAGGCTTACACCTTCATCACCATCCAAAACCACTTTGATGCTATTATCTCCTCCAACAGTAAAATCAACTAAGAACAGGGAAGAATATTCCTCCAAAGCCTTGTTCAACAACGATTCCACTTTATCCTTTAACATAAGAAACCAGTAATAAAAGAGGGGACTCAAGGTCCCCTCATGAATACTTTAATATCCGTTCAGTTTTGCAAATATACAACAAATATTATCGCTTGTGCAACCCCTTTCAATACAAAAATTAAGCTTTCCACATCTATTTTTCAGTACATTATACATAGTCGAGGAACTAATGTGCGACCTCTATACCATTTGCCGAGATTATTATTCAATAAAGCAAAGTGACCTGAATAACATGGAGATTCCAACGAATTCATAGGGTTAACAATCGTTTTACCCCCTTTCACAACAAATATTTTGTACCGAAGACCTACCTTTTACTTTTGTTGTTCAATCAACAGAATACATGGGCATAACCTCAAATTCTACATGGTCAACAAAACCATTTACCCAGCCAGGCATGGTGCTTATTGCCTTCTTCTTATTGGGTACAATGGTTGCATTTTCGCAAACCACCATTTGGAGCGAAAATTTCAACAGCTATGGAAATGGGACCGAAAATGGAACTGCCACCGGACCTTCATCTTCTGGCTGGACCACTACTTTAACAGGTGATGTTTGGGTTCAAGGGAACCGCATTGAAGCCAATAATCTTGGTACGGAAGGAATCTGGCGAACTAACCCTATAAATATTTACGGATATGAGTCTGTTAACTTCAGTTTGGATGTGGCCACTCAGGCACAAACGCAACAATTTGAGGCAGGTACCGATTATTTTATTGGTGAATATCGCATTGATAGCGGTTCGTGGACCGAATTTGAAAATGCATCTGGAGATTCCAATCCTTCTGATCCGCTAAATTCATCTTATACGGTCAACCTCCCCACTGCAGGTTCAACACTTGAAATCAGAATACGATTTTACAATACTGCTGGCAACGAATACTACTACATCGACAATATAGATGTACAAGGAACCCTTAACCTTTGTAACGGAGAGGTCGACTTTGAATTCTACGACAGTTCTCCATCAGGCAGTACCGTGGATAATATACCTACTTCAGGCTTTCTAGGGTCTGGAACATTTACAAGTTTTGATGTCGACGCATTACAAAACCAAGAAGACCCTGGTGATACCAATAATTTTAGTATACGATATAGTGGATACATCCAAATAGACACTCAAGGTTCTTACACTTTTTACACCTCATCTGACGATGGTTCCAAATTATTTATTGATGGCACTGAAGTTGTCAATAATGATGGTGCCCACGGCAATAGGGAAAGGTCAGGAAATATTACATTAACTGCAGGATTACACGATATCACCGTACTATTTTTTGAAAATAGTGGCGGGGAAACATTGACCGTTCAATACCAAGGACCTTCCATTTCCAAACAGAACGTACCTTTTTCAAAATTGTATTCAAACTGCAGTATGGCCAGCGCTGATCTTGATGGTGATGGTATTGATGATGCAACCGATATTGACGATGACAACGATGGTATTCTAGATACCGACGAATGTGGAGGGGCCAGTGGAAATTTTGTCCAAACAGCAACTAACATTGCCTTTTTTACCAATCCTTCAAATGCAGAGGGCAGTCCAGGCACTTCTTATGCCGCCAACGCAGTTTACACCTACCAAGGACAATCGGAAATATTGCTACAGTTTGCCCAACCCATAACAGTGGGTACTTCGGTAAGTGTTTTTTTAGGTGCGGACCCTGCTGTTTCCAGCACAGATATGCAGATACAACGCTCTACAGCGGCAGGAGGAAACAATGGCTGGCTGGCTGGTGCAAATGGCACTACCCCTGGCTCCATTCGTGAAGTAACATTTACTGTGAACGGAAGTAGTTTACAGTATATTAAAGTAATAGCTTGGCAATTGGGCGCAAGAGTTTATGGTGCCAGTTATGGTGCTTCTGTGGATTGCACGACCGTGGATACTGACGGCGACGGCATTCCAAACTACCAAGATCTTGACAGTGATGGCGATGGCATTCCCGATAATGTGGAAGCTCAGACATCTAACGGTTACACTGCTCCATCAGGAAGCGATTCCGATAATGATGGCCTGGACAATGCTTACGAAACTGGCGGCTTATCCGCTGTTGACACAGATGGAGACGGAACTCCAGATTTTATGGATACCGATAGCGATGATGACGGAACCAGCGATACCAATGAGGCTACTTTGACCCTATCTGGTTCGGATAACGACAATGATGGACTGGACAATACCATAGATACAACAACCGGTTATGGTGACCCCGGAGGTGATATTGATGACCCAACAAATACAACAGGAGGCACATTAATGCTACCCGATTCGGATGGCGATCTAGGTTCTGGGGGCGATTTGGATTTTAGAGATGACACCGTAGATGCCAACGACCCACCATCCATTTCTGCAACAGGAGATCAAATATTTTGTCCTGGTGACACTATTCCCGTAGTAGAGACTGTAAGTATAACCGACCCCGACAGCAGTAGTTTGGATGCGGTATACATACAAATTACATCCAATTACGATGTTTCTGGCGATCTTTTAAGCTTAACGGGCACACATCCTAACATTACGGCAAGTTGGGATACATCAGAAGGAAGGCTTTTATTGAACGGTCCAGCTACATTGGCCGAGTTTGAAACTGCAATTGCCGCGGTCGAATTCCAAACTACGGCAACGGTAACCTCTGGGGATACCCGTACATTTTCCGTTGTATTGAACGAGGCAAATTACCTGGAATCAACAGGACATTATTACGAATATGTACCCTCTTTGGGGATTACTTGGACAGCAGCACGAGATGCAGCCGCCCTACGGACTTTTTATGGACTTCAAGGATATTTAGCTACTATTTCAAATCAGGATGAATCAGACCTTTTAGGATCACAAGCACCAGGTGCAGGTTGGATTGGCGCGAGCGATGCAGCTACCGAAGGAGATTGGTACTGGGTAACAGGTCCCGAAGCGGGAACTTTGTTCTGGAGAGGAACTGCAGGAGGAACTGCATTTGGATATGAATTTTGGAATACCGGTGAGCCAAACCAATCTGGAAATGAAGATTATGCTCATATAACAGCACCAGGGGTTGGATTGCTTGGATCTTGGAACGACCTTTCGAACACTGGGGCAGGTAGTGGAGACTACCAACCCAAAGGATATTTGGTAGAATATGGAGGAATGTCTGGTGATCCTGCGGGGCCAAACATAGCGGCCACGACTATTATTACAGTGGACAATGTTGCTCCTACAGCTAGTGCTCCTGCACCTTTAACGGTTTATTGTTCAGCCGATGTTCCAACAGCCGACATCACGGTTATTGGAGATGAAGCAGATAATTGCGACCCAAGTCCAACGGTAACTTTTATTGGAGATGTAAGTGATGGGGGGACAAATCCTGAAATTATAACCAGAACATATAGAGTTACCGATGCATCAGGAAACAGCTTGGATGTGGAACAGACCATTACCGTAAATCCATTTACCATATCTACACAACCTAGCGACCAAACTGTAGTGGTCGGCAATAATGGAAGCTTTTCGGTAGTAGCAACAAATGTAGATACCTATCAATGGGAAGTAAGCATGGATGGAGGCAGTAACTTTGTTGCCATTTCCGATGGTTCGGAATATTCCGGAACACAAACTGCCAATCTCACCTTGAATACTCCAGACTCCAATTACAACGGATACATTTACAGAGTACTCGTTTCCAACAGCAGTGGAACCTGTACACCGCTCACTTCTAATGAAGCAACCTTAACCATGAAAACGGGAAGAGTCATCACCAATAGAGGAGTAACTTTTAGAGTGAATAAAAATTAACTTTTTAAAAGACCTGCCAAAGCCATATTATTTTACTTGCCGGCTCCGTATAAGTTTTTAGGGTTCACATAGCAAAATTTAAAATTCATCATACCTTTATGGTATGGCCCTTCTTCGAAATCCGAAAACTGGATATTATATAAAACGCATCCTGCCCTTTGGGATTATTTGGCTGGTATTGAGCTGGTTTATCCTGCTCATTGAGTCCATGGCTACTGAATACCAGAATCAGCGACCTGAAACGGATATCACTATTACTTGGAACATTTTTCTGTTCGCCTCCCTAGCTGTTTTTCTCGTAGGTATTGCAATGGGTGCCGTGGAAGTACTCTGGTTGGGCAAACGCTTCAAACGCAAAGCATTTTGGCAGAAGATTTTATACAAAATGGGGTTTTACCTCTTGTTTATGTTAGTCATCAACTTGGTAACATTTCCCATTGCAGCAAGTATTGAACTTAAGACTTCACTTTTGGATACCGAGGTATGGCACAAATTTTCCAACTACATTACCAGTACCACTTTTTTGAGCACCATGGTTTCGCTTGCCTTCAGTATATTCTTATCGCTTCTTTACTCCGGAATAAGCGAACATTTGGGACATAATGTGCTGCTCAACTTTTTCTCAGGAAAATACCATTCCCCAAAGGAAGAGTCGCGAATATTTATGTTCGTGGACATGAAGTCCTCTACCTCACTGGCTGAAAAACTGGGACACCAGAACTATTTTAAATTCTTACGTGATTATTACAACCAACTTTCGGATGCCATAATCCAATATAAGGGTGAAGTATATCAATATATTGGCGATGAAATAGTAATCACATGGGAACAGCAAAAGGGATTGAAAAACCAGAACTGCTTGCGCTGCTTTTATGCCATGAAAAAAAGTCTACATAAAAAGTCCACTTATTTCGAGAAAACCTATGGTATGGCACCGTCATTTAGGGCAGGGTTGCACATGGGTAAGGTAACCACAGGGGAAATTGGTGCCTTAAAAAAAGAAATCTTCTTTACCGGTGATGTTTTGAATGTTACAGCCCGTATCCAAAAGCTATGTAAATCCTTTGACCGTGATTTAATTGTTTCCACACAGCTAGCGGAAGAATTAATATCCGATGAGTTAAGTTTTGAACCTTTGGGCAGCATAGCGTTAGAGGGTAGAAAAAAATCTTCAGAACTCTTCTACCCAAAACTAAGCTCAGATAGTTTAATGGATTAATCTTGAGTCAAAAACTTAAATTCTTCCAAGTACTTGGTCTTCAATTCCAACTTTTCAGTTTCAAAGGCCAAAAGTTTACCACTATTTTTTGTAACTGCTCCATTGGTGGATTTTTCCACATTTTAATTCTGAGTTTCTACAATAGTTGGGCATTGCCCGCCTAAGTGCTTAATAAAGGCTTTTAAAAATGTCAAAAAATATATCTTTATCAATACAAGCGTATCAACAACTATACTCGCAATGTTTATTTTTATTTTGAAGTAATTCTCAGGTAATAACCATCGGGGTCTACAACACGGAAATCCGTTAATCCCCAACTTTGGGTTGTTAAAGGTACCTCCACAGGGTATCCACTTGCTTTGACCTTCTCGTAAACCTCAGCTACGTTATCCACTTCCAATACGATTTCCACGCCATATCCTTTTTGAATATTTTTTAGGTTGGGATTAAAATGATGGTCATCGGAAAGTTTACTTAGAGGGCCAATTCCAAAGATGACATTCCCTCTTTTTACTGGCTGATAGGAGTAATTTATCTGCTTACCTTCCATTGTAAAGTCCAATATCCTGGTATAAAAATCTACCGATTTTTTCATGTCCGAGGTAAATAGCTCCAACCGTAAAGTCATACGCTCATCTGGGGCATTGTTGTTTCCAGTATTACAGGAATAGTTTAGAAAAAGTACAATGGATGCTATGGCTGTAGTCAGTCTCATTTTAATGGTTTATTTAATGATTGATGATAGAATTTTAATCAAAGAAGTTTAAATCCTAGTTGATTTAAAACCTCTGTATTTGACAAATATAGAGGGGATAAAATGGACTAATCTTAACCTACCTTAAGAAAATGGGACAATTGGAATTTTAGCAAAGACAGCTATAATTTAAAAATGCATTTTCATGCCTTCGTGGGTGGCCTTAAACCCAAGGGACTCATAAAAACGAATGGCATCTGGGCGTTTTTTGTCGGTTGTCAATTGCAATAAATGGGCGTTTCGTCCCTTCGCTCTTCGGATGGCCCAATCAAATATAATTTTACCTATTCCCAGACCCCGATGGTCCTTGTGCACGCGTACGCCTTCAATTTGTGCACGAATACCACCTTGGTAAGTCAGATAGGGAATGTATGTCATTTGAAAAACCCCGATGATCTGTCCAGTTTCGCTTTCAACCACGGTCAGTTCTTGGTTTGGGTCCGAATCGATTCGCTCAAAGGCATCATAATAAGTTTTGGGCAATGGTATGGTGTAATTTTCCCGTTTACTCCCCAAAGCATCGTCCGCAATCATTTCAACAATTGCAAGTACGTCCTTAGTTGTTGCTTTTCTGAAATTCATGATCTTTCCTGCTTATTCGATTTTTCAGTTGTGATGTCGTCTTAAGTGCTTTATCAATCCACTTTCATCATATTCAATGGACATGATTTGACCTGTAGTGTGTTCCACAATGGTATCCATGTGGTACGGTTTTACCTTGGCCCAGATTTTTATTTTGACAAAGGCAACATTGTTTCCCATCATAATATCCTCTATGGTTACCCGATGAAAATACACTTTGTTCTGTAGTTTGTCCACTAACCCCTTTTTGAACTCCGCTTTATCTTCGACAACCACACCGTATTTAATGTGCTCATCCTTAAAATCATCTGCAAAAAAGGAAAGAAAGTGATCAACATCATCAACAGTACTATTGGGTTGTTGTTTGGCACTGTAAGCGTTGATAAACAACGTTGTCCTGTCAATCAAATTTGTTTTTGTTGTATCCCTTTGTGCCGATGCAATTAGCACAAAAGCAGTACACAGGATTGTAAGGATGAATTTTGTCTTTTTCATGGCTTCCTATTAAGAATTACTCATCAGCATTTTTGGCAGATAAGTTTGTTCTGTTGATTGATTGACCATTCACGACAACTCGGTCAATATCATTATATGCCGTGATATCCTGCAAAGGATTTTTGTTCAAAATCAGAAGATTCGCTTTTTTTCCTTCTTCAACCGTACCATATAACTGCTCAAGCTTAAAGGCTTTTGCATTTTCTATGGTCGCCATTGCCAATATTTTGCTCAACGGAATCCCAGCACTTTCCATTTCCAACATTTCCAAATATCCATTATACCCAGGAGGGTTCCCATATGTTGGGGAGGACGGTGTATCCGTACCGAATAAGATATTGCCACCATGGTCAAACAAATATTTCAAATTGATTTTCCCTCGACCGGAAAGTCGATTGAAATTGGTTGAAATTATATTCTTGGGGGCATCACCAAATACATTGACATACATTGTATTTGAGTTTGCCTTGTAATACTCGATCAACCCGTTCGGCAACACGTGCTCCAACTCGGAATCATTCAGGTAATTGGAATCCGTAAGTTCCCTCAATCCGTTGATTACTTGCAAGGTTGGCATGTAACCAACATTGTTTTTGATCTCAATATCCAGTACTTTTTTGATTTCTTCAGGAATACCACTATCGCTATCCAATCTGAAGTCACCCCAATTCCAAAGACCATGGGCCACAATATCCACTTTTGCATTTCCTAAAAACCTATGTGCCTCTAGTGAGTTACCATGAACTACCAAAACCAAGTTGTTTTTGTGCGCCTCCGTTTTCAACTCTTCCATTAACGCTTCGGAAGGGGTCGGAAAAGGAGGCTGCGTTGGGTCAAAACCGGGTTCGTAGTAAGTTTTTAAGGCAATAGCACCAGATGCTGCAATTCTATTGGCTACTGCTTTGGGGCTATGGTTTTCTTTGACGTATTTTTCAGGAATGGGATAGGCTTCATTTTCCTGATAAATAAAATTGGGGATATCATCATTCCAGTTGGATAGTCCATATCCGTTCCCGATAACAGCTCCTCCACCCACAAAATACAAGTCGGGTCTGATTTCGGCCTTTTGAAAATCATCCAATCTTTCCGGTTTGGCGGTTCCCAAATCAATCAAAGTAGTATAGCCAAAATACAAATAGCTCTTGGGAAGTTGCTCTCTATAAGATGCTACAATCTCGGGGTTTTCCATTTCCTCTTCATCCGAAAGGGCATCGGTAGCAGTTACATGAACGTGACTATCTATAAGTCCAGGGATAATGTACTTTCCTTTCGCATCAATGGTTTCGAACGAACCCTTTACAATAGGTTTCTCTACTCCAACATATGCTATGCTGTCTCCATTCACTACAACAAAGCTATCGGGAGATATGGTTTGGTTTTCGGGGGATATGATTTGGGCATTTTCAATAAGCAACCCATTTTCCACAAAAATTTCAACCTCACTGGTTTTGCATGAGATTAAAGTGAAGATAAAGAGCAGTATCCCTATTATTTTGTTCATGGTTTTTTTTAATTGAAACTAGTACGCAAATTTTTACAAGCTGTCTTAGTTGCTGTTAATGTTCTTCTCAATATTTTCTTTTACAGCCCTGAAATCTACCCAATAAATATCACCATCATCATCTACTCCCCTATGGAAGAATAAATACTTGCCATCGGGCGAGACACTTGCCGTCATTTCAGTTTGATCGGTATTTATTTTAGGCCCCAGATTATAAGGTGCTGTCCACGCACCGTCTTTATTAAAACTGATGTACAAATCACTTTCCCCATACCCGGAGTTATGTTCAAAATCATAAATCATATAACTTTCGTCGGGCGCAATAAATGAATGAGCTATTAATTTGCCGGTAGCGTTTATTTTCCCTTCCATCCTTTTGATACTTTTATATTGACCATCTTTCTTAATTGAATTATAAATAACCCAATCTTCTGGTTTGTCACCTTTTTCTCCAGTGGTAAAATATAAATTACCGTTCTCTGAAGATGTTAAGTACATTATTACAGACCTATCCACAAATGGTTTTTCCAATGGTTTTGGCTCACTCCAACCGCTGACGCTTTTTTTACTGTACCATTGGTGTAACCCTGTTGGTCCAATTGTATCGTTAAGGGGCCTTAAACTTCCAAAATATAGTTTATCGCCTTTAGGGTTGATATGGGGCTCAAAATCCCATCCTTCGGTTGCAGCAAAAAATGCCGGTTCTGGGTTAGACCACTTACCATCAATTAGTTTCATGGCATAAATTTCATTGTCCTCTTCTGGTTTTCTACGCGTAAAATAGATTTCGTCCATTTCTGGGGAGAAGGTAATTGCAAAATCCTTCGCATCTTTTATAGAAACAACACCTGGACCAAAAACCAAGGGTGTATCTATTGGGATTTGATTGCTGAGTAATGTAATGTTTGATTTTTTACTGTCCTGGCAAGAACTGATAAAGGCTAGTAGGAAAGTAAAAATGAACAAGGTTTTTATGTATTTCATGTTCATGTTATTCTAAAATTAAAGAATTATTGCTTTGTTTTTTGTTTGGAGGAATAATAACTAACGGTCTTGTTTGATACTACTATTTGTTTCGTATATCATTAATAATCCAATCCATCATATTGTCAATTCCCTCAGAATAACTTTTCCAACTATATTCAATTAAAACATCAGGTTGAACTCCTTGTGTGACTCTATCTTGAAATCTAAATAGTCTTTTTGAGTAGGTAACGATTATTCCCGAATTAGGAAGTGTAAATTGTCCCATATCTTGATAACCCGTCGGGTTTGAACCTGTAGGTTCACCAATAATTTTTGCATTGAGTATTTGTCTAAATTGCGAAGCGTTGCTTGTAGCAGCGGAAAAAGTCACTTTGTCTGTGAGAACATAAACCCCATCTTTCCAATCAATACTATCAGCCAAATTCAGATAATAAGCCAAAAAAGTTCCAACAAAAAAGTCTCCGCCTCCATTATTCCTTAAATCAATTACTATTTGTTTAATTTGATTTTCATTGATATAATTTAGAACCAATTCTCCAAACTTTTCCATTTCTTCAAACGAAGGGTAACTCTCGAATTTGATATAGATTCCTGTTGTGTTATCTATGGGACTGAACCAAAGATAATCGTATTTTGAATTGTTTGGTTTTTGTATTTCTGGAATCCGTACGTCAAAGGATTTGAAATCTGTGGTTTCATAATAGCCTTTACTGTTAATTGTATTTAATGATACTATCGATTCTTCTCCTGAATCATCTAAAAAAGTAAACTCAGCTTTAAATTTATCTTTCGTGAATCGTAATCCATACAACAATTCAGATATCATCAAATATTCACCAGTTCTAGTGATTTCAGAATGTTCGTTTTCCACATACTGTGCAATTTCACTGACCTCCCCTGCTATTTTGCTTATAGATTTTCCATCAATTTTCGTCAATATTTTACCCAAAAGATTCTTATGATTGTTAGTCGTTTTAATTACTCTCCATTGACCGTTTATTTTATATATTTCGATTGGAAATAAATGTGTTTCAACACCTCTTAACGAAAATGCCGTATGACCGTCTCCTATTTTTCGAGTTAAGTGCATTAAGTCTATAATAACGTCTACATCCTTTTTTTTGCTTAAAGTTGATTTAATTTCCTGTATCTCCTTTTCAAATTCAACTTTGCCAATCGCATTGTACAAGTCAATATGATTTTGTTCAAGGTTGGTCTTATAAAAGTTAATATCTCTAGTCCAATTTTCTACATTTATTGATTGCGAAAATGTATTAGAACCAATTAAAAAACTTAATGTTATGATTAAAAATCCTCTCATATTTTTTGTGTTTTATTCTACTAGTGTCTTATAGCGGTAAAAAAGCAGTTCCAAAGCCTAACACTCCAATATTAACTCCTAATAGTGTTTTTTTACTTCCATATAGCTATTTCATTTTTCAGATTTAGTTGGATTAGTTTTAAAGACATAGGCAAAAAGTAGCGCAAAAATAAGATAGACCGCTGTGAGAGAAATTATTATTTCAGAGTGTGTTTCGATATTAGAAACAACTTTAACTAAGGCAATTGCCCCAACTCCAAAATGCATAAGATTTCCAATAGCAATAGGTCTATTATAAATACCTCCAATAAGTGTTCCTTTTGCCATCCAATTTAAAATGCCAAATCCTAAGTATAATGCGCTCATTATTTGCAAAAAGAGTATGGTAACAAGGTTTGATTCAACATTAAAATAATCTGCTATTTCATTGGGCAAAAAAGAAAGTAACGCTCCAATAATAGCCAAGAAAATGGCACTTGTAGTCATTAATAGTTTTGTATTCATTATTTTGATTTCGTTATAATGATGAGTTAGTAGTCCAAGATTTAATGTCGCTGTATATTATTGTCAATAATAGTAAAAAGGCTGCACCGAATCCTAAAACACCGATATTAATCCCAAAAAGTGTTTTTTCACTGCCGTCCAAATATTTCATGGATCCTCCATAAAAATTTTGAAGTATATAGGCCAATAAAAATCCTCCTGTGATAAGCAAACTTAATATTGCACTGATCTTTGTTTCCTTCTTTACCCAAACCATCCATAGACACAGCAGTCCGATTCCGGAGTTGGTAATCAATTGCCAAACTTCGTGAATGCGAACATGGGGCGTCCAATCCGGGTTAAACACATGAGTTGTATTAATTTCTAAAAATGGAACTACAACAGCATAGAGAATGATGCTGAATGTGATAATTGCTTTTCTCATTACTTTAAAATTTTTAGTAAAGATTTTCTGTAGCTTTTTTTAAACCTGCATCAGGCAAAAACTGATCGGAAATAGTTAAAATCGCATGCAAGTTGTCCCGTAACCTATCCAACTTAATCTCCTCGGGTTTCATAGAAGTTTGCAAAAGATGTAAAGCCATGTCTGCTAAGAGTAAACGCTGTTTTTCCAACCACTCATCATCATTTTTAGTTGCTGAGTGATTCAAATACGCAGTTTCTACCTGGTTGTGCAGTTCCCAACTGGTTTTTATCATTTCTTTTCTTTCTTCTTTTGTCATACTTCTGTTTTTATAAAATTACCGAGCAACGGTAGCTTGTTTCATATTTGATTGGTTACTTTTCAATTTCATGTGCAAGATTGGATAGGGTTTTCCCGATGCATCCAACGCTGACCGTCCAATAACTTCAAACCCATAGTGTTCATAGAATCCAACTGCTTGTTCGTTCTGTTCGTTCACATCTACCTTTTGAACCTCTAATTCATCTATTGCAAAATCCAACAATTTTCTTCCGATACCCATTCCTCTATTGTCGGGATGGATAAAGAGCATTTCTAGATTGTGATCGGCAACGCCCAAAAAACCAAGAACAATTCCTTGACCATCTCTTGCGCATCGGAGTTCAACCGCATCCAAATAGGTATTGAGAATCAATGGTCGGAAATATCGGATGTCCTCCTCCTTCAAGAAATCGTGGGTTGCACGGACCGATGCCTCCCAAACTTCTACCAAAATGGGATATTCTGATTTTTGAACAATGTCTACTTTAAATGTATTCATGTATTGCTATTTTCTATTGGTCTTAATAAAAGGTGCTAATTTACATTAACACCTATTCATTAAGATTAACCGTGGTCAATAAACAGCTGAAAGCCTACATCCAAACAAACGTTATGCGTTTTGTGTTATACTTTCCCAAATACCCGTTTTCTTCGTCTCACGTACATACTCGACAAAACTCTTGGGTTTGCGTTTGAGTACCTTTTCAATATCATTGCTGATTTCGGACACCATAGGATTTCCCAATACTTCGGTAAACAAATATTCGACTAGCCAGACGAAGTCTGCTGGCACGCCGTGTTCTTTCATAGCAGCAACATATTCTTCTATCGTAATTGGAGTAAAAGCAATATCCCTTTGGGTTGCTTTGGCAATTTCCGCTACAGCTTCTTTAAATGATAAAGTGGTCGGACCAGTCAGCTGATATATTTGTCCATCATGCTCCTCATGAAGCAAAGCTTCGACCACTACATCGGCAATATCTCCCGTATCCACATAGGGCACCTGTACGTCTGCTTGTGGCAAGGCCACAAACCCCTGCTGAATGGGTTCCAAAAAGAAACTTTCACTAAAGTTTTGGTTGAACCAACTTGCCCGCACAATGGTATAGTTCAATCCTGAACTTATGACCACTTGTTCACACAGTTCAGCCTCCCGTTCTCCTTTACCGGAAAGCAGTACCACTTTTTTCAAGTTCTTTTGCTGAGCAAGAACGATGAGGTTCTCAATGGACTGTTTTGCACCAGGTACCGCCAAATCTGGCTGATAGGTGATGTACATTTTATCCACTCCTTCCAGAGCGTCTTCCCAGGTATCTTCATTGTTCCAATCGAATGCTGGTTGTGATGATCTTGAACCGACACGAACATTTTGGTTAAGCAATTCAAGGCTTTCAACGACCTTTCTTCCTGTTTTACCGGTTCCTCCGATGATTAAAAAATTGTCTTTTTTCATGATTATAACTATGTATTTGTATTGATTTGATTTTGTAATAGACTTAGAATCAGTAGTAAAAATGATAGTGCAGAGGTTACTGTGCGTATCAAATGCAGTCTGCTCCACTTGACCTCAAAAAGGTTTCGTAATTCTTTCAATTGTTTTGGGGTAGCAACTTGTAAATCTGTTTTATCCAGAATTTCGTTAAGAGGCACATTGCCCAATATGGTGATGACCACAACCCCTGCAACATAGAGCATTCCTGCTGCAAAAAGCATCCAAAATATCATATTGGACTGGTTTCTATGGAGATACACGTTGGCTATATGTGTGAGAAAGGGTCCAAAAAAGACCAAAAGGAACAACGGGTTTATGATAGCCCTGTTCATTTCTTGGAAGGCCTGCAAATATCCAAGATTGTCCAAGCGGCCTATTCCGGGCGTTACGGCGTTTGTCCAAGTAAAGCAAAGACCTGCGGTTAAACCGGTTAGCAAAATTGTACTGATCAGTGTTAGTGTGTTGATTGAATATGTCATGGTTTTTCATCGTTTGTTAGATTGATTGTTGTTTAGGACGTACGTTCAAGTACCAATATGTTAGGGACACCAATATGAATTCAATAGCAATCAGCCAGAAATCCAGAGATCCGAAAAAACTGGCATAACTTCCCCCAAAAGGAATAATCAACATGGGTACGGTGACCAAAGCATCCAACGCGACACTGGCCAACAACATCAACAAACCAAGTTTTAATCCATGTGTGGACTTCACTTTTTCATAATAGAGCTTGGCTCCCAACCATACCAGTGGAGGAACCACCAAAGCCAACCCAACATTGGCTTGTAAATATCGATTTTCCATTAGCGGAAGCTCATAGATAGCCGTAAAGGCAGACACGCCAAGAATCCAAACCAAGAATCCTATTGCCAATGCTCTTACTGTTTTCATTTTTCCTGTTTTTTTTGATTACAGGACAAAACTACATTGACAGTCAAGCCTTTATTTATTCCAAAAGGAGTATGATTTGTTGCAAATGGAGTTTACTTGATTTGGCTGGGGCGATAACCAAATTTTTTTTCGAAAGCGTTGGAAAATGAGCTCAAACTATCATAGCCCACGTGCCAGGCCGCCTCTTGAACGGTGGCTTCTTGACTACTGATCAGTTCATGGGCGGTTTTTAAACGTTCGTTCTGTAGATATTTGAACACTGGTACGCCAAAAAGCTCCTTAAAATTCTTCTTAAGGTTATAACTGTTAAGGCCAATTTGAAG
>QGCX01000131.1_pt1 | contig 16860 bp, 16 predicted proteins | sample 4708031 | NCBI WGS metagenome assembly QGCX01 (sample SAMN08941163, study PRJNA450518) | Sediment metagenome, whole genome shotgun sequencing project. | reverse complement strand
TGAATGAGGGATCGACATCTGCCATGAAACGGTCCGTCATTGGGTCGATCGGTTCGGGACGTATAACGGGATCCGGCTGACCAATGAGGAAGTGGTGCGGTTCTGCCTGACGCTAGTCGTCGCTGGCGCAGAGACGACGGGTTACCTGCTCGGCAACCTGATCGACGTGTTGGCCGACGATCCCGAAATGTATGCAACGCTACGTGCTGACCGTACGTTGGTCCGGGCATTCATTGAAGAAAGCCTCCGCCGGGACGGGCCCGTGCAGCGTCTTCATCGGGTTTGCACGCAGGATTATGAACTGGGAGGCACACAAATCAGGGCAGGGGACTGGGTAGCCATCTTCCATGCCTCCGCAAATCGGGACCCTGCGGTTTTCGAAAAACCGGATGAATTCATCCTGAAACGTCCGAACATGATCAAGCAGGCCACATTCGGACATGGCATCCATCACTGTATGGGGGCCGGGATTGCCCGCAATGAAGCGGCCCAGATGATCAACAGTCTGCTCAATCGCTACAGCCGTATCGAACCGGCAGGCGATCGTCTGCGCCAGCGTGGCGGCCTACTCAATTATGGCCTGGAGACATGCCCCGTTAATCTGATTGCGTGACCCGGATGACCGCCGCCGACAAAACAGGCGAGATCACCAACGGGGCTTATGAGGGCTATTCCTGCTACGGCTTTTGCAACGATTGACCGGGCTGGAGAAAAAGGTCCCAACTGAGAGTCCACTGGCCGAAATACGTAATTCGCCTTTGCGGACCTATTGTCGCCAATGGGGCATAAGCAGCCGTTCCAATCGCTATAACTGAGTGCCAGTGGGTAGATCACGCCGCTGCAAGTACGGTCATCGAGTGGTAAACATTCGCCGGACAAGTCTGCTTGGGGCGCACCAACGGGCAGCACCAAAGCAGCTTAGGCTTCCATAATTTGATTGTCAGATAGTAGAGTAGTGCAAAACAAATCTTCAGACGCTCTTCGGCGTGGCCGCGCTAATCAAATGAAAGACAAATCAATGCCTGCTATTTCAATTACACCAGAGCAAGTGTCCGACTATATTGCGAAGGCGGGGCGTGATGCCTGGATTGTGCCTGATGTGCCCGGTGATACTCCGCGCCGTAAAATCCAGAAAGTCGGTGTCATCGGCGCCGGGACGATGGGCGGTGGGATTTCGATGAACTTCGCCACAGTGGGCATTCCGGTGCTGATACTGGAGCAAAAACAGGAAGCCCTTGATCGTGGTCTCGGCGTGGTGCGCGGCCATTATCAACGCAGCGCCGACAAGGGGCGGTTTCCGCAAGACGAACTCGAGGCGCGTATGGCGTGCCTGACGGGCACGCTGAACATGGAAGATTTTGCCGACTGTGACCTCATCATCGAGGCAGTCTTTGAAGACATGGACTTGAAGAAGAAAATATTCTCCGACCTGGACCGGATCATGAAGCCGGGTGCGATCCTTGCCACCAATACATCAGCATTAGACATCAACGAAATCGCCAGCGTCACCAAGCGGCCAGAAGACGTCATCGGATTGCATTTCTTCTCCCCCGCCAATGTGATGAAGCTGCTGGAAATCGTTCGGACAGATCACACGGCAAATGATGTGATCGCAACCTGCATGGACCTGGCCAGGACCATCAACAAGATCGCAGTGCTGGTCGGTGTCTGCCCCGGATTTGTGGGTAACCGCATTCTGTTTGCCCGCCAGGCGCAAGCGCAGAAGCTCGTCGCCCAAGGCGCCATGCCCTGGGATGTCGATGCGGCCTTGAACGCGTTCGGGTTTCGGATGGGCCCTTATCAGATGTCAGACCTCGCCGGTCTGGATATCGGCTGGAAGAAGGGGGCAACGACCGCAAACCCAATCCGCGACGCACTTTGCGAACTCGATCGGCGTGGCCAGAAAACCGGCGCGGGCTATTACGATTATGATGAAAACCGCCGTCCGATTCCGTCGGAGGTGACCGCAAAAATCATTGCTGACATCACGGGCGTGGAAGCGGGATCGGCGCCTGGACCAGAAGAAATTATCGCTACCTGTATTCACCCGATGATCAATGAAGGGCTCAAGATTCTCAAGGAGAAGAAAGCGCAGCGGGCTTCCGATATCGATATTGTCTGGCTCAATGGCTATGGCTGGCCATCAGACAAAGGGGGACCCATGCTCTATGGGGATATGGTCGGCGCTGACGCGGTGCTTGCCACAATGGAGCGCCTCGGGGCAGAAGATGAACGCTTCGCGCCGAGCGAAACGCTAAGACAGCTCGCCAGCGACGGTGGCCGCTTCATTGACGTTCAGCCCGGCTGATCGCATTGCCAAAGGGATCGGGCTTGAGGCTATGCACCTTGGCGCTTGACCTCTGGAATATGACAAAACCACAACTGCCGTTTGGACGGTGAGGGCGGCGGATATCCTGTTTTCGGCGTATGCGAAGTATGCAGAAGTTCATCACAGTTATTTCATCTGTGTACAGGCAGTTTGACCATCAAAGGACTATCGAGAGCAGGGGCGGGTTCAATTCACTGCGAGACGCCGCTCTTCTCGACTGGCGCGAGGTGGTCGCTGCCTGACGCCTGCTCGTCCACGAAAAAAGGAGAGTGCTTCGAACTAGTCTGACAGCACCTCATTCGGAGAAAGAGCGTTCGAATTGTCATTTTCTCCGATTGTGACGTAACAATCCTCCTTTAAATTCACGAAAGACAACGGGAGAATTGTACGTGGATCAACTCTTGAGACAATTGCCGCAGGTGCAAGCGCTGCTTGAAACCCCGCACATCGCGGCATTGCTTCATGCCTATTCAAGAAAAGAGGTCACGCGGGCCCTTCGAACCACATTTCAGTCCCTGCGTGTCGGCATCCAGTCGGGCGATACAAAAAGCCTGCCTGACTTCAAGAGTGAAGCCTTCGCCGCCAGCTTGGCCCAACACATCTATGAGCAGCGCCAGCCAAACCTGCGCAGCGTTATCAATGCAACTGGGATCATAATTCATACGAATCTCGGTCGCGCCCCGCTCGCGCCCGAAGCGCTGGCTGCGGTGCAGTCTGTGGGAGCAAGCTACTCGAATCTGGAATTTGACCTCGACAGCGGAAAGCGTGGCTCGCGCTACGCACATGTCGAATCCATCATCTGCGATCTTACGGGGGCTGAAGCTGCGCTCGTGGTGAACAACTGCGCCGCTGCGGTTCTGCTCAGTCTGATGGCAACGGCACAAGGCCGGAAAGTCATTGTGTCACGCGGTGAACTGATCGAGATCGGTGGCGCTTTCCGGCTGCCGGACGTCATCCAGCAAAGCGGTGCGATCCTTAAAGAGGTGGGCGCCACGAACAAAACCCGTGCCTCCGATTTTGAGCAGGCTATCGATTCTGATACGGCCGTTCTGCTGAAAAGCCACACCAGCAATTTCCGGATCTTCGGTTTTACGTCTGCCCCCCGGCGTGAAGAGCTTTCGTCGCTCGCGCGCAAGTCAGATACTATTCTGATGGAAGATCTCGGCAGTGGCGTGCTGGTAGATCTCTCGGCCTATGGTCTGACAGATGAACCGGTCGTATCCGACATCTTGAAGGCGGGCGTCGATCTTGTCATGTTTTCCGGAGATAAACTGCTCGGTGGTCCCCAGGCTGGCATTATCGCCGGGCGCGCAGATCTTGTCAGCGGCTTGAAGTCTCATCCGCTTTGCCGTGCCGTGCGCCTCGATAAACTCTCGCTCGCGGCACTCGAAGCAACGCTCCGGCTCTACCAGGAACCAAACAACCCTTTCCAACGTATTCCTGTCCTTCGGGCCTTGGCGCAAAGTGTCGACGAAGTTCTTGCGCGTGCGGACCGGCTGGCCGGTCAACTGATCTCCGCGGGACTCGGCGATGTGATTGTCGTTAAAAGTACAGCTTATGTTGGCGGCGGGTCACTGCCCCACCAGGGACTGGAAAGCCGTGCAGTTTCCGTGTCAGTACCATCCCATACAGCTGAAGCGCTAGTCGCTACCCTCAGAACCGCAGAGACACCGATCGTCGGATTGATCAGGGATGACCGTTTCCTGATGGACGCCCGAACACTCAGCGATGAAGATCTGCCCATCATCATTGAAGCATTTCGCTCAGTCTTCGCTCCATGAAGACCTGCCCCGTCATCGTCCTTGGTCATGTTGACCACGGGAAAACGTCATTGGTGCGCGCGCTGACCGGCATGGAAACCGACAGGTTACCTGAGGAAAAGGTGCGGGGATTATCCATCACGCCCGGCTTCGCCTATCGGCAATGCGGCGATGTCATGATCGACTTCATCGACGCGCCCGGTCATCGGGACTTTGTCCGCGCCATGGTTTCCGGGGCATCCGGAGCCCGTGCAGCGCTGATCGTCATTTCCGCGTTGGATGGCGTTCAGGCACAAACCCTGGAACACCTCGAAATTATTGAGGCGCTCGGTATCGTTGATGGCGTTGTCGCCGTCACCAAATCTGACAGGATTTCCGGTGCAGAAAATGCAGCATGCGAAACACGGCTGCGCGAGGCGCTTTCAGGCACACGGTTCTGCACTGCACCAATGGTATTCTGTTCATCGACAAACGGGCAGGGGATGAGCGCACTCGAAGAGGCGCTGGAGCAGCTCGGCCTCTGCTCCGCTGGCCCCGACCCTGTCTCTTCGACCTTCATGCCTATTGATCGAGTTTTCGTTGTCGAAGGGCGTGGTACGGTCGTGACTGGGACACTTCATGGCGGATCGGTACGAGCAGACGACACACTTGTCCTCGCACCGAGCGGTCAATCCCTGACCGTCCGCGGTATACAGGTTCGTGGCCGGGACGCTCCTGAGGCCTATCCCGGTGAGCGAACGGCATTGAACCTGCGGGGTATCTCCGCCGATCAGGTCAAACCGGGTGACATGATACATGCTCCCGGCGCGTTCGCTCCTTCTGCGCAATGCGATGTTCTGATCAGCCTGTCCTCGCGTGCCCGCCGTCCCGTAAAACACATGCAGCAGGTCCGGGTTCTGCATGGCACCGCACATGCTGTCGCGAGCCTTCGCCTTTTTGAGGGCAAGCAGTTGGGCCCCGGTGCATCGGCTTTTGCGCGTCTTCGTTTCCCTGCAGAGATCACCAGTTTTGCCGGCCAGCGGGCAGTCATCCGAAGCCTCTCACCGGCTGAGACCATCGGCGGCGCGGCCGTCATCGATCCAGCGCCAACAGAGAATAGGGTCAACAACAAATTTCGGCTTGAGACCCTTAATGCAGCTGAACGTGGCGACATTTCCCGGATCGCGGCGACGCTCACCCGCGAACATCTGGGTGTTGCGCGCATCGCAGATATCTGCCGCCTCGCGCGTTCCCGTTCCGATGAGGTGCGCGCGGAATTGGGAGCGACGTTTGTCGACATCAACGACGCACTTGTTGCGGCTTCATCAACCATTGAAGAGGTCAGGGAAAGCTACATCGCGCGGCTTGAGTCCTTTCATGCGGCGTTCCCGCTGAAGCCCTTCGCACCGCGTGAGCTAAAACGTTTCCCGCACACGACACCAGAGCTGATCGATTTCGTCGAGGCTGCACTTGTCTTGGAAGGAAAGCTGGTTCTTTCCGGCGGCGAAGCGGCCTTGTCCGCGCATGATCCTCATAATTATCTGACAGCCAGCCAGGATGAGCGCATGGCCTGTCTGGCTGCAGAATTGAAGGAAGCCGGCATGAAGCCTCCTTCGCTGGAAACCGTCATCGCGGACACCATCGACGCCGACCTGCTGACCCTTCTCATTCACAAAGGTACAGCCATTCGGCTGAACAATGTCTCGCTCAGGCAGACGGTCGTGTTTCATTGCGATGCTGTTGCTGACGCTGCCAGAGTGCTCAAAGCCAACTATCCCGGGAAGACGGCCTTCACCACCGGGGAAGCTCGCGCCACATTGAACACAACCCGGAAATTTATCGTACCCCTCCTTGAGCATCTCGATTCCAAGGGCACGACAATCCGTATTGGCGATACGCGCTATATTGCTGACGTTTGACGCGGAACGCGCAGTCGCTACTGTCTCGCAATCGTGGAGGTGACTGGAGTCTGGTGGCTTCCCTGGTCTTCAAAACCATGGACGCGTCGACAGGACGTGTGGTGGGTTCGATTCCCATCCACCTCCGCCAGCCGCTCCTGCGTCACTCTGGACAAGACGCGTCTCTCATCGCCAATATGCTCATAAGCAAGCGGGAGAGAGCCTATGACGGAAACCAAACCGAGCTTCTCTCTGGAGACTCTGTCCGGCGACACCGTTACGTTTCCGGGCCAAGGTCCGAATCTGATCGTTTTCTTGAAGGAAGACTGCGAAACCTGCAACACGGCTGCCCCGGTGGTGGAAGCGCTTCAGAAGGCTTACGGTGAGAAATTGCGCGTGTTGGCAGTCGGGCAATCAGGACCAGAAAACGCTATCTTGAAGGAACGCCATGAACTCACGGTCCCGATACTCGACGACGCGTCCTGCAAGACTTCTTTCGACTGGGATATCGAGATCGTGCCTTCGGTGTTCTCGATCGACTCTGACGGAGTGGTGGCGTCTCATTTCGAGGGGTTCGTGCGCGAAGAATGGGAGGTGCTCAGCGCAGACCTGGCGCGGAGCCTGGAATTGCCTGCAGCGCAGATCCATTGGGAAAGCTTCCCGGCATGGCGCCCGGGGTGCGGCTCCAGACACCTCTATCCTGAAATTTATGACAAACTCGTGGCGAGCGCGGAAGGCAGCGCCATTCAAGCGCGGCGCATTGAGATTGCCCCGGCCGACGATGTATTCGAGTTCATGTTCGATCAGGGTTTTTCTGATGGCCTTCCGCTCGTGCCGCCAACTCCCGAACGGGTCATGCGAATGCTCGGCGGCACTCACCGTGATGCACAGGATGTGATCGCGATCGTGCCTCCCAATATGGGGGACGCGACCGTCGAAAAGATTGCCATCAATGCCGTCATGGCCGGTTGTAAGCCGGAATACATGCCCGTCATCATTGCCGCGGTGGAGGCTGTCTGCACGGACGAATTCAATGTTCATGGCGTCACGGCGACGACAATGGGGGCGGCGCCCGTGATCGTTGTGAATGGTCCGATCCGTGAGAAGATTGGCATGAATAAGGGCCTGGGGGCACTTGGGTCGGGCAATCGCGCCAACGCCACGATCGGCCGTGCGCTTCGTCTGATCGTCGGCAATGTGGGAGGGGGGAAGATTGGCGGCGTCGAACGCTCCACGCTAGGCAATCCCATGAAATACACTATGTGTTTTGCAGAGAACGAAGAACGTTCCCCCTGGCCACCGCTTCACGTTGAGCGCGGTTATAAAGAAGAGGATTCGGTTGTCACGGTCTTCGCCATGACAGGAGGGCCCGTGCATATTGTTGACCAGGAATCGCGAAAGCCCGATCAGGTTGCCGGGTCGATCGGATCGGGCATGGAGGGGGTGTTTCTCCCGAAAGTCCGCAACCTGCCGATAGACGCGCTGCTGGTCGTCTGTCCCGAACATATCGATACGCTGACCTGCGAAGGTGACTATTCCAAGGATCGACTGCGCGCCCGGATCCAGGAAGTGACCAGACGCCCCTTGAGCGAGATGGTGGCCGATGACACATCCGGTGCAGGCATTCCCCAGCAAACGGCCGCAAAAATGGGGCCGGAAAAGCTTGAGGTTTTTGTGGGCAAGTTCGCGGGGCCGGAATACATCCATATCGTGGTTGCTGGCTCGGATGCCGGCAAGTTCAGCTCGGTATTCCATGGATGGGCCACAGGCGAAATCGGCTCACAATCTGTGTCGCGTAAGATCGATTTGGGCTAGAGACGTGGTCTGGAATGGGTATGATCAGGAATGGGGAGTAAGAGAAGGGTAAAATATGACAACAATCCTGGATCCCACTGACGAGCGAAAACCGGTTACGCGCCAGATCACTGCGCGGAGTGGCGGGCTGACCGGTACGGTTGCGTTGCTCAATATCCGCAAGCCGCGCGGCGATGTGTTGCTGGACGAAATCGAGCGTCAGCTCGCATCTGCAGCGCCGGGCATTACGATCAAGCGGTATTCGAAGCCGACCTTCACAAAGCCGTGTCCGGATGATCTGCGCCGGGAAATTGCGAGCGAAGTGGATTACGTCGTCGAAGCGCTGGCTGATTGAGGTTCCTGTACGACGTGCAGTTTGCACGACACAGTCTGGTTTGAAATCCAGGGAATTCCATCAGTTTCCGTCGCCTCGTCAGAGTTTGAAGAAGCCGCCAATTTCCAACGCAGCGCGCTTGGAATGGAAGACGCACGTTACGTGCTCGTTCCGCATCCCATACAGGATGCTACAGACGACGAAATGCGCGCCAAGGCGCAGCAGGCGATCACATCGATCATTGATGCACTAACGGTCTGATCGCCGTTTCATGGTGCAACGTGGATGACCGCCATCGTGCTCACGGGAAAGGCTCAGCGTTTTTGCTGTATGCCTTCCCCGTGAGACAAGATTGCGTGGTGTGAGACCGGAACCGGCCCGGCTCTAGCCCGATCCTGACAAGAAGCCGATCCTCATCCACACCTGCCCCCGCAGCCCATGCGAGAACTGGATTGACTGTGTTTCACGGGCTTTTGAATGCCTGCTCAGGTGCTAACGGCGTTAGAGCCGCGATGAAGACAGTTCAATCATCTCGGTTGTCATCTGCTCCTGCCGGGCCTGTTGATAGGCCTGCTCCACCTCCGTCCGGCGGTTGCGGAGATTGTTCTGCGCCCGGGCCATGGCTTCAACTCTTGCGCGGGCTTCCGATTCGGCCCCTTGCATCATTACTCGGGCGACGCTGGCAAACAGTGCCTCCTGAAGCAGGCCGGTCAGCAGCTCGGCCGCGGGTAGGGTGGTGAGCGGTGGGATCTGCGATGTTACGCCCTCCGGTGGGGATGGCGGGAAGATACGCGACACCGCGGCGGTGTGTCCGGCGTGCACCGATCCGGTCAAAGCGCGGATCGGGCCGGGATAATGCGCAGACTGTTCGACCAGCACATCCGTCGTCTGGCTGGCCAGCGCCGGAATGGCTGCGGGATGACCCGGCAGATCCGCTGACCAGAGGGGTTTATGACCGGCAGCCTTCAGCATGTCGTCGGTCCGGGCGCCGATCACGACCAGGCCCATGCCGGGTTTGAACGTGGATTGCACAGTCTCGGTAATGTGTTCCGGATAGGCGCCGCAGAAGCCCTGTGCTGCACCGACCACAAGCAGCAGGCTCGGCCCTTCCGATTCCTTCTGCGGGGCTGCCGCAGCGAGCGTCGTGGCCAGCGCGTGTGTCACGGTACTGGCATAGGCATCGATCGCCCTGACGGCGGTATCCGCGGAACTTGCGTGACTGCCCGCGATGGCTCGCAGGGCACCGACGACATCGCCGATCTCGTCGAGGCTTTTCAGCCGGTGCTGGATTTGTTCCGGACGCTGGCTCATGCCTGTTTCAGTGCAGACTGCACCACCTCCAGAATGGCTGACTTTGTCTGTTGGTCCAGTTTGGGGGCCTTCAGGTCCAGACCGGACAATCTTGAATCGATTGCCAGCATGGATGGCAGTTTTGTTTTCAGATGGGATATATCTGTCAGTTCGACATCGTCCAGAATGCCTTCATTCAGGGCACTTAGAAGCGCGATCTGCATGAGCAGGTTCAGCGGCGAGAGGCGGGGCTGGGCGAGCAGCGCGGCAATTCGCTCGCCTCGCCTCATTCGTGCGGCCATGGCCTCATCGCCGAAGCCGCCAAACCGCGAGAACATTTTCATTTCGAGATACTGTGCATAGTCGAGCCGCAATCGTCCGGCGACGGATTTCATCGTGCCCCATTGCGCCTTGCCGCCGACGCGGCTGACCGATAGGCCGATGTCAATGGCCGGGCGCTGGTTTGCAGCGAACAGCGATTGTGACATGACAATCTGGCCGTCGGAAATGGAGATCAGGTTGGTTGGAATGTAGGCCGACAGGTTCCCTGCCTCGATCTCGGCAATCGGCAGGGCGGTCAATGATCCGCCGCCTCGCGCTTTTGACAGTTTGGCCGCGCGCTCCAGAAGGCGGGCGTGAAGATAGAAGATGTCGCCAGGATAGGCTTCCCGGCCGGGTGGTTGCCGGGACAGCAGCGCCAGTTCCCGATGCGTGGCGGCATGCTTGGTCAAATCGTCATAGACGATCAGCACATGCCTTCCCCGATCCCGGAACCATTCGGCGATCGACGTGGCAGAGAAAGGTGCGAGCCATTGCAGGCCCGGTTCGGCGGATGCTTCCGCGACAATGAAAATTGTCTGGTCCATGCGACCGTGTTCGCGCACCGCATCGATCACATGCCTCACGGCAGACGTCCGCTGGCCGATGGCGACATAGATGGAAATGATGTCGCTATTGGCCTGGTTGATGATCGTATCGACAGCGATGGAGGTCTTTCCGGTCTGGCGTTCCCCGATGATAAGCTCGCGTTGCCCGCGGCCAATCGCGAAAAGCGCATCGACGACCAGCAGGCCCGTTTCAACTGGTTCACTGACAAAGTCCCGGTCGATAATCGATGGCGCCGGGCGTTCGACGGGCAGCCGCTCTGGGCTGTCAGGCGGCGATTTATTGTCCAGCGGCCGCCCAAGCGGATCCAGCACCCGGCCGAACAGGTCCTCGCCGACGGGCACAGAAGCGAGTAGCCCGGTACGTGTAACTTGCATCCCCGCGGCGATATCATCGGCCGGATCGAGGCAGGCAACGTTCAAATGGTCTTCTTCCAGCGTGAGGACAAAGCCGCGTGCGCCATTGGCGAACGTCACGATCTCGTTGAGCTCTGTGCCGGGCAGACCGTCGACCATGGCCAATCCGTCAGCAATGGCGATCACCTTGCCGCGTTCCTCGGCCTCGGCGCCAAGCTGGACGCTCGCGATGCGGGCCTTTAGCGGATCGAGTGCAGGATCAGTCTGGTCCGTCATCTCGCATCGCTTCGGTGATTTGTTCCAGGTCGTGGGCGAGGGAGTTTCGGATGGCGCCGCTGTCTGACTGTAGTTCAAGCCCGGCGATCAGCTCCGGCGCTGTTGAAATTTCCGGGTCGATGTCAAACGGTTCAAGCGCGGACTTCACGTGGGTCAGGTCGTTGTCCGATAGCGGCACGGCGCTTACCAGCGTCAGGTTTCCCCCCTTGAGAAGGGCGCCGCGTTCGGCCGGCGGCATTTTCTGGAGTGAGGCCACCAGCCGGTTGAGATAGCTGGCAAAGTCCCGAGGCTGCGCGGTCAGGGCGCGTTCAGCAATGGCGGCGGCAAGGTCGCGGACGCTGGCAAGTTGCTGCGACTTGTTTTCGTGGACATTGCGCTCATGCGCGGCGTGCCCCTCAGCCACGATCTTCGCGGCTTCTGCATGGGCCTTGTCCAACAGGGCAAGACGTTCGGCTTCCGCATCTTTGCGCGCCTGCTCCAGAACCTTCTGACGGGATGCAGCGGTTGCATCTGCTTCAGCCTGCGCCTTCAGGGTTGCGGCTTTCGCATCCGCTTTTGCTTTTTCGGCCGCGTCCAGCGCCGCGTCAGTCTCCGCCTGCCGGCGTGCGATCACATTCGCAACCGGCCGGAACAGGAAATACCGCAGGATCGCCAACAGCAGCAGGACGTTGACGATCTGGAAGCCGAAGGTGACCCAGTCAAAATTCATTGGGCGAAGGGATTGGCGAACAGCAGCAGAAGAGAGACCACGAGACAGTAGATGGCCGTCGTCTCGATCATGGCGAGGCCGACGAACAGCGTGCGGGAGATCGCACCGGCAGATTCCGGCTGGCGGGCGATGGCTTCCAGCGCCGCCGCAACGGCCCGTCCTTCTGCCAGCGCTGGCCCGATGGCGCCGAACGCGACGGCGAACGTCGCAGCTATGATACTTATGACCGGAACATAATCAGTCATGGGTCTTATCCTTTTGTTGTGTTTCCGGGGCCTGGCCCGCTTCATGTACCGCCGATCCTACGAAAACGAGCGCCAGGGTCGCGAAGATATATGCCTGCACTGCGCCGGTCAGCATCTCCAGCGCCATCAAAGGGATCGGCACCAGCAGCCCTGCCAGAGAGAGGACGATGCTGATAACAAATGCACCGCTCATGACATTGCCGAACAGGCGGATCATCAGAGAGAAATGACGTGTGATCTGCTCGATAAGGTTCAATGGCAGCATAAACCAGCTCGGCCGGACAAATGTAGCCAGCCAGCCGCCGATACCCAGTGACCGGATGCCCCAGACGATCGACGCAGCAAACACGATAACCGCCAGCGCAGCGTCGGTTTCCAGATGCGCTGTCGGCGGTTCGACGCCCGGCACCAGAGAGGTCCAGTTGGCGGCCAGAATGAATATCAGCAACGTGCCGATCAGCGGGCGGAACCGGGCAGGGTCGCCAGGCACGGTCGCGCGGATCTCGCTGTCGAGCGTGGTGACGATCAGTTCAAGGACGGCTTGCGCCCGTCCGGGCTTGAGGCTCAGCTGCCGGGTCATCACGAATGATCCCAAGGCCAGCACAGCCATGATGCCCCACGTGACGACGACCGGCCAGCTGACGGCGAGCGGACCAAGCCAGAAGGCGGTCTCGACATTGAACGGAGAAGCGTCCATCACCGTACCCCTCTAAGAACGATGAACCGGCCGAGCAAGATGCCAGCCGCCCCGGCCAGCAGAATTAGCGCTCCGCCCTGCGCGAACAGGAAGAGAATGCCACCCAGCAAGAGTAGCCGGCCAAGCTGAATCCCGACGGCGGACAGGCGGCCCTCGACGATCCTGTTCGCAACCCATTCCAGGCTCGCAAAATGCAGCCAACCGGCGCCGAGCCCGGCAAGGGCGGCCAGCAGGGTAAATATCAGGTCGCTCAAGTCCGGCATCATTGCTCCTGTATCCATCGCCAGGCCAGCACGAAGCCGAAGACGGCGCCCGCCATCAGCAGCGCTGCAGCCATTGTGATGCCCGTGCTTAGCCATTTGTCCAGCCAATGCCCGATGAACAGCCCGGTCAGGATAGGCACCACGATGATCCAGCCAAGTGCGCCTATGGTCGCGAACCGGCGGGCGAGCGACGGCTCCGGGTCCGCCTTACCGGCCTTGTCCAGCGCGTCCGCGCGCCGGGCGGCTTCCTCGGTGCGGTCGCTGTCGTCGCTCATTTGTCGGCATCCGGTTGCAGGCCCAGTGTATCGCCGCCCTCTGCCAGCTCATGCATAAGGCGGCGGACGGCATGCGCATAGAGCTTCACACCCTGCGCCCGTGCACGCCGGGATTCGTCCCGCGCTTCCTTTCGTGCGGCGGCAACGCGTTGCCGGAGAGACGCGAGATCGTCACTGACGATCGCTTCCCGGCAAGCGACACGCACTTCACTGCCGCGGGTCACGCTGAAAATACCGCCCCTGAGCGCGCAGTACCGCCATGGTCCCTCTGCCGACCGCCACCGCATGACTCCCGCATCGACCACGGTAAGGAAATCCGTATGTCCTGGCTTGATCCCGAAATCGCCGCTCGCGTCCTCGGCTCGCAGAGAGGCAATACCCTCCTCTTGGAGGATGATCTGCAGTGGTGTCGTCACAGTGAGATTAAGGGCCGCTGTCATGGTGCCGTCTTTCGCCGCGCCTCTTCATGCGCGCGGGCTTCGTCCAGCGTGCCGATCATATAGAGCGACCTCTCGTCCCAGTCGTCGCACTCGCCGGAAAGGATCGCGCGGCAGCCCTTAATCGTGTCTTCCGTCGAAACGCTGCGCCCTTCCATTCCGGTGAACGCGGCAGCAACAAAGAAAGGCTGTGTCAGGAACCGCTGCAGCCTGCGCGCCCGGCCAACTAGCAATTGCTCGTCGCTGCTGAGTTCCTCCACGCCCAACAGGGCGATCACATCCCGCATTTCGCTGTAGTGCTCGATAAGCTTGCGAACTTCCGTGGCCGTCTGCACATGGTCTTCCCCCACGATCATTGGGTCCAGCAGGGTGGAAGTCGTGCGCAATGGGTCGATGGCTGGATAGATACCTTCGGCTGCGAGGTCCCGCGACAGCATCACCATGCTGTCCATATGCGTGCTGATCGCCGCAATGGCAGGGTCGGTGAAGTCGTCTGCGGGCACATAGACAGCTTCGATGGCGGTCACGGCGGCGCGGCTGGACGAGGTGATGCGCTCCTGAAGGTAGGCAACTTCCGACGCCAGCGTCGGCTGGTATCCCACGCGGGACGGCATTCGCCCTAACAGGCCGGAAACTTCGGCGCCCGCCTGAACGAACCGGAATACGTTGTCCATCATCAGGAGGACATTGCGCTGGTCCTTGTCACGCACATGTTCGGCAATTGTCATCGCGGTCAGTGGCACGCGCCAGCGCGCGCCCGGTGGTTCATTCATCTGGCCATAGACGAGGATGGTTCGGTCCAGTACGCCGTAATTCGTCATGTCGTGGAGCATCTCATGCCCCTCGCGCGAGCGTTCGCCGACACCGGCAAAGACCGACACTCCGTCATAATCCTTCACCATGGTGTGGATCAGTTCGGTGACCAGCACAGTCTTGCCGACGCCAGCGCCGCCGAATAGGGCCGCTTTACCGCCCTGCGCTAGCGGCGCCAGCAGATCCAGTACCTTTATGCCTGTCGAGAACAGCCGTACGTCGGTGCCCTGTTTGGACAGCGGTGGAGACGCTTGGTGAATGGACCGGCGCGGCGTGTCCTCCGGCAGCGGCGCGCCGCCATCACCGATGTCGCCGACGACGTTCAAGAGTCGGCCGAGCACTGCATCGCCCACCGGCACGGTAATGGGGGCGCCCGTCACCCGCGCTTCCATGAGCCGCGACAGGCCCTGCGTCGGCTGCAGAGCAATCGCGCGGAAATGGTGGGTGTCTAGATGTGCCTGTACTTCGCACACGACGGCAGACCCATCTGGATCTACGATCACGGCATCATTGATGGCGGGCAGGGAGTTGTCGCAGACAAAGTCGATCACCGGTCCGCGAACAGATGTGACCCTTGCCACTTGGTCAGGCATGGCCCCCTCCCGGCTCCTCTTCACGTCAGATGACAAGCCGGCATCTTGCATGCTCTGCCGAGGATTGGAAGAGCATGGGGCATTGTCAGGCTTGCTCGTCTTGGGACGACCAACATTAGCAAATATCTTCAGCATTGAAACTCATGAGAAAAACCATGAAGCGGTAGGGCAATTCTCAGGTCGTGGTCACGAACAGACCTCTTTCATGTGGTGCAGTCATGAGTGAGGTCGGAAATACCCACCGCCAGGAAGTCGGTCGACATTTGAACAATCGTTCCGAAAAAAATCTTATCTTCCATTTCGCCGACGAAAGCGGGCGATGTCTCATTTCTGGCGCATGCGAAGTCCGCAGAAATTTGTCTCAATCCATTCGCCTGTGCGCCACCAATCTAATTATCATGGGAATGCCGAGAGCAGGGTCAGGTTCAAATTTCTACGAGACGCCGCGCTTCTCGAATGGCGTGAGTTGATCGCCGCTTGAGACCTGTTTGTGCGTATGAACGGATACTGGTTCGAGTGTGTCTGACTTCACCCGCACGACTTTCTGACCTCAACGAGTGGGTGAGAAATCGGGTAGGCAAAAAATCGGGAGCTTAACTATCGGATTGAAAGCGCGCCCCAGTTTTCTTTAGCGTGCATCACCTCTGCAAGGCGAATTAACCATGGCGAGGGCGCTTACCGCGAAAGTTAATTCGTGTTTTTGGCGAGTGTTTCAATCTGATACGACCTTTCGGCGGAGTCTGAATCGAGCACGTGTGATCTCGATCTGACTCTGTATTCGTTAAGTACGTTAACCAACAATACTGTATTCCACTCAGCAGATTTAATTTTGCCGTGTCATTTTGGGGTGACCGGTCCGCGCAATTGGCACGGCAAAATTTCTGGTGTCGCGAAAATTACCCAAAATAGAACGAAGAACCCTCTCCGGTTGCCATCAAAAAAACCGTGTCGCGCGGTAGGGGAGGTAGTTTGACGACTGATCATATTGCCCTCAATCTTTGCATGTTAACGGGTCGCAAACCATCCATAGTGTGGCGCGTTGGCCCCCGGTGATGATCCGTCCACGTGGCAGGGGTGTCGGGGACTAAATGATCAACTTGTGGAGAAATGGAATGATCAAATATTATGTGAAAGCACGTGAGATGGCACTTCGTGCGTGGAAGGACGAAAGCGGCGCATCGCTTGCTGAGTACGCCCTCCTGATCGCGCTGGTGCTCGTCGGTGCGGGCGTAACCCTTGGCCTTCTGGTCACCGCTGTAAATAACGCTCTTTCCGCCGGTACGACAGAGCTGACTGCCGCAACGACCTAAGTCAGGCGAATTGGTTCCGGCTGGTCGTGAGCAATGGCTCATACCAGCCGGGCCAAAATTTCAAAGCGCTGAAATGCAGGATTCAAAATAGGTGAACGACCATGAGGCTCACATCCATCATCGTCTTGGCGCTTGCAATCGCCATGGGTATCATCGCCGTCTTCGGTGTCCGGACCATGCTGCAGGTCAATCAAAGGGCTGCGCAAAGGGAAATTGCGCCGATTGAAACATCTACCGTCGTGGTTGCGCGCCAACCGCTGGAATTTGGCACTCAGCTGCTGCCGGAAATGCTCAAGGAAATTCCCTGGGCTTCAGCAGAAAAGCCTGAGGGTTCTTTCACAAAGGTCAGCGAAGTTGTAGGCGGCGAGCGCCGTGTTGCGCTTCGGTCCATGGCGCCCGGAGAACTGATCCTGCGAGATCGCATCTCGGGCTTTGGCGGGCGCGCAACGCTGTCCCAGATCATCGAGCCTGGCAAGCGCGCCATGACCATTCGTGTCAATGACGTTTCCGGCGCAGCGGGTTTTATCCTTCCAGGTGACCGTGTGGATGTGATGGTAACGGTCCAGGATGGTGATGACCGCCGGGATACGATCACAAATATTCTCATGCAGGACATT
>QGCX01000130.1_pt1 | contig 16944 bp, 19 predicted proteins | sample 4708031 | NCBI WGS metagenome assembly QGCX01 (sample SAMN08941163, study PRJNA450518) | Sediment metagenome, whole genome shotgun sequencing project. | reverse complement strand
ATTTATTGAGTGAGTCATTGTTTTGTGGCGATAAATCCTGCCTATACCACCGCCGGTGAGTTAGAAACTTTATTGAAGCGTAGTTATCAAACAAGAAAAAGCTGTCTTTCTTTTGTGGAGGCGGTTTTTTTATTGAACAGCCGTGAAGCATTATTGCGGTCTAAACCTGCGTTTCCCTCAATGCGCGACACTATGTCGACTCAGCAATTTAGTGATTTTACCTTAGCCGTTCCACTGGATTTATCGTTGTTGGTTGGTAAGTCAAAAAACTCTCTTATTTCTGAATTTGAAATTATCCCATCCCATAAAGATGTTTTCGTCATTAAGCACCTGCCGTATGTCGACGATAAACTTCATACCCATGATTACTTTGAATTGAACTATGTCTATGTTGGCTCATGCGTGCAAGCGTTTGAAAATGAAACTCGAATATTAAACCAAGGCGACTTATGTATTATTTCACCAGACTCGACCCATAATATTCGGGTAACCGAAGGCGACATAGTGGTGTCTATTCTCATTCGCAAAAGTACCTTCGACGCTGTATTTTCAAGCTTTCTGGTGCACAGTAATATTGTTTCTTTGTTTTTCAGAAACAACCTTTACGGTGAGTCATCGGCGAATTTCTTAGTGTTAGCCACTGGGGAGTCGCCAGAGTTAAAAAAGATAATCCATAAACTTTATTTTGAATCTAACCTGGATGATGACTATGGTAATCAATGCGCGGTTAGTCTGGTGAATCTTCTTTTTGTAGAATTACTGCGCCGCTACAGTGATACGGTTGAGCTCTATGATGCTGCAAAAATTTCTGATCAAGAGTTTGATTTTTCTTTGCTGTTGCAATACATAAATCTAAATTATCAAACAGTCACCTTATCATCACTGGCGGATGAGTTTAAGTTTAATAAATTTTATTTAAGTAAACTGATTAAGAAAAATTTAAACCAGACATTATCTGAAATCGTTAAATTTCTTAAGGTTTCACATGCTGAGGGCTTATTGTTGAAGACTAATTTATCGGTTGAAGAAATTTCTGCGAAGGTGGGCTATGCCTCGGTTGACCATTTTTCGCGTACCTTTAAAAAGGAAAAGGGTTCATCGCCAAGCTATTATCGAAAGCTAAAGACTCATCCTTAGCTTTCTGATCGGTAATGCTATTTGGGCGCATTACCTTGTTTGGCCTTTAATGCTTTTGCCACTTTTACGGCTTGTGCTGCGGTTTGACGATATTCAAGCATTTTTCTCTTAGATAAGGCAAAGCTAGAGGCCATGCGGCCCGTTGCTAACGTCAACTGATCAATTTCATTTTTACTTTCACGTGCTATTTTGTCTGTATCAAGACTGTCTGCTTCGCCGGTGGATATCTTTTCCGCCACGGTTGTCAGTTCTCGTATTGGCAAAATAATTGATCTGCGAATGAACCAAAGAATAAGTAATACCGAAAACGCGATAGCGCCCATTTCGATAAAGCCAAAAATCGCGCCGCCACCCGATAACAGATTTTTTCGCGGAATGGTGACGCTAATAATGCCGGCAACATCGCCGACTTTAAAACCAAAACCATTTTGGTCGCCGTATCTTGAAATAACATCCGACGGTGCGTTACCCGCTTCGCCATGGCACGCAATGCAAGACGCATTGTGGTAAACAGGTTTGGCGTAACGATAGCTATTGCCGACGGTACCAAAATATTCACTTAAACCCTGAGTTTTAATCGCTTGCAACGCCTGTTGTTCAAACGCATCGGGTGCATTGTTTGGGTTCATTACGTTGCTGGAGGTCATACGGAATTTAGCTGGTGAGGCTGAAGCTTCGACTGTTTCTGAAAATTCCCGCTGCGCTAAGGCAGGGTTTTTCGAATAGAAATGGGTATAGTTATCTGGATTTTGCGGATCAATAACTTCCATCTTGCCAAGATAACTTGCCGAATTATCCTTGACCCAAACACGGCCATTGTTGGCAACCCAAGTACCGAAAGATTCAACATTGGCGACCAAAGTTTGTGCCTGCGCTTTCAATTCTTCGCGATACACACTTTGCAGCATAAAAAAGAATACAACGCCATTAATGACGAGGATAAGTGCGAACACGAGTAAAAACTGTGTGCTGATTGAAGCTCTCTTTTTGGCCATTTTCCCTTAACTCCAAGTCAATTGGTGGCTTATGCGCGATTTTCTTTCGCCGCATCCATTGCGTAACTATTGGCTAGCTGTAAAAAACGTTCTCGGTCTGAGGACGTATCGATGTTTTCAGATAGATACTTAATATAGTTTCTAAGCGCAGATGGCCCATGCCATTGCTTTTTACGCCAAAGATGCTTTGCATCCCCCAGTATTATTTGCCCAATAGGGCCAACGAGATTGATAAATTGATCATCAATGGCAGAAATAAGTAATTGGCTTGCCGTTTTACGGTTGTTCATCAGCGTATCCTCAGGGCTTGTGACTGAGTTTAAGTGCTTAACGGCTAGATCAGTCTGTATCGAATGTTGGGTCAAATATAAAAAATCAGGGTTGCTTATCGGTGCAAAATATAGATTGTAAAGACTGCGGTAGGGTTTATTACCTACCTCAAATGAGTACACCTATTGGCCCAATACGATGGAAGGTACCAAAAGCGTATTAAATAAAAAATAGTTAGATAAATTATCCTTATTTTTTGCGACTGAGCGAATCGATTACAACGCTTTACTTTTTTAAACTAAAGACGCGATGACATAACTTTTCTGGTAACGCCCATATTGGTTTTATTGAACAAAACCAATGACTAAAAAATAATTTTAAATGTGTATTTTATATGTCATATCGCCGACGGCTTCCCATTTTTTTGAAATTTAGTTGCTTAATATGACTCAGCATTTTTTTGCTTGAATCAAGCTAACCAATAATAGGGATCGAATAAATGAACGCATACCTTGCAAGAATGAAGGAATCGTTTCCAGCAAAACGTATGTCGCTGTACGCAATTTTAGGAGTAGGGAGTCTTGCTGTATTTTCCAGTTTTGCGTCAGCTACAGTGTTCCAAGCTGAAGATTACAATAGTTTTTATGATACAACCTCGGGTAATACTGGCGGTGTTTATCGCGCCGATGATGTTGATATCGAAGCGACGACCGATAATGGCGGCGGCTACAATGTTGCTTATATTGATACCTCTGAATGGTTGGTATATCAGGGGCTTAATATCCCGGCCACCGGGCGATACACAATTAATGCGCGCGTCGCTAGCGTGGGTGGCGGTACCTTATCTACAGATTTAAACGCCGGCGCTTTAGTTCTCGCAACTCTAAATGTTCCTGATACCGGAGGCTGGCAGAACTGGACAACCGTAAGCCAAACGGTAGAAATTAGCGCAGGTAGTTATGACCTTGGTGTGTTCGCAACGACAGGTAATTGGAATTTTAACTGGATCGAAGTGGTTGCCCAAACGAGTGGAGATAGTGTTGCAACCATTAGTCAAAATTGCAGTTTTACCGGCTGGAATGTCGGCCTTGAGGTGGGTGCTTATACATTGACGGACCTCCAATCGCGTGGTTTCGTGAATAACGATGCCTCATCAATACAACTGACAAATGGCTACGAAGCTGTCTTTTATGATAATGACGATTTTACCGGCCAGTCGATTACGGTGTCGGCCAGTGACGATTGTTTAGTTGATCAATCGTTTAATGATGTCGCATCATCCGTTGTCATCCGTGCAATCGATGATGGTAGTGATAACTCTGGCGAACCGGGTTCTGTAAACGCTACCCATAAGCGATTGAAAATTGTAAATGGATGCAGTGACCCGATGTGGGTACAGTGGTTAACCGCCCCAACCGTAGAGTTTGCAGGTGCAAATCGTCCGCGTTTAGAAGCAGGCCAGTCAATTGAATACGACATACCTGACAAAGGCCTACCGTCGATGCGGTTCTGGCCTGGTTTTGGTTGTGACGAGAATGGATTAAATTGTGAAGTCGGTGCCAGTGGTGGTCCAGCAGACCTTGGTTTTACCTGCCCACCGGAAGGTTGTGCGCCGCCAATTGATTCTAAATTTGAAGCAACATTTGGCTGTATTCCTGGGGTGAGCGAAGCGGACTGCTATCATAATCCTTCAGCACCCGATCAACCTTTAGGACGGGGCGACTGGTGGAACTCAAGTATGGTCGACGGTTTTACAACACCAATAAAGGTTCAAGTTAACGGGAGTTGCCCGGTTGCCGCTGAAGGTGGCCCTGGTGGTCCCGTCGGTGGTGTGATCGATTGTTCAACATTGCGTTTATCTGATTGCCCGACAAATGAAAATTTGAGTACTAACGGTCAATTCCCAGAGTTATCAAATGTTAACCTTGAGGTCGTTAATCCAATGACCGGCGCAATTGCGGGTTGTTATTCTCCCACGGCGAAATTGACGTATAACCATTGGGCGAACGGCTTTCAGACCTATAACCCAACAGATGATCAGGCGGTTATGTATGCTTGTCCTACACCACCGATAAGTTCAGATCAATGCAGCTCCGGACCTGCAGATAGCACTCAGTATCGTGATATGGTTCATAGCCACTGTGAAACCTATGCTTACGCATACGATGATGGTTATGGTTTATCTAATTGCCCTGCGGCCACTGACTTAAGTTATGAGGTGACCTTTTACTGTCCGCAGTAATAACTTTTTAATCCGGGCTTGCTAGCCCGGATTTTCCTCTGCTCTTAAATTTAATACCATAAAAATAATGTTATTTTCTGAAAATCGCTACTGGCTTTATGACTTTTGTATGAAAAGTCATTCTAGATTAGCTTAACTATAATTCTTGCCTGTCGCGTAATTGTTTGATTTGATTAGATATGGTCTGCAATAGTCATTTTGTTTTTCCTTCCTTGTGAAATTACCGTTCACAAATTTGCCTTAATTAATCCCAAAAAGATTCATAAACCTTTCACCTAAGTTTCAAATTTTTCTATTAGTGTTGTCTATACAAATTTTTGGTTAGGCAAGATCAATGACAACTTCAACTATCGCCTCTGGTTCAAACTTCGCGCCTGATCATACGGTTAGTGCGAATTCACCTCAGTCCAATTCTGTTAGAGGTATTGCTGACCAAGTCATTAATATTTCTGGAATTAATAAAACCTTTAACAGAACAACTCAAGCTATCGTGGGCCTTAACCTCAGCGTTCGGCGCGGTGAGATGGTTGCCCTGATTGGCCCCAGTGGTTCCGGTAAGTCAACACTCTTACGTCACATTAACGCGTTAACCTATGGTAACAGTGGTAGCGGTGAGGCCACCAACGAAATCAGCGTGTTGGGTAAGGTAACTCAAAAGCGGGGACGCCATACCTCGCAAACACGCGCTGCTCGCAAACAGATCGGCTATATCTTTCAGCAGTTTAACTTGGTCAATAGGCTGACGGTATTAACCAATGTTTTGATTGGAAGTTTAGGTTATATCCCGGCTTGGCGCGCGAATCTGGCTTGGTTTACCAAAGAAGAAAAAATTAAAGCGTTAGAAGCATTGCAGCGTGTGGGTATGGAACAATTTGCGTTACAGCGCGCCAGCACATTATCCGGTGGGCAACAGCAGCGCGTAGCCATTGCGCGAGCGTTGATGCAGAAAGCCGACATCATTTTAGCGGACGAACCGATTGCCTCGTTAGATCCGGTATCGGCAAAGCGGGTGATGGAAATTCTAAAAGAAATCAATGAAGTGGACGGTAAAACAGTCGTGGTGACTTTGCATCAGGTGAATTATGCAAAGACCTATTGTCGACGTGCCGTTGCACTTAAAAAAGGTCACTTGTATTTCGATGGTCAAGCTAGCGAACTCAGTGAAGAACGCCTAAATGCGCTCTATGAAGGCGACGAAATAAAAGAGCTATTAGAAGCTCAAATCCCAGAAATGGAACCGACTGCGGTTTCAATCTAATCCAATAAGACAGGAGAATCAGATGTTTATTCGTAAGCTTAAGAAGTCGCTGGCAGCGGTCGTAGCTTTCGGCGCAATTTTGTCGCCGATGGCAGTACATGCTGAAGATATGAAAGAAATTAATTTTGGCATTATCTCAACAGAATCAACGCAAGGGTTAAAGGATATCTGGACGCCATTTTTGAATGACATGTCTACTAAAATGGGCGTTAAAGTAAACCCTTATTTCGCGACAGATTACGCCGGTGTGATTCAGGCCATGCGCTTTGGTAAAGTTGATGTTGCTTGGTATGGCAATAAATCTGCAATGGAAGCGGTGGATCGTGCGGGCGGTGAAATCTTTGCGCAAACTGTTGACGTTGCAGGTAACCCTGGCTACTGGTCACTGTTAATTACGCATAAAGACAATAAAAATATCAATACAGTTGATGATGTCATTGCAAATGCAAAAGACCTTACCTTTGGTAACGGTGATCCAAACTCAACGTCTGGTTACTTAGTACCTTCTTACTATGTTTGGGCTAAAAATGGTGTTGAACCAAAAGAAATATTCAAGCGTACATTAAACTCTAACCATGAAACCAATGCCTTATCGATTGCAACTAAAAAAGTGGATATCGCGACTAATAACACTGAAAACATGGCACGTATTGAAGAAAAATTTCCTGAAAAATATAACGATATTAAAGTTATCTGGAAATCACCATTAATCCCTTCAGACCCAATTGTATGGCGTAAAGATTTAGATGCAAAAACTAAGTCTGCGCTTTATGACTTTATGATGAATTACGGAAAGAATGGCGATACAAAAGAAGTAGCCAATTTAGCTAAGCTTGGTTGGGCACCATTCCGTCCTTCAAGTGACCTACAGCTTTTACCTATTCGTCAGTTAGTACTTTACAAAGAATTAATCAAAGTGACTAACAGCGACTTAAAAACTAAAGATGAAGATATTGCTGCAATTTCTAGCCAGTTGGATGATTTGAATCGTCTGATGGCGGCGTTAGAAGCCAAGTAATAACTTACATTTTTCTGATTCAGGCGGCGTATTAGTCGCCTGTTTTAAATTTTCATATTCGTTGGATTGATTATGACGGCGCAAATATCTTTATATGAAAGGCTCAACAGTCAACAGAGTCTGTGGGAAAGAAACCGTAAATGGGCTTTCAGTATTTTAGTTATCGCGATTCTGGTCTGGTCTTGGTTTGGTGCCGAGATGGATTTCGGTATGTTGGTACGTGACAGCGGTAATATCGCAATTCTTGCAGGCGATTTTTTCCCACCGAGCTTTACCGATTGGAAGCTCTACATCAATGAAATGTTGATAACCTTGCAGATCGCCATTTGGGGAACGCTGCTGGCGGTGTTGCTCGCGATACCCTTTGGTATTTTAAGTGCAGAAAATCTCATGCCTGTTTGGGTGTATCAACCCGTACGCCGATTAATGGATTCTGCGCGTGCCATTAACGAAATTGTTTTTGCTATGTTGTTTGTGGTTGCCGTCGGTTTAGGTCCATTCGCTGGTGTTATGGCTTTGTTTATTCACACGACAGGCGTATTGGCTAAATTATTTTCTGAGGCAGTTGAAGCCATCGAACCCGGCCCTGTTGAAGGTGTACGAGCCGTGGGTGCCAGTAAATTTCAGGAAGTCGTCTTTGGCGTTATTCCACAAGTATTACCGTTGTGGATTTCCTATTCTTTATATCGTTTTGAATCTAATTTACGCTCCGCCACCGTGGTAGGAATGGTCGGTGCTGGAGGGATTGGCGTGGTGTTGTGGGAAACCATGCGTGGCTTTATGTTCCCTGAAACCTGCGCAATTATTTTTATCATCATTGTTGCGGTATCGCTTGTCGATGTTTTATCGCAAGTCATTCGAAAAGCCTTCATCTAGGACACCAAAGATGAATGACGCAATGAGCAAACGAAATACTTGTCTAGACAAGCCAGTGAAGCTAGCTGAAAAACCAATTTATCTGCAAGTTGCTTATCAGTTGGAGTTGGACATAAAGCTTTCGCTAAAACCGGGCGACTTACTCGACTCTGAAATGAATTTAGCCGAACGCTTTGGTGTTAACCGCCATACGGTTCGACGCTCCATTGAACAATTGGTTCAAGCTGGGATTGTGGTTAAGCAGCAGGGTCGCGGCACGCAAGTAGTTTCAAATCAGATTGAGTATCTGCTGAATCCGAGTGGCAAGTTTACCAAAAACCTAAATGAACTCGGTAAAACAGCGCATGCCATTATTGTTGATAAACGCATTCTGGATTTCAAAAACGTACCCATAAAAGTTCAGCGTTATTTTGATGAAAAAACACATGATCAGGGCTATTTGGCTGAAGTTGTGACGCTGCGGTTTATGGAAAATGTCCCTGTGTGCTTAATTCATCACTATCTTTCTCTGGCCCATTTGCCTGATATCCATACCAGCTATTTAGGTGGGTCATTGCACCAACATATTAGCGAGCGCTTTTCGTACGCACTTGAACGCCAGCAGATAAATATCTCAGCAACACTGGCTGATGGCACCGAATCAATGCATCTGAAGTGTGCGGTAAAAAGCCCACTCGTCAAGCTGCAATCCATTAATCGTATCCGTGGCAGTCGAGAGGTGGTGGAGGTGTCTGTCAGTCACTCCAGACCGGATCGATTGCAATATCAAATTGACTTCAAGGGTGAATAGTCCCATGGAAACTAGTGAAGTATTTTCGCGTAAGGCTTGGTTAAGGCTATTTGCTTTGGCCAGTGATCAAGATTTAGAAAGATTGGTTCGTGCAACTCATATTGAAAGTCGTTGCCAGACGTTGATGGAGCCGCAAACCGGTATCGTGACGATTCGAGCGCGCATCAGCGGTAATGGTAAACAGTTTAATGCGGGCGATGCTTGTGTCACCCGCGCTGAAGTTTTGTTTGATAACCAAACCAAAGGTTATGCCTCGGTACTCGGTGGTCAGGCACGGCGGGCGCAGTTGGTGGCCATGTTAGATGCGGCGATGGCATCCAACATGGGTGAGCCATTGACGTCGTTGGTTAAAATGTTACATCAAGATCGTAAGCATAGCGTATCACAACGTCAGCAGAATTCAGCAAAGACTAAAGTCGATTTCTTCACCATGGTCCGAGGAGATTAATATGAATGCATCTGAAGTGGCTAACTCGAGTATCTTATCTGCAGAGGCTTCGAGTCTCGATTTTCGTCAGATACTAAAAGCCATGTCTTACCCAGGTAAGGTTTGCCAGTGCTTTTCTAAAATTGATGAAAGCCATGCGCGAAGCATTAACCGAAGTGCTCAGCAGATCGCACACACTTTGGTGTCTCGTGAGGTGAGCGTAAGTTACTTTTTACAACAGCCCTCCAATGCCTGTAAAGATTGGATTCGCTTTATTTTACGCAGCCGGATTGTTACGCCAGAAGACGCCGATTTTTTGTTTGTGAATGGCACTGATTTAGCAGAGCTGGATCTTCAGACATTGCCGATGGGCACCAGTGAATCGCCACAGAATGGCATTACTTTACTGGTCAGCGTTGATGATGATTTTACGCACCCAAGCCTGCGACCACTGACACTGACTGGGCCTGGAGTAAACCCAAATGGTCCACCGGTGGTCATCAATCTTGATTCAGTCTCGAATAATTTTTTTCAACAACGCCAAACTCTCGCGCCATTATTCCCCTTAGGGATTGATGTGTTTTTTTGTGCCGCTGAAGATTTTATCGCGTTGCCACGCACGACTCAGGTGAACTGGTAAGGAGCCAATATGTATGTCGCAGTAAAAGGTGGTGAACAGGCCATCGAAAACGCGCACCAGCTGTTAGCGGACTATTGCCGTGGAGATGCTGTTTATCCTGAACTGAGTGTGAGCCAACTGGCTCAGCAAATGCCCTTTGCCATCAGTCGCATTATGGCCGAAGGCAGTTTGTATGAACCGATGTTAGCGGCATTAGCGTTAAAGCAATCTGGCGGTGACCTGGTCGAAGCCATTTTTCTGCTGCGCGCATTTCGAACTACATTACCTCGTTTTGGTTATAGCGCCAGCGTTGATACCAGCGCCATGATTCTTGAGCGCCGTATTTCTGCAGTTTATAAAGACTTACCCGGCGGGCAACTGTTAGGTCCCACGTTTGACTATACCCACCGCTTACTTAATTTTGATCTCTTTGATTCAAACGACAGTAAAGCCAGTCAGGCGTCTTCGGCGGTAAACAATGACGATGCCAATGCAGAGCCATTTGTTCGTGTCAGTGAGTTGCTAGAAAAACAATCACTGCTCTATAACGATTTGACCGATAACGACGAAGAACCGCAGGACCTTTCCTTAGATCCACTAGAATACCCGGCTTGTCGCACGACATGGCTGCAGGCTTTGGCGCGTGGAGATGAAGGCTTTTTGATGTCGATGGCCTATTCAACGCAGCGCGGTTACGCGCGCAGTCACCCATTTGCCGGTGAAATTCGTATGGGTTGGGCAGAAATTGAATTTTACGTTGATGAGTTAGGTTGTGAAGTGGTCATCGGTGAAATGCAAATCAGTGAGTGCGACATGATTAACCAGTTTGTTGGCAGTCGAACTCAGCCGCCTCAATTTACGCAGGGCTACGGCTTAACTTTTGGCTATAACGAACGAAAAATTATGGCCATGGCGTTGGTTGATCGAGCACTGCGTGCCGAAGAATTTGATGAGCCTATTGAGTCGCCTGCACAGCAGCAAGAATTTGTGTTGTCGCATTGCGATGCGTTAGACGCCAGTGGCTTTGTCTCGCACTTGAAGCTACCGCATTACGTTGATTTTCAATCTGAATTGGAGCTGGTACGCAGCTTAAGAAAAAACTTTGAGCAAGCTGCTAACGAAGGGAGTGATCATGTTTAGTCGATCTGCATATCAACATGTGAGTTATAACTTTGCCTATTTGGATGAATCAACCAAAAAAATGATCCGTCGCGCGTTGTTAAAAGGCATTGCCATACCGGGTTATCAGGTACCGTTTGGTGGCCGGGAAATGCCTATGCCATACGGTTGGGGTACTGGCGGCATTCAAATTACAGCGTCTATTTTAGCGCCGACTGATTGTTTAAAGGTAATTGATCAGGGCGCAGATGATACGACCAATGCAGTTTCGATTCGCAAATTTTTTCAACGCGTCAGTCATGTCGAAACGACAACGGACACTCAATCGGCATCAGTTATTCAAACTCGCCATCGCATTCCGGAAACGGCCTTAACCGAAGATCAGATTTTAGTATTTCAGGTGCCAATTCCTGAGCCGCTGCGTTTTATTGAACCCAGTGAAACTGAAACCCGGAAAATGCATGCCTTAGAAGAGTATGGCGTTATGCACGTCAAACTTTACGAAGACATCGCCACGCACGGCAAGATTGCCACGGCTTATGCCTATCCGACGAAAGTGAACGGCCGCTACCTAATGGACCCATCGCCGATTCCAAAATTTGATAATCCCAAACTTAATCAAAGCGCAGCTTTGCAATTATTTGGTGCCGGTAGAGAGAAGCGTATCTACGCGGTACCGCCGTACACGGATGTGCAAAGTTTAGATTTTGATGATCATCCTTTTTCTGTCGATGCCTTACCGCATAGCTGTGCAATCTGTGGTGTGCAAGGCTCTTATTTGGATGAAATCGTGATCGACAATGAGGGTAACCGTCAGTTTATTTGTTCGGACTCCAATTTCTGCGAACAAAATGCAGCACAGGCAGAGGCGATAAATATGCACGCGAATGTTGGAGGTTTAAGTCATGTTTGAATTTAAGTCCTTACATCAGCACAGTGTTTTGGATGTCAACAATGTCGCTAAATTGTATGGTGAAAATAAGGGATGTCAGGATATTAATTTTCAAGTGTTTCCTGGTGAGGTGCTGGCCATTGTCGGTGAATCTGGCTCTGGTAAAAGTACTCTGCTCAATACTTTGTGTGGTAGGGCAGAACCAGATTCTGGTCAGGTTATTTATCGCGATACTCATGGCTTTGATCAATCGCTATACGATATTTCGGAAGCGCGGCGGCGGTTACTCATGCGTACCGATTTAGGGTTGGTGCATCAAAATCCGCGTGACGGTCTTAGGCTGCGAGTTTCGGCAGGTGGAAATATCAGTGAACGTTTAATGTCGATAGGTAAACGGCACTATGGCGACTTACGTAAGGTCAGTGAAAGTTGGTTGCAGGAAGTCGAAATTAATATTGATCGAATCGATGATAAGCCCGTGCAATTTTCTGGGGGTATGCAGCAACGTTTGCAGATTGCCCGAACGCTGGTGACGTCGCCTCGCTTAGTCTTTATGGATGAACCGACCGGCGGTTTGGATGTTTCAGTGCAGGCGAGAATTCTCGACCTCATTCGCCGTTTGGTACGCGAATATAACCTTGCCGTAGTTTTGGTTACGCACGACTTAGCGGTAGCGCGATTATTGGCTCACCGCATGATCGTGATGAAAGACAGTCGCATCGTGGAGCGCGGTTTGACCGATCAGATTTTAGACGATCCACAGCATCCCTATACCCAGTTATTAGTCAGTTCAGTTTTGACGGCTTAAGGATTTAATATGACTGTTGCCATTGAAGTAAATCGATTAAATAAAACGTTCAATCTTCATCACCAGCACAATGCCAAATTTCAGGTATTGCAGGATGTGTCGCTGACGGTTCACCGTGGTGAGTGCGTGGTATTAAAAGGGGTCAGTGGTTCCGGTAAGAGCACACTATTAAAAAGTCTTTATGGCAATTATTTGTGTGAACGGGGCGATATCTGGTTTTACTTTGATAACCATGCCGTCAATTTAGTAAGTGCATCGGATGCAGAAAAAATTCAACTGCGAGAGCATTACATCAATTACGTTAGTCAGTTTCTGAAAGTTGTCCCACGTGTGCCCACTCTCGATATTGTCATGGAACCGTTACTGCAAGATGGCATCACTAAAACGGAAGCGCAAAGGCAAGCGTCTGCCATGCTGACCCGCTTAAATATTCCAGAACACCTATGGAGTTTATCGCCCCTAACCTTTAGTGGTGGTGAACAGCAACGAGTGAATATTGCACGCGGTTTTATTAAGCCATCCCCTTTTATGTTGCTCGATGAACCCACCGCCTCCTTAGATGAAATTAATCGTGAAGTTGTTATCGAACTAATTTCTCAGGCGAAGGCTTACGGTTCCGCCATCGTTGGAATATTTCATGATGAAGTGGTACGCGACAGGATTGCAGATCGACAAGTAGATTTTCAACATTATGCGCAAAAGGCGACGCACTGATGAACAGCAATGAACAGATATTTACGAATGCAAAAGTAGTTTTGCCTGACGAAGTTATTCTTGGCACTGTGGTTATCCGTGACGGGTTATTAGCTGATGTTCAAGCCGGAAAATCCAATCTTCCTCGAGCGCTGGATTTCAATGGTGACTACCTTGTTCCGGGCTTGATCGAACTGCATACCGACAACATGGAAAAACATTTTGTGCCACGCCCGGGTGTTAATTGGCCGGGTCGCTCGGCGGTACTGACGCACGATGCTCAAGTCATTGCCTCCGGTATTACCACCGTCTTCGATGCGATTTCGATTGGTGATATAAAAGATGATGGCTATCGCCTAAAAAGTTTACCTTACATGATGCAGTCTCTTCAGGAAGCTAGCGACCTTGGCTTGACCCGTGCTGAACATTATTTGCATCTGCGTTGTGAAGTAAGCCACAAAAGCTGTTTAGAACTGTTTGAACAATACCACCTCAGCCCACTGTTAAAACTGGTCAGTGTGATGGATCACTCGCCTGGCCAACGGCAGTTTGCGCGACTCGATAAGTACATCGAATATTACAAAGGCAAACTGAACTACAGCGCTGAACAAATGGATGAATTTATCAGCAAGCATCAGGCGAACAGTCGCCGGTATGCAGATCAATATCGGGCGAACATTGTTGATGTATGTCAGTCGAAAAGTATTCCTTTGGCCAGTCATGATGATGCAACGCAAGCGCATGTTGATGAAGCGATTCACTATCAAATGAAAATTTCGGAATTTCCAACAACCGTGGAAGCGGCAAAATCTTCTCATCAACAAGGACTAAAAGTTTTGATGGGAGCGCCAAATATTGTTCGTGGTGGCTCGCATTCGGGCAATGTTGCGGCGGCTGATTTAGCCGAACACGGCGTGCTCGATATTATGTCGTCCGATTATTACCCGGCCAGTTTGTTAGACGCCGCGTTTCGTTTGTCGGATCTCGATAATGACTATGATCTACCCAGAGCGATTAAAACGGTAACTGCAAATCCGGCAGACGCGGTGAACATGCACGATCGCGGCCGAATAGAAGCCGGTCGTCGTGCCGACTTGATACGAGTGCAGTGGCGGCATGATCACCCAACAATCAAGTATGTTTGGAATCAAGGTGAGCGAGTGTATTAAATGAGTCATGCTTACCTGTTATACGTGGTGGGGCGATCGGGCGTCGGTAAAGACACCGTGCTCGATCGGTTGCGTAACATCGAAGGCTGTACCGTTGCGCATCGCTATATTACCCGAGCGGCTAGTGCCGGTTGTGAAAACCATATTGCTTTAACGGAGCCAGAATTCCAGTTGCGAAAGTCGCTGGGTACCTTTTTGCTCGATTGGCAGGCACATGGTCATTGCTATGGCATTGGCGTTGAAGTTAAGCAGTGGTTGGAATGCGGACTGTCCGTGTTCGTTAATGGTAGCCGTCATCATTTGGACCAAGCGAAGCAACGTTTAGGTGAGCAAATGATTTCAGTGTTAATTGATGCGGATGATGATGTTTGCCATCAGCGTTTGTTGGCGCGTGGTCGAGAAACCGTTAGCGATATTCAAATGCGTATGACACGTGAGGCGGTAAGCCACAGTCAATTTGATTGGGTGATTGATAACTCTGGAGCGCTAGAGACGACCGTCGCCTCGGTCCGTTCGTTATTAACACAAGTGAATCGGCTAGGAGGCCGTAGCGAATGAAATTAACTTTTATAGGGACGGGGGATGCCAAGCAAATTCCTGTGTGGGGCTGCAACTGTAACGCCTGTGCTCGGGCTCGTGTGGTGATTCAGAGTCGGCGTCAATCCTCTTGTGTATTGTTAGAAATGGATGAGCATAAATACTTACTCGATGCCGGTTCACATGCATTAGTGAATCAATTAAAACCCGATGAATTGTCTGCGGTTCTATTAACTCATTTTCACGTTGATCATGTGCAAGGTTTATTTCAAATGCGTTGGGGCCAGGGCAATGCGATTAAAATTTTTTGCCCACGCGATAAAACCGGTTGTGCCGACTTGTATAAAAACTCAGGAATTTTTGAATTTGAACCGTTTAAAAAATCCTTTGAGCCTTATATTATTAATCCTGCGCAACCAAACTTTACCGTTACGCCAGTACCGTTGAATCACAGTAAAACCACCTTCGGTTATTGCCTTGAAGCCGACGGACGTAAAGTCGCGTATTTGTGCGATACCAAAGGTCTACCTACAGACACCGAGCTTTTTCTGGTTCGCTGGCAACCGGACATCGTAATTTTAGATTGCACCTTCGCACCGAATTCATCTGAAGAAACGCAAAATCACAATTCCTATAACGATGTGTTAACCATCCGTCAGCGGCTGTTGCAGCATAACGTGCAGACAACCTACTGGCTAACGCATATAGCACACGATATGGAATGTTATTTGATGGATGAATGGTCCGTTCTACCGGCTGACATTTATGTCGCGGTGGATAATAAATCGATTCACTTAAATGAAATGGCATTGAGTTCCTAAGGATTTTTCATGGATACCCAATTAGCAGAAGAGCCAACGATCGGCTTGGATACGCGAATTAATAATGTCCGTTTTGGTTATGCCAATGAAGTGGGCAGCCGATGTAAAATCCAAAATTCATCGCTAGGCGATTATAGTTATATATGTGATGACTCGGATGTTATTAACACCACAATTGGAAAGTTTTGTTCCATTGCCGCCCACACCCGAATCAACCCCGGCAACCATCCTATGCATAAAGCTGCATTGCATCATTTTACCTACCGTAGCAAGCAATTTGGCTTAGCGGATGATGACGATGCACAGCTTTTTAAGTGGCGCGCCGATAAGCCAGTGACCATTGGTCATGATGTTTGGCTCGGCCACGGTGCCGTGATTACTGCCGGAGTATGCATTGGCAATGGCGCAGTGATTGTGGCTAATGCAGTCGTCACCAAAGATGTACGGCCTTATGAAATCGTAGGCGGTACGCCAGCGAAACCTATTCGCTACCGGTTTGCTGAAGAGGTTCGAGACGGGCTGCAGAATATCGCCTGGTGGGATTGGGAGTTCGAACAGCTCAAGGCTGGTATCGCAGACTTCCGTAAATTGAGTGCTGAGGCATTTGTTAAAAAATACGCTCGATGAAACGATGTGGTGTTGCAATGACGCTATTCAGTTTTCAAATCCCCGTATCTTTTACATTTTCCATGACAACGAAGGTGCTGGTTTGCTGTACATGCGGCAGAGATGAAATTTGCTCTCCTAAGACTTTACGATACTCATCCATGTTCCGGGTTCGAACCTTCAAAAGATAATCCGCATTGCTGGCGATCATGTGGCATTGTTCGACCGCTGGAATTTCACGAACGGCTCTATTAAAGGCTGCTAAACTTTTGCTGCGAGTATCATTCATGGTGACCTGAATAAATGCGATATGGTTTAGTCCGAGCTTGGCGTGATCAACTAGCGCGGTGTAACCTTTCAGATATCCCTCGTGCTCGAGTCGCTTCATTCGTACCTGACATGGCGTTTTTGATAAGCCAACTTTTGCGGCAAGTTCTGTCACCGTGATGCGAGCATTGCGTTGCAATTCTTCAATAATTGAGTGATCGAACTTATCTAATTCAGTGGTCATGATTCGCTACCTCTGTGGCAATTTAAAATGCTCTAAAAAAGCACAATTGAACTAAAATCAAAGCGAATAAGCGCAACGATTGTGCAACTTTGTTTTGAGGTTTAATTGGCTAAATCTGCCGTCAATATTGGTCTATTTGGTAGGTAAAAGTAAAGA
>QGCX01000129.1_pt1 | contig 16991 bp, 14 predicted proteins | sample 4708031 | NCBI WGS metagenome assembly QGCX01 (sample SAMN08941163, study PRJNA450518) | Sediment metagenome, whole genome shotgun sequencing project. | reverse complement strand
TCCCAAGTTGATGATTGGTGCAGCTTCGGTGTTTGTCGCGATTATTTTTCTTTTATCATTTCTATCGCGGATTAAAAAAGTTCAGCTGTTTATTTTAGGCTCGCTGTTTCTTGATCAAGGGATGAATGTCCTCAGCTCGGTAAAAATCACCCAGCTGTTCTATATGCATCCGTTACTCAACCAGTTTATCTCTGCCAGTGCTTTCTATTACTTCCCGGTTGGTATGGCGCTTTACCTCGATCTCACGGTTAAAAATCGCATACCGTTTAATCCGATTCGACGCATCTGGCAATTTCATCTGATTTATTTAGTCGGTGCGGTATCTGGCGCACTATCCGGGCTGTTTCAAATCCCAGCCACATACGAACACTTTGATATTATTTACTATTACTTTACGTTACCCATTATCACGGTTTTTCTGATTTATTACTTTATCAAAGGCGATACTCAAACCAGGCTGACTACCGCCAGCTTCTTGATTGTCTGTGCCTATCAAGTTCTGTCTCATCTTATCTCAGAACAAATATTTCCCTGGGTAGAGTCTCCTCGTGACGTTGCGGTATTTCTCTGCTTACTGCTTTTGTCCTATTCAATCGTGAAGAATTTCAACTACACTCAGGAACTAGAAGAAGAAAAACAAGAACTGACAGAGCTGACCTCTATCGACTACTTAACCCGGCTTTACAATAGAAAAGAGATCGATGCTCTGCTGCAAAAAAGTGAGCAATTTGCTGTTCAACACCAAACCACCTTTAGCATTATCATCATCGATATTGATGACTTCAAAAAGGTAAATGATACCTATGGTCACCTAATAGGCGATCAATTTCTTGTCGAACTGGGCAATTTGCTGACAAGCCATACCAGAGATACCGATAAGGTCGGTCGCTGGGGTGGAGAAGAATTTGTGATTATCTGTTCAGATACCGACCAAAGAAATGCGCTAGTCATAGCTGAAAAACTACGCCGTACCATCGCCAGCCATTGGTTTTCCTCGACTGGTAACAAAACAATTAGCCTCGGTGTCGCCACTTATCAGCCAGGGGATTCAACTGAAACGCTACTTGAGCGAGCCGATGAAGCACTGTATCGCTCAAAAGGAGCAGGTAAAAATCGGGTGAGCTTTGCTTAATAGTAATATCTCGTCCACCTCCGACCTAACAGATTAGATTGAGTCAAAATGACAAGCATAAAAAAAGACGTCACAAGGACGTCTTTTTGAGATTTGGTGCAGATGGGGAGACTTGAACTCCCACGGCCACTTGCGCCCGCTTATATCCCAAGTTCTCGAGTCTACTGGCTATCTATTTGGCACTATCGTTAAAGTGATAATTAATCTTTGCAAACATATCTTCAAGAATCACCCGACTATCAACACTATGGTGTACACGGATGGTTCTATTTTCGCCAACGTAATCTCCATAACTACCATCAGGATTCAACAATTGAGCTCGACGTATTTCACTATTTTTTAGCTGTGGCGTAATTAAAACACCGACTGCGGGATTATCGCCTAAAGACCAACCTTCGCCAGAACGAATGATCATGGTCTTTGCTGCACGGCTGGCATTTTTAGCAAATGGTAAGAGGTCAAATTCAGCTGCACATTCTATATCGCTAACGCGCAGCAGATTGTCGACTAAATAACGTCCTATTTTACCACAAGGCCGAACCCTCTCAAATAACTCGGAAAATGATACTTCCATCATGGTATAAGCTGTAAGCGGGATTTGCCATAACTCAATAGCGGATGAAAAAATAACATTCGCAGCATGAATATCATTCCCTGAATTAAAATCCATGTGCCCAACCGGATAAGGGCCGCCACCGATCCACACAGCAAGCAATCTATCATCTATTTGTGGATCAAGCAGACGAGCAGATGCAAGATTGGTAATTGCCCCAATATTTAACACGAACAAAGGTCGTTCATCATCTTTAAGTGCCTCTTCAACAATAAAATGTGCACCTTCAGAATTAATTGGCGTAGAAATATCAGGTAAAGCATAGTCTGCCCCTCGATATACTGGGATTTGCTTTTCTAAATCCATTAATCTGAGTATGGTTTTAATTTCATTAAAACTTCTCTCCATACTCCCTTCTGAAGAAAAATGGGTTGCAACAATACCAACCACATCAAATTTTGGGGTTAGCAAGGCGTGGACGATAGCAAATTGATCATCAGCCTCGGCATCCGCATCAGTATCAATAATCACTCGAATACGTTTATTGTCGGGAACACTGTACATAGGCTTTTTCATAGCTAGCTCCGTATATTACTAAAAGTTTAATTGAATTTTGATATATTATAGGCCGACATTTAACTGCAGCAATTTAAACATTACCGCTTCGACTAGCTCGCCGATTAAACGCTAAATTCAGATAGATCTTTAAACACAATATCGGCATCAGTAAGAGTATCTTTGCAGCCAATACCAACTGCATACATACCTGCATTTTTTGCAGCAATAATACCGGCGATTGAATCTTCAAAAACAATACAATCCTCTGAAGAGACTCTCATTGCTTCCGAAGCTCTACAAAATACTTCCGGATCAGGCTTAGCCTTTGTGACTTGATTACCATCAACAATCACATCAAAGTAATGTTTAATATCTAGTTTATCTAAAATATAATTGGCATTTTTACTCGCAGAGCCAAGACAAATATTAATATGTTCACCTTTACACTTCTCGAGTAGTTTCATTACACCAGGTAAAAGATCGGCCTGATTCAACTGGGCAATATAGTCGAGATAATAAGCATTCTTCTTTTCCAAAATTCGATGTTTCTCTTCATCAGATAATACGATGTCAGAATGTTCAGTCAGTAGTTCCAAACACCGAGCTCGACTGACCCCCTTTAGACGTTCATTAAATTCTTCGTCGAAAACGATTCCCAATTCTTCAGTAATCTTCTTCCAAGCAAGATAATGATATTTAGCCGTATCGACAATGACGCCATCTAGGTCAAAAATATAGGTATTCTTCATTTTATAATCTCGTATCCCAGCGCCCCATGAATGGATCTACCGGGCTTAAACCTACAAATTTCTCTCTTCCCAAAATCCGATCAATAACTGCTTTTATCGTCACTTCAGTCGCTGTATAAGCATTGATATAAGTGGGAACCTTAGGCACATCAATAAGATGATAAGGATTACCGAAAGAGACAAATATGGTTGGTAGTTCAACACTAAACCAAGGTGCATTTGCGCCCATCGGTCTTGCCCAATTCAGTCTCAGGCTTGTTTTATTACTGGCCGGTTTTTGATTTGCAAGGTAAAGAGCAAAATCATAACGTTCAGTAATTGACGAAATAGATAACTTAGTATCACGAGACATGAAATCTTTCGGGTTAAACAGTGTCAGTTCAAAACCTTCCGCTTTAAGTAGATCTATCGCCGTATCAAAAACGGAGTTTGAGTGACCAAAAAAGTCACCATCATCGCTAAGTGTAAAAGCCAGGATTCGTTTATGTGTATTCACATTCACAGGTAAAAATTTATTTTTATCTTTAACTAAGGTAATTGCTTTCTGCGCACATTCTACTGCCATGCTTTTATGTTGGTCACAACCAACTACTTCCAGCATTTCACCTGAAGGTACTCGCGCTTCTTTTTCCCTGAGATGTAGGCCAAGTGCCGCTTTCATCGCCAGTGTGCGCGTAACGGCTTCATCCACCCGTTCAATGCTCAATAGACCAGAATCAATACCACGTAACATAAACTGGAAATCTTCTTCTAAGTCTTTATTAAATAGGAAAATATCGCATCCAGCTGCAATCGCAGTCGGCACCGCTTTTTCACGTGGCATTGCCGTAGTAAACCCCACCATAGCAGTTGCATCAGTGACGATAAGGCCATTAAATCCAAGCTTGTCACGTAACAGCCCCTGTAACAGCTCTGGGGCCAAGCTGGCTGGCATCAATTGCTCGGGTGTGAACTCTGGATTAAAGTATCGACTGTACTCAGGCAGTGATATATGACCGGCCATAATGGATAATGCACCGCTGTCTATTACTGCTTGGTAGATCTGGCCATACGATGAATCCCACTCTTCACAAGAAAGCGTGTTATAGGTCATTGCAATATGCTGGTCTCTGGCATCAACGCCATCACCCGGAAAATGTTTTGCCGCAGCCGCAACACCTGTTTCTTGTAACTGGCGAATATAAGCAGATGCCATCGACTTGATTCGTTCTACATCTGACCCAAATGTTCTGACATTAGTGATTGGATTTTCTGGATTTAAATCGATATCAATGACTGGTGAAAATGACCAATTACACCCTAAAGCTGAGCCTTCTATGGCACAAATTTTTGCCAGGTTCTCTGCCTGTGTAACATCATCTGTCGCTGCAACTTGCATTTGGGATCCAAACTCTGTCCCGTTCAGTGATGAACCACAACCACCACTTTCCAAATTTGATGCAATCAGTAATGGAAGGTCGCTGGTCATTTGTAACAAACGATGGGTTTCCTGAACTTCTTCAGATGGGCCTGGGCGGAACATCATACCGGCAGGCTTATACTTGGTAATTACCTGCTCGAGCTCATTTTTATCTGAGTTTAACCCTACCGGAAAAAATAACTGACCTACTTTTTCCTCAAGTGACATTTTACTTAATGTTTCACTAACCCAATTAATACTGCTCTCATCCAAACAAAATGGAACTGCTCTTAAATCAACCATCTATCTCTCCTAAATCATACATAAAATTCAGGTATAAATAACCCGTAGAAACTGTTTATCAAGACGTTTCTTATATATATTTAAACTAGCTAAGTACTTCTGCGTGGTTATCTATATCTGATGTTCATTAATTATTAAATAAGTATTTTCTCTTTCTCAGTATCTTTCTCAATATCAGAATAATCAACACTATCTTGATTCATTATATCTCGCTTAAGTGGTGAGCCAATTTCTGGAATTGGGAATACCACTACCGCAGATAGGATGTCGAATCCAGCTAACACTAAGAAGAAGAATGTATAGCCATCATCATTCAATAAAAACATACCTAAAGAAATAATTGCAGGCGCCATAAAGTTTACTAATGATGAAGTAAGGTTTGTCGTCACGTTCATTATAGAGATATCTTTCGCATAGTTTTCTTTAGAAGGAAGTATCCGATTCACTAATGCATTGTCAACGGCGCCATACATCCCAAATCCAAAGTTAAAGATAAAGTTTGCAACGATAACCAATGTTATATTATGAGAAAATGCAAAAGCGACCATGCATAAACCCGTAATCAATGCAGATAAAATAACAAATGGCTTTTGTTTTTTCACTTTGTCGGAAAGAAATCCACCAAGAACACCAGACAATACCATTAATGCAATACCGGATGACATTAATGCATTAAGCTCAAATATGCTTTTTTCATCCATATTGAAGCGTGCAATATAAAAAAGCGTAGTCATAGACAGGCCGGCATTGGTAAAGTTAATAAATAACTTGGTCAGCAAAGCTAAAGTATACTCTGGGTATTTTTTAATACTTGGATAAAAGCTATCTTTCTGTTTAACTTCTGTTTTAGACTCGCTGAATGAATCTAGTTCTTTTTTCTTAAACGGAGGGTCGATAATTAATAATGTTGTGATTAATCCAGCGATAACTTGGGCACCAGCAATCATTAAAATTTTGTCATGTACAGGAACTTCAGAGAAGTAGCCCATCACCACCATACTACCTAGCATAACAAAAATAGGTGGCGCCGCGCCGATCATACCCGACACACGTCCAAATCTTTCCTGATCAATTTGTTCAGGTACAATTGAGAAGCATGATGTAGAAACCATTCCATAAAAGAATTGTGCAGCTATCCAGCTAACAGTTAGCATGGCAAGACTTTCTGAATTGGCAAAAAGATACATACAAAAGCAACCGCAAAGACTACCAATAAAAATCCAGAATCTTCTTCGTCCCATTGATACATAAGTTCTATCAGCAATCCAACCACCAAAGGGACTTAAAATGACAATCGCAAAACTTGCAATACCAGCACAAATACCAAAAGTTTGTGTTACCTGGCTTTCACCAACCAACCGAATGATATTAAACTGAATGATACCAAACATAAGTAACACTAAAGGAGCGATAGAGGTACCGACCCCCAGCATCGCTGCTATGACTAATCTGAGGAAAGGAGTTCTTTTCATAAAGTAACCTACTATTTAATTATTGGTTAATGGTATAAAACATACAACCAGCTGTGTTGACAGTATGAAATCTACCAAAGCCTTTTCGCTGTTTTTATACATTTTCATGCATTTTTTTAGCAAATCTCCTTTCAATGCTCTATCTGTGAGTATTATCACAAATACAAACATCATGTTCTGGTAGCTTTATTTCAACATTTTGATAAAAATATAATTAATTTGATTGTAATGGGCATAAATAATAAAAGTATTTCAACAAACTTAGCCAAAAGATTAATTAATGACCTCTTTGAAGTTGGTTTAACTTGGAAAGAGATTACGGAGAAAACCAGAATATATCCTGAAGAACTTAACGAAACAGGACAGAGAATCGATGCTGATAGACATTATCGGCTACTTCAACTACTAAATGAACATAATAAAGGGTTAGATTGGTTCTTGGATCAGTCTAATTTTAAAGTAGACTTACTTTTTAATAGAAATAACATTCTGGAATCCTTGGCTAGTGATTCTATGTATTTAACACTGTTGTGTCTCAATTCAAGGAGTCTGCGTGAAGCACTAGCATATTATATTAAGTATAGAGATTTAATTGCAAATACAGATAGAATTTCAATTAATGAAAAAGAAAACAAAATTTCGTTTGCTTATTTCCCTGAATATCCAGACACCGATTATAAATTTGTCTCTATGATAAATTTTATTTTTATTATTTCATTCATTGAGCATTACACTCATCCTGAAATCAATTATAAAATAAAGACTAAATCAAAAAAATCGAATTCATTAGATACTATCTATAAATATTGGAACTGTGACGTAATATGGGAGTCAGATATTGAATCAATCACATTCGAAAGTAAAGATATCGACTTGGAGTTTAAGCAATATAATCACATTGTTCAGAAATTTTTACTACATAAAGTTGACCTAGAGTACAATTCAATCTTTAGAGAAACTAGTATAAAAAAGATGGTTGAAGAGACGGTGAGAGAAATTATTCGCGACAGTACTATTGACTATAAAAGTACTCTTGCTGCTGACCGTATTTGTCAAAGACTAAATGCAAGCAAAGCTACTCTATCGCGTCGTTTAAAAGAAGAAAACACTTCGTTTAAGGTCATAGAGCAAAAAGTAAAACTAGATGAAAGCATCAATTTACTAAAAAATACCAATACGTCGATTGGCGATATTTCATTCAACCTTGGATTTTCTACTCAATCAGCTTTTAATCGATTTTTTAGTGATGCTATGAATATCACTCCATTGAAGTTTAGAAAAAACTGAGAGAGTGTTAATTTTAAATTAACACTCTCTCTTATTCTAATGTTAAAAAATCAAAGTCCGTTATTAAACATAATACTATTTTTTAACTGAGTAATCTGCCTTGAAATCACTTCATCAGGTGCATTTCTCTTAAACTCATCATTATTTCTGTTATTCATGATAATACAATATACTTTATAACCATTCTTTTCAGCCATCTCATAATAGTAATCTAGATCTTCATTTTTTGAAAATGAATTTGTTACTGCAATATTGGCTTCATTTTTTTCCATCAATGCTTTCACACTGTTTCGACAATATTCATCGGAGTGAGGTTTCAACTTACTATCCCACTCATTTTTCCCATATTTTGCATAATAATCCCAGCATGAAACCACATTATTAGATATTGTTTTTGCAAACTCAGTTTTACCCGTACCAAATGGTCCACGTATAATATATAGGTATTTCATATTTAACTTAAGCTCTCTGGTTATTGGACAATAATTGTAGATACTTCATGATTAATACTATTTAGAACTTCTTTTTCATGTTTATAGAATGGCTTATTAGCGATATCGCTGAGTGATTCATTTTCTAGCATTCCTAAGAAAGGCAGAGCCAAAACATCCGCAATATATTTTTCCATTACAGCTTTCGTTTCGCTGTTATTTAATAGCTCCCGTATCGGCATATGCACATTATAACGTGTCACATAATCGCGGGTTGGCTGATAGGTAAAATGATACGCCCCACTATTAACATTAATACACAATGCGCCATCTTCTAATATCACACCTAATATATCTCCGCGACTCTCTACCTGAGAAAAATCATGGATATCAGGCAGGTAAATATCAGCACTGCAATCAAAAGGAACTGTCACACTAAGCTGAATCACTCCATCGTCGGTCACTGTCCATGTAATCTGGTATAAACCCGCAGCAGTTTCAGATTCCAGTTCTATGTGTTTCAAGCGGTAATTAGGTGCAGGCTTGATCAATGCTTTCTTAAAGCCAGGTTGCTCTTCTGTTGGATTAAAACCACAAACGTCTTTATACAACCAGTCTATAACTGAACCTAACGCATAATGATTTAGTGAATTCATACTGGAATCAGGGTGAATAATCCCTTCATCTACTGAATCCCAACGTTCCCATATGCTGGTTGCTCCCTGAGTGATAGGGTATAACCATCCCGGTTTTTCTGTACTAAGGAAAATTCTGTAAGCTAAATCATTCAAACCAACTTTGGTTAATGCTCGGCAAAAGTAAGGAGTGCCAACAAAACCCGTTTTAATCTTAAATTGATCTCTTGCCAGTTTAGTTTCAATATCTTTTGCAGCCCGAGGCATAAATTCCTTGGGATAGATATCAAACATAATTGCCAGAATATAAGCCGTTTGAGTTTCAAGGGCCAACTTCCCATTCGCGGTCAAATACTCTTTACGTAGTTCAGCCAGAACTCGTTCGGCAAGTTTCAGATAGTAATCATGCTCTTTTTCTAGTCCCAGCACTTCAGCACTTTTACCCACAATCAGCGCTGAATAATGGAAATAAATAGAAGCAATATATTTATCTTCTGTCTTCCCTTTAAAGGTCTTGATATGGGGTTCATTGTCCAATCCTAACCAGTCGCCAAAGTGGAAGCCACTATCCCATAGATATTCGGTGCTTTGCTGAGCCTGAACTTGCCTTTCAATATAATCTACCCATGCTTTCATGCTATGGTATTGCTGTTTCAGGATAGAATCATCACCATAGTGTAGCCACATATTCCAAGGAATAATGGTTGCCGCGTCGCCCCATGCACAACTACCACCTTCGATAACATCAAACATAGGCACAATAAATGGCACTGAGCCCTGCATTTTTTCCTGCTCCACCGCCACATCGTACAAATATTTGCTTAAAAAGGCATACACTTGCATATTGCAACAAGCCGCAGAAGAAAAGACTTGAATATCCCCAGTCCAGCCCATTCGTTCATCGCGCTGCGGGCAGTCCGTTGGAATATCCAGGAAGTTATCTTTTTGACTGCGAAGAACGTTACTTATAAATTGATTGACCAGAGGATTGGGTGTTTCAATCTTAGAAACTTGTTGAATATCTGAATAAATAAAACAAGCTCTGAACTGGTTGAAACTTTCTAGCTTAGTCACCCCGGTAACCTTAACATAACGGAAACCGAAGAAAGTAAAATGTGGCCTGACCACACACTGATTTCCATCTGAGATGTAAGTATATTGAGTCTGTGCCGTACGCAAATTTTCAGTGTAAATATCACCATTTTGTAAAATTTCAGCATAACGTAATTGAATTTCAGTGCCTGGTTCTTCGTTGATGGGAAACGTCACCCAACCCACCATATTCTGGCCGAAATCAAGGATGGCACTACCATCTGTACAGGTGACAATGTCCACAGGTGATATTGTTTCATGAACGACAATGGGTAGGCTTCTACGTGCTTTTAACCGTTCAGTCAGGGATTGAGTGCTCAATTGTGCAGGTATATACACCGGGGATTTTGTCGCATCAAAAATCTCACCGTCGTAGATATTATTCAAGCCAATACAGCTATCAGACACTTGCCAACTTTGATCGGTAGCGAACACCTCTTCTGAACCATCTTCGTAGGTAACAATTACTTCTCCAATCAACTCGAAATTGCTACCGTACTGATTGGTTTTACCTCCATGATTAAACCCAATACGGCCTTTATACCAACCGTTGCCCAGGAGCACGCGAATTTCATTCTCCCCTGGCTGCAAATGATTCACTTCATAAGTTTGGTATTGAATCCATTGATCATATGCATTACAGCCCGGTGCAAGATATTCATCTCCCACTTTTTTATCATTAATATAAAGTTCATAAAGGCCTACACCTGAAAAATAAGCCCTCACATTCTTAATCGGTGTTTCTGAAAGTTGAATGGTTTTGATGAATACCGGAGATTCTGTAGTAAGGTCACCCGAGGTAATCCATTGGCCGATCCAAGGTTCATCTATTTTAGAGGTTTCAAACCAAGCAACGTCACTTATGCACTGATCACCGGAATTCCCTTGCACACTCACCCGCCAGAAATAACGTGTACGTGGCTTTAATTCAATCTCCAGTAGGTAGCCTAATGATGAAATTTCACTGCTCCAATCCGTGTCATAAATTGTAGTCAGAAATAGGGGATCAGTAGCAACTTCAATCCGGGCTGCTTCCTGAGACTTTGATACCGTATCAGCCACCTGATAAGACAGCATAACAGTGTCTAGTTGAAAGCCGAGTGGATTATGGATTTTATTTGTTTTTTGGCTAATTATTTTCATACAAATCTCTTGTTCTCAATGATTCTTGCGACGCTATTCCGGTAAGGCAATGCTATAGCTGTAAATTCGAACCATTTGTTCTTTTGACTAACTATGCTCATTCGCAACATTACAGAATCCTTTTCAATACACACTTTATCAGCCACTGGATTAATTTTTTCCTTTTTCCATTCATATTTTTATTATTATTGGTCATGACGTGGGTTTCGTGAATGAACTCACATTAGATACCATTTGTATGTAACACAAAAAAAGCGAGCTCAAGGCTCGCAACGGACAATAAACAAAATGAAGGTATAAAACGATTAAAAGCGGTTGTTCAGGATCATATCCCGATAAGCATAGGCACTTGTTTTTGGCTTTCTTTCAAATGTTGTTCGATCAACTGAACATAATCCAAACCGTAAATCATACCCATGGATCCATTCAAAATTATCCATTAGCGTCCAGTGAATGTACCCAAGTATTGGCACTCCAGTTTCAACAACATCCATTAGATGTACCAATGATTGACGAAGCAAGCTTTCACGATCACTATCGCAATCCGTTCCCATTCCATGCTCTGTAACAAGAATCGGCTTTTGGGTTCTCTCATAAACATAGGCAACACAATTGGCTAATGAGGAGGGGTCAATCCAGCTTCCGGTGGCATTTTTCATTACATCATCAGGAACCGGAATAGGCCCTTTATCATCCCATACGACTCGTTCATAGTTTTGCACACCGATAAAATCAGCATATTCTGCAGCCTTAAACCAATCCCCATAATTCTCTTTGCGCTTCTGTTCCAATAAACTATTTTTTCCAATAGCTTGGTCATCAATCATGGCTAAAGAGAAGCCAACCTGGATGTCAGAATTATGCGTTTTTAATACATCACGAGCGGCTTTATGCCCTTGAATCAACAGCGACATCATTATTGCAAAATCTTCTCTTCGCGCGACATTGAGTCCAGAAAACTTATTACAATTCGTGGCGATCGCTGCCTCTTCTAATGTTTTATCTTGGATTTGCCATATTTCGTCAGGCATATCCATAACCATTAGTGTCCTGAGAATATTCGGCTCATTAAATGTCATGGCATATTGAATTTTTTTTCCAATATGTTCACCGATATAATCACAGTAACGAGCATAAAGCTTCGGAGCATCAGGATTTGTCCATCCACCTTTACAAGCAAACCAGACTGGATTTGCAAAGTGATTCAGTGTGACAACCGGAGTCATATTTCGACTTAAACAGCCATCGAGAATAGCTTCATAATGTTTAAGCATCGCCAAAGAAAAGCAACCACATTCAGGCTCAATCCGAGCCCACTCAATTGAGAAACGGTAGGCAGTAAAACCAAGAGACTTTGCCAAATCCAAATCTTGTTCCCACAGCTCAAAACTATTACAGGCATCACCAGATGGCTCTTTAAACACACTTGTTTCAAGATTCTCCATCAGCCAGATATCCGAATTAACGTTGTTTCCTTCGATTTGGTGCCCGGCGCCTGCGGCCCCCCACATAAACTCTTCGGGAAATGAGCGATGTAATGCTTGGGATTCTTGAAACATAAAATTATTTACCTCTAAAAAATTATTGTATTTGTAGGCCTATAACACGTACGAGCTAAACTCGTACGTATCATTTCTCTAGAACGTATATTTAATAGTTGAGACAAATGCTCTGCCATCACTTGCTACTGTTTTTCCATTGACTAACAGCGGCGTATTATCAAATCCGACTTTAATGTTGTTATCCCTAGCTATAACAGCCGAAATACTCAAATTAGGGATACTTTGTGGATGCCAAACACCAACGACAGAAATTTCATCTTCGATTTGAATCTGATTGGCATAATCAAAAAATCCAACACGATAATCAACGCCCAATGTTACCGATGGACTCATGTCATAAAATGTCATAAAGGCAAATACATGCTCTTTATCGTTATGATAATCTACGGCATTACCACTGGTTATAATATCCTGGCTACCTTGAACAGAGCCTGTCGTGCTACTTGCCATATGAATGGCGTACTTACCTAACGTCCCTTCTTTGTTTGCATCGGTATAGTTGTAGGCAATTTTGGCGAAACCAGAACTAAAGAAAAAGTCAGCATCTAAAGAATAAAGTGCCGCATAATCATCGAACTCCCTGCTACTGGCCCCCATAGAATCATAATTAGATAATGCTTCTTCATAATGAATGGTAGCGGTCAATTTAGCAGGGCCAACCCAACTATCCGGGCCAAGAGAATGAGAATAGCGTAACTGCTGCTTTCTTAAATAACCTTGACTTTCAGTGATATAATATCGATAGCTATTTACGCCATTGGTATATGTTGCATCAGCAGTAATGATATAATCTATATCATCGCCATCTGCTGTTTTAAAATCAGCATCTTCAATTTCATCACTATCAGAATAAGCAAGTAAATAACCAAGCTTAATATTCCATTCATCAGATTTTACTTCTGATGTAATACTTTTATAAGAACTGGTTGCTGCATTATCTTCAGCACTAGTGCCTCCATATTCTTTTAATGTACGCCGACCTTCAAACAATTCTACAGAAAAGTCATTAACCATAAATTTTTGTTTTAAAACTGCTTGAGAGAGCTTGGTAAACCCAGTAGCGTTACCATTGTCATCGGCATGAAGGATTTCTCGAGTTGTAAAACCAACGCCTTGCGTACCTTCACCAATTGGATCAACACCATATAGGTCAAGATCAAATCCAAAATGGTCTTTATAATAACCAGACTTATACGCTATTTTTCCTGATTGAGCCCAGGTTCTTTGGTCATAGTCCGACCAACCCGACTCATCTATACCAAAACCATATTTATCAGACATTAAATAAATATAGTCCATTCGATATGTAAATTTCAGATCACCGTCTTCAATAAATTTATCAAAATCTGAATTAGCGTAGGATATAGCAGGTAACAGAGCTAAAAATAGTAGCGACCTTTTCATGAATAACCTCTATTTATTATCTTGTTTACAATTGAGTGATTAAACTGATTTTATTGATGTAATAATATTAATAATTAATCAATGTAAGGAATTATATCCGTACCGTTAATTTGTATTAGCCTTTTTTGTTCATTTTTTTTACATTTCTCATCATGATAAATATATGTGAAAAAAGTCACAATAAAGGTAAAAATGTGATCAGAGTCTAATATTTTTCCTATGAGTAATTTTAATAAAAAGGAGTGAAAATATAGAAAATTCCATATTCTATCGAATGGTAGCATACCCGTTTATTAAGTTTTTTTAAGGAATACCGGTATGGTCATAACATAAATCCCATCCAGTTTTGCCTGGTGTCCCTATTTTTCACAGCACCGATCTAGTTAACTGGACACAAATAGGCTATGTATTAGATCGTCCAAGTCAGTTAAACCTAGCTGGTAGCAACTATTCTGGAGGTATATTTACTCCAGCGATTCGTTATTACAACGGAGTGTTCTATGCCATTACCGCTAACATGACTTATGGAAGCAACTTTATTGTTTATACTGAAAATCCGGCTAACCCAATATTAACCCATCGTCATTTAGGTAAAATCTATCCGATTACCAATATTGGCCATGGTGATCTTATTCAAACACCGCAAGGCAACTGGTATATGGCGGTGCTTGGATGTCGGCCTTGTCGCAGTTCGGTTAATTTGGGGCGTGAAACGTTCATTCCCGATGTTATCTGGGTAGACGAGTGGCCAGTCGTGACGCCTAGGAAAGGTTGGTTGGTTTTTCGGCGTGCTAATTTTTGGCCTAGTTTCCCTTATTTTTGTAGATTGAGATAACTTTTAGGAACCTTCCCTGTAATACTTTTGAATTTGGTACTGAAATAATTACTGTCATTGTAACCGACTTGATAAGCAACCTCGGTAACAGATAGACCGATTTGCAGCAATGTCATTGCTTTACGGATACGCAACTGGTTAAGAAAGCGATTAGTTGACATCCCTGTTAGCTCTAACAATTTGTTACTGAGACTTCTTGTCGATATCTTAAACAAGTCGCAAATCTGATTAACCGAAAGATCCTGTTGCTTGTAATTGTTACAGAGATAAATCACAGCCTGCATGACTGGGCAACCCTGATATCGGTCACTATGAAAACGATCTATACAAAGTAGCAATTGCTCAAATAGCAGCGAGGTAATCGCATTTGAATGAAGGCTGCCAGAGAATTGTTCATGACGAATTTGCTGACCAATATAGTCTAAATGCTGAAAAGCATTTTCATTAATTAAAAAATGACTTCGGTTATCTTCAAGGCGTTTTATCACGTCCGCAGCTGGACGACTGATGGACAACCGATGTTTGTTATACAGAATATTCAGTAAGGTGACATTGTTATTATCCGCATACTGGTGGTAGTCATGATCACTGACGCACGCCACCGTGTTAGGCAACACCACAGACTGATGACCATTAACAATATGAATGCCACTCCCCGCGCTGACGAGCACCAGTTCTGAAAAATCATGGCAATGTTCTGGGTAATCCGATTGGGGATCGCGATTAAGCGCCTTAATTGACGATTCATGGCCTACATATTCATCAGATTTAAGAATTAACATCATACTTAACCTACCAATAAACATGCAGACCATTTTACACATGGAACCGGTTTAATACCAAGTTCCATCTTTACGCATTCACTATAGTGACTTCATATAAAGTTCAACGACTTGTTCACGCGTCATGCAATGTGGGTTACCACCCGCGCACGGATCGGCCAGCGCATCATCAACCCATTGTAAGATATCGCTTTGTTCGACACCCAGCAGACCAAAACCAGCAGGGATCCCCACTTGTTTGTTAAGAGCTTTAATCGCTTCAATAGCCGCAATGCTGGCCTCTTCAACACTTAAAGAGGAAATATCAACCCCCATTGCTTGGGCGACTTTTGCAAATTTTTCAACGCGATAAGGACGATTAAATTCACAAACAATCGGCAGAAGGATCGCGTTACAGACCCCGTGAGGCAGATCTTTCTGTGCTCCTGCTGGGTGTGCCATAGCATGAACCATCCCTAACCCTGCACTATTAAATGATAGGCCAGCAACAAATTGACCATAAGCCATCATTTCGCGAGCTTCTACGTCACTCCCATCATCAACAGCTTTAGGCAGGTTTTCTGCAATCAGTTTGATTGATTCAAGCGAAATATAATCGGTCAGTGTATGAGCACCGGCTGAAACATAAGATTCGATCGCATGAGTTAATGCGTCAATGCCAGTTGCAGCTGTAACTGCACTCGGAATGCCTAACATAACACTAGGATCATTCACGGATACATCTGGGATAATCTTGTCGGAAATAATGACGTGTTTTACATGAGTTGCAGTGTCAGTGATTACCGCATTACTGGTGACTTCGGCTGCCGTTCCTGCGGTCGTATTAATCGCGTAAAGTGAAACACCCAATTTCGCTACTTTATTTACACCATTATAGGCCGCTATCGGGCCTGAATTTGCTGATAAAATACGAACCGCTTTTGCTGTGTCAATCGCACTTCCACCGCCAAAACCAATGATATATTTAGCTCCGCAAGTATGAAAATCGTCAAACGCGTGGTTTACCGTATTGGTATCCGGGTTTGGCCGCACATCACTGAATAATGTAAGATTTAATGCACTTGCTGTCAGCTTATTTGCAAAGCCTAATGACACCATAGCCGGATCACAGATTAATAAACCGGGCTCATTTCCATGCTCCTCAAGAACACGTTCAACCAAAGCTTCAATAGCTCCAACACCCGATAGATTGATTTTCGGGAAAGCTAATTTAAATACAGTCATAATTGGCTCCTCATAAATTAAAAACTCGTTTTAAAATATCCATGTTCTCTTGAGTGACCCCTTCTGGCTCATAACCAGATGCCAAGCACATCAGGTATAATTTTGCCCCTTTGTTGGCGACATCGATGTAGTCAAAGGCCTGAAGTACGTCATCGCCCGATGCCGTTGCGCCATGTTTTTCCCAGATCGCCACATCATTCACCAACAATGCATCAACGGTTGCATCCGCCATCTCTTCTGATGAAGGCAGGCAATAAGGAACAACACCGATACCGTTTGGTACGAAAGCACGCACTTCCGGCAACATTTTCCAGCAAGTATAAGTGAACAATTCACTGCTTTTGGCCACATCAGGATGATGAGAAAGCGCAATCAGTTCTAGCGGATGGGTATGAACAACCGATTTGTTATTCGAACCTTGCTCACGTTT
>QGCX01000128.1_pt1 | contig 17091 bp, 16 predicted proteins | sample 4708031 | NCBI WGS metagenome assembly QGCX01 (sample SAMN08941163, study PRJNA450518) | Sediment metagenome, whole genome shotgun sequencing project. | reverse complement strand
AAAGTGAGGTGAGCGCTGTAATTAAAAAGAAGGTGAAGCTGATACCGATAGAAGTACCGGCATCCAATCCCAACCACTCGGCACCATATAAAAAAGTGACTTCTCGACTCCCAATGCCACCAATCGTCAATGGGATTACCGAGACAATCGAAGAAACTAAAAACACAAAGAGGTAATCGATAGTATCCAAATTAACGGACAAAGAATTCAAAATACATAAAACGCTGACTAATTGTGCCAATTGCACCAAAGCCGAAAACCCCACGGATTTCCAAAATACAGGTAGGGTAGTGGTGAAAAATATTTTGTTCACAAACCAAAAAGCGATTACACTCAAGGGGATTGCCGCAATTATCAGCCAATAAAAGCTTTGGAAAAACTCATTTTTGGACAAGATGGCAAGTACACAAGCATATACAAAAAGTAACAACATCCCACTTAATCGGTCCAGGAGTAAGCTGGAGACTACTTTCTTGGTGCCTGGTTGATATTCTTTTTGGATGACGTAGCCTTTGTACGCATCACCGCCAATGCCTCCAGGTAAAAAGAGGTTGTAGAACATTCCCAACAGGTAAAGTTTTAAATTGCTCAACTGGGAAACCTTTGCTCCGATTTGATGAAAATATAAGTTCGTTCGAAACGCAGATATAACTTTGGACAGCACAAAAAATAGCAGTGCCAAGAGTAAAAATAGAGGGTCACTCTTTTTTAGGGTCTGGAGTACATCTTTGAACTCTATTTTGGTAAAAATAAAGTAAATCAGGACCGCACTAACGATGATTTTTAGGGCTGTTATGAGCTTTTTACGCAGCTTTTCCGTCACCTATGGATATTTTTTTGATGCGATACGGTCTTTTTTGTTGCGATTCGTAGTAGGTGCGAATCAAAAGTTCCATTACAATTCCAATAGTAAATAATTGGATTCCCCCTAAAATAAACATCATCCCAAACATGAGAAGTGGTCTGGTACCAATATCTTGGTCAAACCCAAGCTTTACGATCAACAAATAGATATTGATAAAAACACCGAGGATAATTAACAATACCCCAAAAATCCCGAAGAGGTGAATGGGACGTTGGAAATATTTTCGAACGAAAAGTAACAACATCATATCGGCAATCACCTTAAAAACCCGTTCCAATCCGTATTTGGAAACACCAGAATGTCTTGCATGGTGCTTTACGGGGACTTGTTTTATCTGTGCACCTTCCAAATGAGCCAATAGGGTTATAAAACGGTGCTGTTCACCATATAGGTTAAGACTTTTTGCAATATCCTTGGTGAAGACTTTTAATGCACAACCATTGTCTTTAATATCCAGCTTGGTTACTCTGCGTACCAAAAAGTTGGCAATTTTAGATGGTATTTTTTTAACCAAGGAGTCTTTTCTTTTTTGACGGATACCCGTTACCAAATCATATTCTCCATTAACTGCATATTCCAACATTTGTGGTATATCGGAAGGATCGTTTTGGAGGTCACCATCCATGGTAATGATATACTCTCCCTCCGCATAATCAATCCCAGCAGCCAAGGCCAAACTCTGGCCGTAGTTCTTTTTCAATTCAATCAGGTGGACTTTTTTATCGTCCATTTCCTTGACTTTGATGCGGGTTTTGTCCGTGGAAAAATCATCCACATACACAATTTGATAGTTATAACCCTCAAGGCTTTCATTGATTTTTTGGGTCAATAGAACCACATTGTCCTCTTCGTTGTACAAAGGAACCACTATGGATAAAAGGGAATTGGTGACGGTGCTCATTCAGTATAAAATCTTTGCAAATTTATTGCTTTTATTTAAAGTTCCTTGGTAATCTTGTCCAATAGGATTTTGGCAGCGTAGAAGGGCGAAATTTTGTGCTCCTCAATAGCTGTCAATAATGTAGCTTGTTCCTTTTTAAATGTTTCTTTTTGATGGAAAAATTGTTTGATATACTCATCTACAGTTTGAAGAAACCAGTTTTTGTTCTGTTGTTGTCGATTTTTTTCAAAAAAGCCATTGTCTTTATTGTGCTTCACAAATTGTTGCACCATGGCCCAGATTTCATCAATACCTGTGTTCTCCATAGCGGAGCACTTCATAACTTTAGGCATCCACCCATTGGCTTTTGGGGGATAAAGGTGCAAGGCCCTCGAAAATTCAGTGACGGCAAGTTTGGCGTGTTCCAAATTACTTCCATCCGCTTTGTTGATGGCTATGGCATCGGCCATTTCCATAATCCCCCTTTTTATGCCTTGAAGTTCATCGCCAGCTCCTGATAGCTTTAGCAAAAGGAAAAAATCTACCATACTGTGTACGGCAATCTCGCTTTGGCCAACGCCTACAGTTTCTACCAATATAACATTATACCCTGCTGCTTCGCAAAGAATGATGCTTTCACGGGTTTTTTGCGCCACACCGCCCAAAGAGGTTCCAGAAGGTGAGGGGCGTATAAAGGCATTGGGGTCTTTGGCCAAGGTCTCCATTCGGGTTTTATCGCCCAGAATACTTCCCTTGCTCAGCGAACTAGTAGGGTCCACGGCCAAAACAGCTACCTTGTTGCCTTGGTCAGTCAAAGTTTTGCCCAAAGTTTCAATAAAGGAGCTTTTGCCTACCCCTGGGACGCCTGTAATCCCAATACGGATACTTTTGTTAGATTTTGCCAGGCATTTTTCTATAACGGCATTGGCTTTTTCAAAATGAGCTGGTTTGGTGCTTTCCAATAAGGTAATGGCCTTGGCAAGCATAGCTTTATTGCCATCAAAAATACCTTGTGCCAAAGCATCTGCAGAAAGTTCTTGTTTTCTGAGTGCCTTGATTTTAGAAATAGTGTCCGAAGGTGTTTTGTTATCGTCTGCCAAGGATATGGTTCATCTGTTCATCACGAATTTATGAAGATTTTACGGGTTTAAGTCAACCTGAATGGGAATACAGCAAACTTTTTTCCTTACCCATTTCACAAAAATTTAATACCTGTTTAAGCGGACTTCCGCCTACAAATTGGTACCTTTTCATTAAATAACCAGCTGCCAAGCGGGTACTGGTTTTTACGAACCTATAAACATTTAAAAGATGAAGACTATTTTTGAGGCCAAAGCCACTAATACAGGAGGAAGAGCTGGACATGTGAAGAGCGAAGATGACGTTTTGGATTTTGCGATTAGTATGCCTAGTTCAAAAGGAAAGGTGGACCCAAAATCAACCAATCCAGAAGAACTTTTTGCTGCTGCATACTCTAGTTGCTACGGAGCAGGTCTACAAGCTGTTGCTAAAGAGCACGGAATAGAAGATTTAGGAGATTTTAGTGTAACGGCCACTGTAGCGCTCAATACGGAGGAAGAAGGTTTTTTCTTGGAAGCTACTCTGGATGCTTACTTGCCTACGGTCGATAAAGAAATGGGAGAGACTTTGATGAAGGATGCCCACGAAATATGCCCTTACAGTAAGGCCACAAGAGATAATATTACCGTGCATTTAAATTTGTTGTTAGACGAATAAATCACGTAACTTTTTAATAGTGAGCCCCGTTGATTGACTTCAACGGGGTTTTTTTGTTAAAAATGATTAAAAAACAACCTAATTTGCAACGTTGCATTTTTTGCATCGTCATTAATACAGAACAACTAAAAAACCAAACATAGAACCAAGTGTGCTCCATATTGAGCTAGTGGAAAGGTGCAAGGCGAACGACCGTCAGGCACAAATGAAACTGTACCGTCAGTATTGTGATGGTATGTTTTGTGTGGCGATGCGATTCCTTAAAAATTCCAATGATGCGGAGGATGTCCTGCAAGATTCATTTATCAAAGCATTCCAGCGTATTGAGCAGTTTAAGGGGGAGGTAACGTTCGGGGCTTGGTTAAAAAGAATTGTAGTGAATGGCAGTATCGACTTTTTAAAGTCAAAGCACCAAAGAACGGTGGAGCTGAACGAAAATTACTTACAGGTGGCAGAAGAGGATGATTGGTCGGTGGAAGAAGGAATTTCTATTGAACAGGTGAAGAAAACCATCGAGGAACTGCCCCCGAAATATAGATATGTAGTGCAATTGTTTTTGGTGGAAGGGTATGACCATTCGGAGATAGCTGGAATTTTAGGTGTCACGGAAACTGCGTCGCGGACCCGACTCCTGAGGGGAAAGGCACAATTAAAAGAAAAACTAAAAGATTTGGCTTATGGCACGTGATCTTAGAAAATTGTTTGAAAAGGAAAGGGAACAGAAACGCTTCAAAATGAAGGAAGGGCACGAAGACCGCTTTTTTGCCAAGTTGGATAAGGAGATGCCCAATGACCCTCCCAAGAAAAAGGTCTTTTCCCTCTGGATGCAGATTGCTGCATCTGTTGTTGTGGCTGTTGGATTGTCTTTTTATTATTTCGACAGTAATGGAGGCGGAGTCGACCCCGATGAGAAAGTAACGATTGTGGATAGGAATAATCCGAATAGTGGGGTTCAGGGTATTTCACTGGGCGATTTATCTCCAGATCTTAAAATGGTGGAGACCTATTATACCACAAATATCAACTTACAATTGTCAGAATTGGCCGATGACCCCGGAAACAAGGAGCTTGTGGACAGCTATATGGATCGATTGGCGGAACTGAACCAAGAATACCACAGGCTTAACAAAGAGTTGAATGAACTGGGCCCCAATGACCAAACCATAAATGCCTTAATCAATAATCTACAGCTAAGGTTGCAGTTGCTGCAAAAATTAAAATCAAAGTTGAATCAATTAAAATCATCAAAAAATGAACAGGAATCATCAAATATTGTTTAGCGGATTGCTTCTTGCCTTGGTTGGGTTTACCGGCCAAGCGCAGGAGAAATCCAAAACGTACAAGGAAACCTTCAATGTCAATAAAGACACGGAGTTGAACATCAACACCAGTTATGCCGATATTGAGTTTGAAACTTGGAATAAAGATCAAGTGGAGATTACAGCAGTAATCTCGCTGGAAGGCGTGGACCAAGAGGAGGCCGATTCTTATTTTGAGCGGGATTTGGTCAAAATTATGGGTAATAGCAAAGAAATTGAAGTGAGTACTGAAGGTGCTGGACCTAATTATGCTTTCGATTTTCAAGGATTTGATATCGATATTCCCGAAATGCCATCGGTAGCCGAGATTATTGCGAATGTGGAGATTCCAGAAATATCAGAGATTGTAATTCCTGAGATATCATTTATGCCAAACATGCCCCCAATGCCACCGTTACCGCCAATAGAGTTTGATTACGATGCTTATAAAAAGGATGGTGATAAGTACATGAAGGAATGGAAGAAGGAATTCGATAAAACGTTTGATGAAGAATATAAGGAACGTTTTGAGGAATGGGGCAAACGGATGGAAGAAATGGCGGATGAACGCGAGGCTCGAAGAGAGGAGATGATGGAAGAAAGAGAGCAACTTAGGGAAGAGCGCGAAAAAATGCGAGAAGAAATGCGCGAGAGGCTCAAAGTACAGCGAGAAGAACTTCGTGAACAGCGCGAAGAACTAAGGAACGAACAGGCAGAACTTAGGAAACAGGCTAGAGAAGAAGCAAGGACAATCCATGGAAGTCCCAATGTGTTTTACTTTTCTTCTGATGGAAAGCATAAAGAGTATAAGGTCAAAAAACGAATCATCATCAAAATGCCGAAGTACATTAAATTAAACCTGAATGTACGCCACGGTGAGGTAAAATTGGCGGAAAACGCCAAAAACATCAATGCAAGCTTGTCTTACGCAAGCTTGCTTGCCTCTACTATTGATGGTGCCAATACCGATATTCGCGTATCCTATTCCCCAGTAGTGGTGCAAAACTGGAACTACGGTAGCCTTAGTACGGATTACTCCGATAAAGTCAATTTAAAAGAGGTGAAGGAATTGAAACTACATTCGGTATCATCAAATGTGGTGATCGGTAGATTGGTCAGCAAGGCGATGGTCACCAATAGTTTTGGAGCATTGAGTATTGATGAAGTTTCCACTGGTTTCAATACCATCGACATTTCCATGGAGAATGGGGAACTCAATTGTAAACTGCCCGAAACACCTTATGTTATTTCGGTAAATGAGACTACTTCAGATTTTCAATACCCAAAGACATTAAAGTTGAAATCAACCAAAAAATATGGTGGAAATTTACATACAGGTTATAACATCAATAAAAATGATGGAAAAACCATCAAAATAAACTCCAAATACAGCGAGGTGGTTCTTAAGAACTAGTCTTGTTTTCAACAGTTCCAAGGAACCACCTCTATATTATTAGGCTAAAATTTCTTCAACGGCCAAAGCCTACCCTCCAACATTTAGTGAACGTCTTCTTTTAGGTAGGACCGAAAATTCTTTTTAAAACGATTTAATCTAGGAATCGAAACATTTTGAATGTAACTATTGTTTGGATTTCGTTTTTCGTAATCCTGATGGTAATCTTCAGCCATATAAAACTTTTCAAATGGTTCTACCTCTGTAACTATGGTGCGATTGCCATATACATTCTCGACTTTCAGTTTGTTTATATAACCCTGAATAATTTTCTGCTCTTTGTCGTTCTTATAAAATGCGATGGAACGGTACTGGGCGCCCCGGTCGGGTCCTTGCCTGTTTAAAGTAGTTGGGTCATGGGAACCAAAGAAAACCTGAACCAGTTGAGTGAAAGAAATAACATCGGGGTCGTAGTATACCTCTACCGCTTCTGCATGATGGGTTCTCCCATAAGATACTTGCTCGTAGGTCGGGTTTTTCTCCGAACCACCTGAATACCCAGAGTATACTTCCTTAACACCCTTTACACTTTCAAAAATGGCCTCGACGCACCAAAAGCATCCACTGGCAAAATAAGCAGTCTCATATTCTTGAAGTTGTTCTGCGCTCAGTTTAGTTGCCATATGGGTTTTTGATTCCTCTTTTTGAGCAACTTCTTGTTTATCGGATTTGTTTTTGGGTTGGCAACTTATGGATGCCAATAAGAGTAGAATTAAAAATGGAGTCTTCACGGTGTTCATTTTAGTTTCTCATTTAGTTGCAATAAGATACCAACAATTACTTTGATGGCCGTTAAAAAATGTTAACCATCCGTTTTAGGTGCTCAAAATATAATTGAAGGTTCAAATTGATATTTATCAATTTAAGTTGTTTTTTCCTACACGATATTACAAAAATATAATCCTTTTCCTACAAATAAATTATTGATATTCAGTATGTTACAAAAGTTACATATGTGAGTTTATCGATGAAATGCACATGTGTTCGGTATGTTGTTTTTGAGGTCAAAAACGTTCATCGACGATAAAAAACACTTTACCCGAAAAAAATTCATACACCTAAAAAAAGGGGTTGTTGAGCGATGGAAATCTTCACAGGGGTGCATGTGAAAGTAATTTTACAATGTAAAACAATCGGAATCATGAAAACAATTTTCACCATCATCGCAATAACTTTTTTCGGAACTATGGCTTCTGCCCAAAATATTTCAAAGGAAGCTAAAGTGGATGTTCTTACTGAAGGTGTTGAGTTGAATGTAGAATTCAACCAAACCATTAGAAAAGACAGAAAGATGGTAAGATTGTACAAGTTTAAAAACTCTCGTATTAAAAAAGAGCTTTCTTTTAAAACCAAAAAGAATAAAGCTAAATTGGCTTAATTAATAATGTTAGGGTTTATAATTCCTTTTGCGCTGTTTCTTAGTGTTTCGTTTGTTCTGGCAACCATAGCCTTTTCTTTTAGGGAAAGAAAATCTTAAAAGGTTAAGTTTTTTGGAATAATTTAGGTCGTTATAAAACGACCTCTCTTTTTTATAGAGGGTATACTTATTGGTCTACCGAGTTGAATTGCTCAACAACCTCTTCAAACTCTATCGTGTAGTGTGTGCCTTTTTTAGCGTAATCTCTAGTAATAGATCCCCGAAGTTGACGGGCCAGGTTATAAATAAGTTTTAAACCAAGGGAATTGGAGGTTTTAGGGTTTATTTCCTCTGAATATCCAATACCATTGTCTCCAAGGTACATTTTATACCTGTTATCCGCTATTTTTTCTACTGATACGTGAATTTCGCCATCACGGACCTCGGCAATACCATACTTTAAAGCATTGGTTATAGTTTCATTGATGATAAGTCCCAATGGAATTACGGTATCGATGCTGAGTTTATAATTTTTTATATCCAAGTTGACCTTCACATTATTACCACTACCCTTGACCGAACGCACTAGATAATCACAAAGCTCCTGTACATAAGGTTCAAGTTCTATTTTTGACAAATAATCATCCCTTTTGTACAACATCTCATGAACCATGGCCATGGATACCACACGGTTTTGGCTACTTTTAATGATACTACTAATTTTACTGTCATCGATTGCCCGAGATTGCAGGCTCAGGAGGCTTGAAACCGTCTGTAGGTTGTTTTTCACTCGGTGATGTACCTCTTTTAGGAGGGTTTCTTTTTCTTCGATTCGTTCCTGTATCTCATTACGGGATTTATATAGTCGATGGTGTGCACTCAGGAGGTTTTTACCAAAAACACCTCCAAGAAGATATACCGCAAATACAGCACTCAAATAGGCAAACCAGCTTTTAGACTCCAAAGGGACCATATTCTCTGAAATCCTGAAATCACCTGTATCATAAAGAAAAAGCAGGGTTAATACTGCTAAATTGATGATAAGGTATAACTGACCAAAAACCTTGGTAGTTACATATCCTGCAAAAACAATAATGGCCAATACAAAAATAAAAGGGCTTTCTATACCACCGCTGTATATGGTTATAATAATTGCACCTATCATGGATAGGATGGAGGTCAAATTGTAAGTGAGTGTTAAGTTATTGTGCTTTTGATATAGTAATGTGTTTAATAGGTTGATGAATGCATACCCTAAAAAGGTGTAGGTAATGATTCCTTTTATATCCAAAAAGAAAAAACATACTAACCCAAAAATGGCAGCAAAAAAGGATGAATTGTAATTTACCTTAAGTATCAAATCAATCTTGTCTTGAATCCTATATGTATCCTTACCAGGAACTTTCATATGCTGCGCGTGAATATTCCCCTACCACAAAAAAGTTGATAACGTGCGGTAGAGTGGCTTAATGGGGTGTTTTAAGCTGTAAATCTAACTATGTTTTTGATATAAAAAAAGTGGCAGCTTTAATAACTACCACTTTAAGAGTATTCTTTGGAGGATTTTAGTCGTTTACTAAAACCCATTCTCCTTTGTCTATCAGGGGCTCCGCTTGTTTATACTTGACAGTTTTGCTCTCTCCTGACATTACATTTTTAATGGTGACCCTTTCGTTTCTGCCAATTTTCGGTTTTTCACGAACAATGGTTTCCGTGACATGAGGTCGTTGGCCTTGAGTTTGACCCGCAGCCCTGTTTTGGGCGGCCAATTCGTCACTGTTCGGAATTTCTTCTTTTGTGGTTTGAAGCTTTTCTTTTGGCTTGCGAACGCTTCTGGCTTCTTGGATTTGAGCGGTGTTCTCGGAAGGCAACTCTCCTTTGAAAAGGAAGGATATCACTTCTCGGTTTACTTTATCCAACATTTCTTTGAAAAGCTCAAAAGCCTCGAACTTATAAATTAACAATGGGTCTTTTTGTTCGTGAACGGCCAACTGCACGGATTGTTTCAACTCGTCCATTTTGCGCAAGTGCGTTTTCCAAGCATCATCAATGATGGCCAAGGTAATGTTCTTCTCAAAATCCGTAATCAATTGTTTTCCATTACTGTTGTAGGCCTTTTCTAAGTTGGTTACAACATTCAGTGATTTGATACCATCGGTAAAAGGAACTACAATGCGCTCAAACTTGTTGGCCTCATCCTCATACACCTTTTTGATGACCTGGAATGCAACAGTGGCACTACGTTCCATTTTCTGCTTATAGAACTCGTAGGCTTCGTCATTGATTTTAATGGCAATCTGCTGAAAGCTAAGTTTCTTAAATTCCTCTTCGCTTATTGGTGAGGTAATGGAGAAGTATTTGATGAGCTCGAACTCAAAGTTCTTGAAATCGTCCGCCATTTTATTGGACTCCGCAATGGCTTCACAAGTATCGTAAATCATGTTGGCGATGTCCACTTTTAAGCGTTCACCCTCCAATGCGTGTCTTCTTCTTTTGTAGATTACCTCCCGTTGGGCGTTCATTACATCATCATATTCCAACAAACGCTTACGGATACCAAAATTGTTTTCCTCAACCTTTTTCTGTGCACGTTCTATGGATTTGGTCATCATGGAATGTTGGATTACTTCACCATCTTCCAAGCCCATACGGTCCATCATTTTGGCTACACGGTCCGATCCGAACAAACGCATCAAGTTATCTTCCAAAGAAACATAGAACTGCGAGCTACCTGGGTCTCCCTGACGTCCAGAACGACCTCTCAACTGCCTGTCCACACGTCTGGAATCATGGCGCTCCGTACCTATAATGGCCAAACCACCAGCTTCCTTAACGTCTGGGGACAATTTAATATCGGTACCCCTACCTGCCATGTTGGTTGCAATGGTTACAACACCGCCTTTACCAGCTTCGGCAACAATGTCGGCCTCTTTTTTATGGAGTTTCGCGTTCAATACGTTGTGCGGAACTTTACGTACGCTCAATAATTTGGATAACAACTCCGAAATTTCAACGGATGTGGTACCAATCAATACGGGTCTTCCTGCTTGCGAAAGTTTGGTGACCTCATCTATGATGGCATTATATTTTTCACGCTTGGTCTTATAGATCAAGTCGTGTCTGTCATCACGGGCAATGGGCCTGTTGGTTGGGATTTCCATCACATCCAACTCATAAATTTCCCAGAATTCCCCTGCTTCCGTAACCGCTGTACCTGTCATACCGGACAGTTTGCTATACATTCTAAAGTAATTTTGTAGTGTTACGGTCGCAAAAGTCTGGGTCATCGCCTCGATTTTCACGTTCTCCTTGGCCTCAATGGCTTGGTGAAGACCGTCCGAGTACCTACGTCCGTCCATGATACGACCTGTCTGCTCATCGACGATCATTACCTTGTTGTCCATCACCACATATTCTACATCTTTTTCAAAAAGGGTGTAGGCTTTCAACAATTGGGTCATAGTATGTATACGCTCGCTCTTTACGGCAAAATCCTTGAAGAGTTCTTCTTTGAGCTCTGCTTCTTTTTCAATTTCCAGGTCTTGGTTCTCGATTTTGGCAATTTCGCTACCAATATCGGGCATCACAAAAAACTCTTTGTCCTGATCAGTTGAGATATAATCAACCCCTTGGTCGGTAAGTTCAATCTGGTTGTTCTTTTCATCAATTACAAACAATAGGTCCTCGTCCACTTTGGGCATTTCCCTATTGTTGTCCTGCATGTAGAAGTTTTCGGTTTTTTGAAGCAATTGCTTAACCCCTTCTTCACTCAAAAATTTGATGAGTGCTTTGTTTTTTGGCAGTCCACGGTGAACTCGAAGCAAAAGGAAACCACCTTCTTTGGTATTTCCTTCTTTGATAAGTTTTTTGGCCTCTGCCAATACGCCGGTCAAATGTTGACGTTGTTTCTGAACAATGTCAGATACCTGAGGTTTAAGTTCGTTGAACTCGTGGCGGTCACCTTCGGGAACGGGACCAGATATGATCAATGGTGTACGGGCATCATCAATAAGTACGGAATCCACCTCATCCACAATAGCATAGTGGTGCGGACGCTGTACCAAATCGTCGGGAGTGTGCGCCATGTTATCGCGCAGGTAATCAAAACCAAATTCGTTGTTGGTTCCGTAGGTGATATCGGCATTGTAGGCTGCCCTTCTTCCATCGGAATTGGGTCTGTGCTTATCTATACAATCCACAGTGAGACCGTGGAATTCAAATATGGGTGCCATCCATGTACTATCCCTTTTGGCCAAGTAATCGTTAACGGTTACCAAGTGCGCCCCTTTACCTACCAAAGCGTTAAGGTAGAGCGGGAGGGTGGCTACCAATGTTTTACCTTCACCTGTTTGCATCTCGGCAATTTTACCTTGATGCAGGGCAATACCACCGATAAGCTGCACATCGTAATGCACCATATCCCAGGTTACTTCTTTGCCTGCTGCATCCCATGAGTTTTGCCAAACAGCTTTGTCACCTTCCAAAGAAACGTAATCTTTATCACCAGAAAGTACCCTATCAAATTCGCTTGCTGTAACAGTAAGCGTTTCGTTGGCTGCAAATCGCTTGGCGGTTTCCTTTACCACGGCAAAGGCTTCGGGAAGGATGTCTTCTAATGTTTTTTCGGAGACCTTATAGGCCTCTTCGTTGAGCTTGTCGATTTCGGAGTAGATTTCTTCGTTACGATCAATGTCGTTGGAATTTTCTACTTCTTCTTTTAGTTCGGCAATCTTATCGTTGATTTCTTTGCAGTCTTCAGCTATTTTTGCTTTAAAGGCAGTAGTTTTTTGTCTCAGTTCATCATGCGATAATCCTTCTAATTGCTGCTCAAAGGATTTTATCTCATTCACCAAAGGTTGCAACGATTTTACATCCTTTTCCGATTTATCTCCTACAAATACCTTAAGTACGGAATTAATAAAACTCATGAAATATTTTTTGTATTGAATGTCAAAAGCCGTTCCATTGATGGGATTACCATGGAATTCTTTAGCTAGGCTGTCAAAATTACATAAAAAAAAGCCTCAAATGAGACTTTTTAATGTGGTTTGTTTTTTTGAATCTAATATTCATCCTCATTCCAGAGGTAGTCCTCTTCGGTGGGATAATCTGGCCAAATTTCTTCGATAGACTCGTATATCTCGCCTCCTTCTTCTTCCATCGATTGTAAATTTTCTACAACTTCCAACGGCGCTCCTGTACGAATCGCATAATCTATCAGTTCGTCTTTGGTTGCTGGCCAAGGCGCATCACTTAAATATGAAGCTAGTTCTAAAGTCCAGTACATAGTAACGGTTTGATTTTAAATTTTTTGCAAAAATAATTTTTAAACCCAATCTACCAAGTAAAAACATCATTATTTAAAAATTATTTTGTTGTTCTCAAAACAATTAGGATAAAAAAACGATTTTATCAGTCCAACTTCTCAGGAATCCACTTGACCTCTTGAGCGTTTAAATCTTTGGACAACTTACGTGCCAGGACAAACAAATAATCGGAAAGGCGGTTAATGTAAGAGAGCACATTGTCCGGTACAGGTTCATTTTCATGGAGATATGAAATCATCCGTTCGCCGCGGCGACAAACCGTTCTGGCAATATGACAGTATGACACGGTGGTGTGACCTCCGGGAAGTATAAAATGTGTCATTTCTGGAAGATCTTCGTTCATCCTATCCATTTCTTGCTCCAAAAATTCAATGTCCTCCAAACTAATCCGTGGAATTTTGAGCCTGTTATCTTTTTTTGGCTCTGTTGCCAATATGGAGCCTACCGTAAAAAGTTTTTCTTGAATCAAGGCCAGTGTCTTTTTGGAATGCTCGTCCATTTTTTGATCCCGTAAAAGTCCTAAGTAGGAATTGAGTTCGTCAATAGTCCCATAACTTTCAATACGAACATGATGCTTAGGTACACGGGTGCCGGTAAACAATGCTGTAGTGCCTTTATCTCCCGTTTTGGTGTATATTTTCATTATTTCTCAGTAGTCAGTAGTCAGTAGTCAGTAGTCAGTAGTCAGTAGTCAGTAGTCAGTAGTCAGTATGCGTAACTATTGGCTATATTAATTTGCTCATTTCTCATTGTTCTTGTCATGTTGTCTTTTGCCCTCCATAAACTTTCGGGACTTCCTGCGTTTTGTGCCTTTTTTGTTTCTGAACAAAATAATCAAATAAATGAGCCCCAAAACGGCCAATACATACCAAATGGTGTTATCTGATGCTATATTTTCCATAAGCTAAAATTACCGTTTTAAATCCGAATCGTGAAATGTTCCTTGACCTGTTCCCTTCTGATGGAAATAAGTCCGCAATGGTACATATCTATACTTACCGTAACCTCCGGTAAGGCAATCAGTTGGTTCCATTGTTCCAAATTTTGATGATCAGCATAAATGGAATCGATTAAAACAAGACTGTCGTTATGCAATTTTCCTTCAGAAAGTATTTTTTGAAAAGAGGGAGCACTCAGCTTGTTTACAAAAAAAAGGTCAACCATATGTTTGTCAAACTGAATCTTAGGAAAATCTTGTTCAATCAATTCTTTGATTGTTGGTTGGTTATCTATTGAGATGCTTTTACAATTGAAATAAGCAATGGTCTTGAGCAGTACATCGACGCTTTTTTTCTTATGAAGCCTTTTTCCAAAATACAGACATTGCGTTACATACTGGAACACAAAAGGGGAGTGTACACCATGCTCGTTGGTGGATTTAGCTAAAAACTTCAGGTATGAAATAAATCGGAACCACATGTTTATCCCTCTATAACGGAAGAAAGTTCGAACCAGCGTTCCGTTTTTTTCTCGATAGCATCCGTTACTTCTTTGAGTTCAATGGAAAGGTTGGCAATTTCATCCCCATCCAATTCCGGGTCGGTGAACTTGTTTTGGAGCACAACCTTTTTTTCTTCTAACTTTTGAATGTCCTTTTCCAGTTGTTTGTATTCCTTTTGCTCCGAATAGGAAAGTTTACCGCCGCTGGTGTCCCTCCAATTGTTTTCCGTTTTTTCTGATTTTTCTGAAGAAGAAGTCTTGTTTTCTCGCTCTTCGATTACTTTGCTACTCTCATAGATTCGGTAATCGGAATAGTTACCTGGAAAGTCTTCGATAACCCCTTCACCTCTGAAAACAAACAAATGGTCCACAATTTTGTCCATAAAATAACGGTCGTGCGAGACTACGATTAAACATCCTGGGAAATCCAACAGGAAGCTTTCTAGTACGTTCAGGGTAACGATATCCAAATCGTTAGTAGGTTCATCCAGAATAAGAAAATTCGGGTTTTGGATAAGTACGGTGCATAAATACAGACGTTTTCGTTCCCCACCACTCAATTTTTCAACAAAATCGTATTGCTTTTTACGATCAAAAAGGAAACGCTCCAATAATTGCTGCGCAGAAATTTGGCGTCCTTTTTTCAATGGAATGTAGTCCCCGTACTCGCGAATAACATCAATTACCTTTTGTCCTTCTTTAACAGGAATTCCCTTTTGGGTGTAGTATCCGAATTTTACAGTATCGCCTACAACTACCTTTCCGCCTTCAACATTCTCTTGTTGCGTGAGGATATTTAAAAAAGTCGATTTTCCGGTCCCGTTTTTTCCTATAATGCCTACGCGTTCACCTTTGGTGAAGTTGTAATCGAACTTGTCTAAAATGGTTTTGTCCCCATAGGATTTGGAAATATTATGAAGCTCCAAAATCTTGCTTCCGAGGCGCTCCATATTCAATTCCAACTGCACCTCATGCTCCTGGCGACGTTGGTGGGCACGAGCTTTTATTTCTGCAAAATCATCAATTCTTGATTTGGATTTTGTTGTACGAGCCTTGGGTTGTCTGCGCATCCAATCCAATTCTTTTTTGTACAACATTTTGGATTTTTGCTGTTCAACCGCTTCACGTTCCATTCGGGCATCCTTTTCATTCAAGTAATAGGAATAATTGCCCTTGTAGGTATAGAGCTGGTTGTTGTCAAGCTCTAATATCTCGTTACACACCCTATCCAAAAAATAACGGTCGTGGGTCACCATAAACAAGGTGATGTTTTCTTTAGCAAAGTAAGCTTCCAGCCATTCGATCATTTCAAGATCTAAATGGTTGGTGGGCTCATCCAGAATTAGCAAGTCTGGTTTGTTGAGCAAGGCATTGGCCAGAGCCAACCGTTTCTTTTGCCCCCCGGAAAGCGTACTTACCTTGGCATCGAGGTTGGAAAGTTGTAATTGAAAAAGAATCTGTTTGTATTGTGTTTCAAAATCCCAAGCATTAAGTCGGTCCATCGCCTCGAAGGCTTTTTGGTATTGGTCAGTGTCTTCTGGGTTTTCTACAGCTTTTTCATAGGAGGCAATCACTTTTAGAATTTCATTGTCCGTAGTGAAAATGGTCTCTTCAACGGTCAAATTTGGGTTCAAGTCGGGTTCTTGCTCCAAAAATGAAATTTTGATGCCTTTTCTGGTAGTCACTTGACCAGTCTCGGAGGTATCTTTCCCCGACATAATATTGAGGATTGATGTTTTTCCACTTCCGTTCTTGGCGATTAGTGCAATCTTTTGGTCCTTGTTGATTCCAAAGGAAATATCGGAGAAGAGCACCAACTCTCCATACGATTTTGATATATTTTCGACCGTTAATAAGTTCATGGGTGTTGTTTGTGGACCAGCCTATAATTTGGAATACTTGATCATGTACAAGTATCGGATGGCCAGGGTCAAAAGTAGTGGAATAAGCACAGGAGAAAAAATCTGAACCTTAATTATCCAAAGCAAAAGCATGATTGCAATCAACCCTAGGGCAGACCATAAATATTTTGGTGCCCATAATGGTACTCTATCTTGAAATACAAAAGCAAAGGCAGCTATCGTGTTTATAGGAAATGCCCATAAAATATTATAGTTGTATGGGGTAGAGGTGTGGTCGGCCGCTACCCAAAGTAGAAATAAAAAAGTTCCTGCCAACCCTGTTATAAACAATAGCGAAAAATCCAGCCAGCGACTACGCGCTTTGTGTTTATAGTCAAAATATGTGATAATGGCTGTAAAAGCCAAGAGCATCAAAAACCAAAACAAAGGGGATAGCGGAAAAAAACTTTTTTGAGAGTGTTCGCTGTAGTCCAAAATGGTTCTTTCCCTTTTTACCAATGGTTTTCCGTTCAAAGTTGTATATCGTAGTTGCTCCATGGTATAGTAAGGTAAAAACATATGTTCCTGTACGGTAGCCTTTCTATCCACCGGTGATCCAAAAGCTAGGTCAATCCCAAACATGGACCATGTGTTTACATCCATAAATTGACGTACCAATTGGCGGAACGTATATTGTTTTTCGAGATGGGAATCTTCAAAAACTATGGCGTCACCAAATTGTTCTAATAAAATATCACCTGTAATGCTGGAGCAGTTGTTCAATAAAGGGTCGTACAGGTAATCTCGATTTTGAGGTAAATAGTTTTCCTCAAAAAATGCAAGGAGTTGGTTGCGTTGGTCCAAGCTGAGGTCTAAAATTTGTTCTTTAACCC
>QGCX01000127.1_pt1 | contig 17121 bp, 16 predicted proteins | sample 4708031 | NCBI WGS metagenome assembly QGCX01 (sample SAMN08941163, study PRJNA450518) | Sediment metagenome, whole genome shotgun sequencing project. | reverse complement strand
TTCATGCTCCATAAAGGTTTGGAGCTCATTTAAACCAGTTACTACATGAGAAGTCCCAACGGCCAGGCAAGCTTCAAAACTGGAATATGGGTCTCGATGTGAATTACTATCTAACCAAGCAACTTCCTGCCGCCCTCTCGACCATTGAAACAGTGCATTCTTACTTTGTAAAAGAGAAGTGATCTTAAATGAACGGTGTTTTCGCAATACCTACTATTTTAACGAATCCAAAAAGGTGTTCAATGCAGTTTGATGTTCACTCTTTAGGTCTTCGTCTAAAATGCCATCATCACTAAAGTTATCATTAAAAGATTTTAGGGAAAATGTGGCCAAGACCTCACCCCCAAACTTCGGTAACATATTTTCCAAGACCCCCAAAGACCTTGCCCCACCAAACCTTCCTCCTGAAGCGGACATTAGTAATACTTTTGTGTCTTCCAAGAAATTTCTATCCAGTCTCGAGAGCCAATCCAATACATTTTTAAAGTAGGCTGAAGGATTTCCATTATGCTCATTTGCCGATAAGATAATCCCTTCTGATTTTTTGATATTATCTTTCAATTTCATCAAAGCATTCGAAAAACCATGTTCCTTTTCGTAGTCTTCACTATACATGGGAAATGAGTGCTCTGCCATATTGAGTGTCTGAATATCATGGCTTTGCACTAAAGAAATCGTATGTTTTACCAATTTAAAATTGATAGAAGTTGAAGAATTGCTTCCGGCAAATGCCAAAATTGCAGCCATAGTATAAAATCATTGATTGTTTCGCTAAAATACCCCAATCGGAGCAGAGATGCGACTATTTTGCATATTTTTGGCGCAAAGAACATCCAAACTGCCTGCAAAACAAGTATATAGGTTGAACGTGAATCAGATGACAGCCAAAAGCAATAGGTTATTTTTTATTGACGCCATGCGTGCATGGGCCATTTTGATGATGCTGCAAGGACACTTCATTGATGGTTTGTTGGACCCTGTTTTTAGGGATTCCAGCAACCCTGTTTACAATGTTTGGCTTTACTTTCGTGGGATTACCGCCCCTGTCTTTTTTACTGTTTCCGGTTTTATTTTCACTTACTTGTTGATTCGGGTTCCGGAAAATGGAATGGATAACCCAAGAGTTGCAAAAGGTATCCGACGCGGACTACAACTATTGGCGATTGGTTATTTACTTCGATTGAACCTTGGTGGACTCTTAAAAGGCGAAATCTACAACGCATTTTATTTGGTGGATGTACTTCATTGCATAGGCCTTTCTATTTTAGGATTGATCAGTGTTTATGTGCTTACCTCCAAGAGAAAAAAATATGTATTCCCACTGGTTTTAGTGGGCATCACCTTGTTACTCTTCTTGTTTGAAAGAGTTTATAAAGATTGGTCTTTTGCTTTTCTTCCCAATTTTATAGCCAACTATTTCACCAAGGCCAATGGTTCAGTATTTACGATTATCCCTTGGTTTGGTTATGCTACATTAGGTGCCTTTATTTCAGTGCTTTTCACACGATTCAAGAACTATAAGTATTTGTATCCCGCTGCTATTTCCATTGCTTTAGGGGTTGGCTATTTATTAATCTATCAATCATCCAATGCTTTTGCTGGACTTTATAAATGGACTGGGCTGGAATTGTTCAACCTAATATTATCCAACAACTATTTATTTATCCGATTAGGGAATGTATTTGTAGTTTTTGCTGTATTCATGGTACTTCGCCAGTTTATGACGAACAAAACCGTTTTAAAAATCGGGGCAAGTACACTTTCCATATATGTGATTCACTTCATCATACTTTATGGTAGTTTTACAGGTTTGGGGTTGTATCGATTCTTTAACCACTCGCTTTCTCCTGAAATCGTAATTCCAGGTGCTCTCGCTTTTATGATTGCCTGTTCCTTTTTAGCTTTAAAATACAACCAGTATGAAGCGAACATTAAATCGCAAATTGGTTTGGGTATTTCTTATACCAAATCCCAGTTTATTGAATTGAAAGAAATTTCCATTCCCGTACTACGAGAGATTTACATTAGAGTTCGACTATTTCTTCGAAGAGTTCTACGTACAGTAAGAAGCTAAAAAAGCACCCAATCCTAAGATTGAATGCTTCATAATCTTTGATTATAACTTCTTTACCTATACATGCAAGGCTCTGTCATCAGTGGCAGCCAATGCCGCTTCTTTGACAGCTTCGGCAAAGGTCGGGTGAGCATGGCTCATACGCGAAATATCCTCCGCTGATGCCCTGAATTCCATTGCAGTCACACCTTCAGCAATTAAATCGGCGCATCTCGCACCTATCATGTGTACTCCCAATACCTCATCCGTGCTCTTATCGGCAAGAATCTTCACAAAACCATCAATGTCCATACTAGCTCTGGCTCTACCTAAGGCACGCATCGGGAATTGACCTGACTTATATTCTACACCTTCCTCTTTCAATTGCTCTTCCGTTTTTCCAACAGAAGCAACTTCTGGCCAAGTGTAAACCACTCCAGGAATCAAGTTGTAATCGATATGCGGTTTTTGTCCGGCCAAAATTTCAGCAACCATAGTACCTTCTTCTTCAGCTTTGTGGGCCAACATAGCACCTTTTACTACATCACCAATAGCATAAATATTAGTTACGTTGGTTTGTAAATGGTTGTTCACCTCTACTCTACCTCTATCATCTAATTTTACTCCAGCAGCTTCGGCATTTAATCCTTCAGTGTAAGGTTTACGGCCAACACTTACCAAGCAGTAGTCACCTGTAATGGTTACTTCCTTGCCTTTTTTGTCATCGGCTTTCACAATTACCTCATCACCTTTTCGCTCCACAGATTTTACTTTGTGAGATAGGTTGAACTTCACCTTTTGCTTTTTCATCACCTTGGTAAGTTCTTTGGACAAAGCGCCATCCATTCCTGGTATAATTCGGTCCATATACTCCACTACAGTAACATCGGCGCCCAAACGCTTGTATACTTGACCCAATTCCAAACCGATGACCCCACCACCGATCACGATCAAATGTTTGGGAACTTCTTTAAGTTTCAAGGCTTCCGTGGAGGTAATAACTCTTTCTTTATCAATTTCAATAAAAGGCAAGGATGAAGGTTTAGAGCCCGTAGCTATGATAATGTTCTTAGCTTCTATGGTTTCCTCACCGTCCTCTTTTGCAATATTGATATGTGTAGCATCCTTAAAACTTCCTACTCCGTGGTAGACATCGATTTTGTTTTTGCTCATCAAAAACTCGATACCCTTGGTGGTTTGGTCGACCACGCCTTGTTTACGGGCAATCATTTGCTCCAAGTTCACTTTTACTTCCCCCGGAATATCGATACCGTGCTCCTCGAAGTGCTTTATGGCATCCTCGTAATGGTGCGATGAATCCAAAAGTGCTTTGGATGGGATGCAACCTACGTTAAGGCAAGTGCCTCCGAGGGTTGCATACTTTTCTATTATTGCCGTTTTCATTCCCAATTGGGCACATCGAATGGCCGCTACATAGCCTCCAGGTCCAGAGCCAATGATAGCTACATCATATTGATTCATATTATATTATTTGTAAGGATAATTGCTAAAAGATTTGTTTTTTAAAAACAACTGTAAAAATACAAATGTTTTTCGGGACAGTACCAATGTATTCGGGAGATGATTTAGAAGTTTGATTTGAACGATGAGATTATTGGAAGGTTGGATTATTAGATTGTTAGATTTCTGGAAACAAGTACCCTGAGCGTAGTCGAAGGGTTGGGTGTTAGAAATGAAATATCTGAATTAAGGCATAAGATGTCAGAAGTGAGATGGTGGGATTGTGGAATTCTTGGATTTTTTGGGCTCAAAGGTGATTGGGTTAAAAGGTAGTCGGATTGTTCGTTGTTAACTGTTAATTGCCTCCTGCGAACTGAGTTCTGAATTCGTACTTCCAACTTCTGCCTTCTAAATATGCACCGAAGGACTGTTCTTCACTTCATTGATCACAAAAGAACTTTGAGTATTCCCAATATTGGTGATGGCAGTGAGTTTAGTGACCATAAACTCTCGATAACTCTTCATATCTTCAACAAAGATTTTCAAAATATAATCGTAATCCCCACCTACATGAAAGCATTCGGAAACCTCTTGAAGCTGTAGCACCTCGCGTTCAAATTTCAAGACATTTTCCTTGGTATGCTGCACCAACCGTATTTGACAGAGTACCATAAAATCGCGTCCAACTTTTTCTTTATCCACCAAAGCAGCGTATTGGGTAATCACCCCATTACGCTCCAGACGACGAATTCTCTCATAGACCGCAGTTTTGGACAAATGCAAAGCATCTGCATACTGCTTTGTTGTCTTTTTGCAATCTTCTTGGAGCAATCTCAATAGCTCAATGTCCACTTTATCCAGTTTCATACCGACGATTTTTCTAACTATAACGGCTAAATTCCAATTTTAATGAACAATTACCTAATTGTTTTATAATTTAGGACTAATATTCCTTATTTAAACATGTCTATTGATTTTGGGTCTATCAATTTATACTTTTATCAAAAACTGAACATTATGGACTATAAAGCATCAGAACACATACAAGACCTACAATATTTTGGTGAATTCGGAGGTGTAAACCCTTCTATATCAGATTCATCAACTTACACTTTTCTTTCTGCAAAAACCATGTTCGATACTTTTGAAGGGAATACCGAAGGCTGCTACCTGTATAGTAGACATTCCTCCCCTTCCAATTTATACTTGGGTGAAGCCATGGCGCAACTGGAAGGAACAGAAGCTGCCAATGTATACGCCAGCGGGATGGGTGCCATTACTGCAGTTATCCTTCAACTCTGTGATTCTGGCGACCATATTGTATGTAGCAGAACCATTTATGGGGGTACCTATGCCTTCTTAAAGAACTTTGTGAAGAAATTCAATATCTCAGTTTCCTTTATAGACATTACTGATTTGGAAACGGTCAAGAAATCCATCACACCAAAAACTAAAATGATTTACTGTGAGGCGGTGAGCAACCCTTTATTGGAGATCGCCGATATCCCTTCGCTGTCCAAAATCGCCAAAAATAACGAGATGCCATTGGTGGTCGATAACACCTTTTCTCCTTTGACAATAAATGCTGCACAATTGGGAGCCGATATTGTGGTTCACAGCCTTACCAAGTTTATCAACGGTAGTAGTGATTGTGTGGCGGGAGCCGTTTGTGGAACAACAGATTTTTGTCTCAGTTTAAAAGATGTGAACAACGGAGCTGGAATGCTCTTGGGAAGCACTTTGGACAGTTTGCGGGCTGCTTCAATCCTTAAGAATATGCGAACACTGCATATACGTATTAAAAAACATAGTGAAAACGCCCATTATTTGGCAAAACAATTTGAGAAAGACGGTTTAAAAGTGGTATACCCTGGTTTGGAAAGTCATTCTGGCCATGACTTGATGAAATCCCAGATGAACCACGAATATGGCTTTGGCGGCATGCTCACTCTAGATGTTCGTTCCGTAGAAAGGGCCAACGCTTTGATGGAACTTATGCAAAAAGAAAAACTGGGCTATTTAGCAGTAAGCCTTGGGTTCTATAAAACCTTGTTTAGTGCTTCGGGAACTTCAACTTCTTCCGAAATTCCAGAAGAAGAACAAAAAGAACTGGGTCTTTCCCAAGGACTCATCCGTTTTTCAATCGGATTGGACAACGATATCCACAAAACATACATCACCATGCGTGAGTGTATGGACAAGCTAGGTATTTTATCTCCCGATGCAAGTTTGGCCTAAGAAGTAAACCGACGTTGTTTGCACAACATAGTGCAAAATCGTAATATTACCTTCTAACAAACTCAGACCAAATGCCGAAAAAAGCGGAAAAGCCAAAATTTAGGGAAGATGAACACATTGTAGAAAATAAAAACTTAACTATTGCCGAAGCACTTATACCTGTTTTTGCATTGGTTGCCATGTTGGCCTACAATGTTTATGTTTTTGGGGATGATGCCCTAAGTGGTTCCAACCAATTTATTTTATTAATGGGTGGTGCAGTGGCTGCCATTGTCGGGTTTTTTAATAAAGTTTCTTATAAGCAGATGATTGCTGAAGTTGCCGAGAATGTCAAGTCCACTACAGGAGCTTTACTTATTCTATTGATGGTTGGTGCACTTTCGGGCACTTGGTTGGTCAGTGGTATTATTCCTGCTATGATTTATTACGGGCTTCAAATCTTGAATCCCACAATATTTTTGGCCGCTAGCGTTATTATTTGTGCCATTATTTCCATTGCTACAGGGAGTAGCTGGACTACGGCTGCAACTGTTGGTATTGCATTGATTGGAATTGGTGATGCCTTAGGGATTTCGTTGGGAATGACTGCGGGCGCAGTGCTTTCCGGCGCTTATTTTGGAGATAAAATGTCGCCATTGAGCGACACCACGAACCTTGCTCCCGCAATGGCTGGCGGAGATTTGTTCTCACACATTCGCTACATGACTTATACTACGGTTCCTACAATTATTGTGACCTTGATTGTATTTATCATTTTAGGGTTTACGATCGATACTACAGGTGTTGCGGACACTAGTTCACTACTTGACAATATCAGTTCAACCTTCAATATAAATGGCTGGTTGTTTTTGGTGCCTTTGGTGGTTATTGGTTTGATTGTAAAAAAGGCCCCACCATTAATGGCACTTTTGATAGGCACGCTGTTAGGTGGTGTTTTTGCACTTGTTTTTCAGCCAGACATTGTTGCAAACCTGGGCGGTGGTGCAGCTTTAAATTTTGAATCCGGTTATAAAGGTATTTTAAATGCCATTACCATTGATACATCTATTGCAACTGACGACCCAGCTCTTAACGAACTTTTCTCCTCTGGAGGGATGTCAGGAATGTTGGGAACCATTTGGTTAATTGTCTGTGCCATGGTATTCGGAGGTATTATGGATGGCATTGGAGCTTTGGAAAGAATTACAGAATCTCTCCTAAAATTGGCAAAGACCACTTTTGGATTGTTCGCCAGTACCGTAGGAAGCTGTTTGGCATTGAACGTAACCGCATCCGACCAATACCTGGCCATTGTAGTTCCCGGAAAAATGTTTTCCAAAGCCTACGAGGAACGTGGATTGGCCCCAGAAAACCTAAGTCGGTCCCTAGAAGATTCGGGAACCGTAACTTCAGTATTGGTACCTTGGAACACCTGTGGAGCATATCACAGTAGCGTTTTAGGTGTAGGGGTTGGTGAATATGCCCTTTATGCCGTTTTTAACTGGCTTAGTCCATTTATGACATTGCTTTTTGCTGCGTTCAGTATTAAGATCAAGCAGCTTGCAACAAGTACAGCTGAATAAATTTTCATTTTACTTTACAAACAAAAACAACTTTACTAAGAAGTCTTTAAAATTCGGATGTAAATTTTGCTTTAACATCAAAAAACACAAGCTTTTTTTGATGCATAGTCACGGTTTATCAAACTATAAGAAATACTAATTTTCAAGTTGAAAAAAGCCGTAAATCCGCACTATTTTTGCCACTCGAAATTCTTAAAAATCCAATAAATGACTTTAGTAGGAAGAAAATTTCCAAACATTGAAGTAAACGCCATCGACGAATTAGGCGACACATTCAAAATCAACATTTTAGAGAAAGCGAAAGCCGAAAACAAGAAAGTTTTACTTTTCTGGTACCCAAAAGATTTCACTTTTGTTTGCCCAACAGAGCTATTTGCATTTCAACAAAACCTAAGTGAGTTTGAAAAGAGAAATACCATTGTTATAGGAGCTTCTTGTGATACTGCCGAAGTACATTTCGCATGGTTGAACACCGAAAAAGACAATGGAGGAATCGAAGGTGTATCCTACCCTATCGTTTCTGATAGCAATAGAAACCTAGCGACTGCCTTGGGTATTTTGGACATTATGAAGGAAGACTACAATGAAGAAACCAATTCTGTTGTAGTTGAAGGTGACAATGTAACCTACCGAGCTACATATTTGATCGATGAGGAAGGAACTGTATTCCACGAGAGCATTAACCATATGCCATTGGGAAGAAACGTAAAAGAATTTTTGCGTTTGGTAGATGCCTACACCCACGTACAGGAAAAAGGTGAAGTTTGTCCAGCAAACTGGGAAGAAGGAAAAGAAGCCATGAATGCTGATAGAGCTGGTGTTTCCGATTATTTGGCTAATCACGTAAACTAATCGCTATGATTGTAGAATTGGACAAAGACAACTTAAGCGAGGTCATTGCCGGCAATGACAACGTAGTAGTACAGTTCAGCGCATCTTGGTGCGGAAACTGTAGAATTATGAAGCCAAAGTTCAAAAAGGAAGCCTCTTTGAACGAGAACATAAAGTTTGTAATGGTCGATGCCGAAAAATTCCCTGAATCCAGAAAACTGGCCAACGTGGACAACTTGCCCACATTCGCAGCTTTTTCAAATGGATCTTTGAAGAATCAGGTGCAGACCAATAAGTATGATGTTTTAAAAGACTTGATCAATGAAGTTGCCCATAATTAAACAATTGGTCAATTTTGCCGAAGAGCACGATGAGGACTATCTGCAGGAAACCGCAGATACGCTTGAAAGCGTTTGTGAGGTTTCCAGTTTAAAAGATGAGGAACTGGATATGATCGGTGAGTTGATCTCCAATATTTATGGAGCCCTCGAAGTATCTGGAGAAATCAAAAATGGAGCTTCAAAAAAAGAAGCCCTGAACGGCTTTATGTCCAGGGTACTCGGGTCCATAGACAAGTAAGGGACATTGACATAAACATTGAAAATAAGAACCTTCCCGTAACAAACTTCGGGAAGGTTTTTTTAAGTATTTTTGACATCGAACCAGTTCCTTGTTGGAACACCGGTATTTATGTCAAAACATACTTGAAGCATTATAAATGCCCAAAGAATCTTTTCTTCAGAACAGGATAAAAAGTGTGGGATATGCCCTAAAGGGCATGCTTCTATTGCTACGCACAGAACCCAGCATCAAGATTCAGTTCGTTATAGCATTAGCGGTCACAGCCCTTGGTTTTTATTTTAAAATCTCCAGTACTGAGTGGATACTTCAACTACTATCCATTGGTTTGGTAATGGGCGTAGAAGGTGTAAACACCGCAATTGAAAAAATCTGCGATTATATTCAGCCCAAATTGGACCCGAAAATTGGTTTGATAAAAGATATTTCTGCAGGAGCCGTTATGATAGTATCGGTCATAGCAAGCATCATTGGTTTGATTATCTATGTACCCAAAATCTTTTAGTAAAATCCAAGACCTCGAGTAGCAACGTAAATTTGTAACTTAGCCCCGCTTAAAAAGAATTGATGGCCAAAAAAAGAACAAAATCAAAATCAAAAAAAACTACAACTGCCAAAAAGAAGGTGTCTTTTAAACCTTCCAAGCAGAACAAAATCATTTTTGGTAGTCTTTTGATAGTTCTCAGCATTGCACTTTTCTTCTCGTTTATGTCATTTTATTTCACATGGCAAGAAGACCAGAGTATGCTTTCCCAATTTGCGGACCGCAATGCCCAAGCCAGTAATTTACTGAACAAATTTGGCGCAAATGTAAGTCACTTTTTTATGTACAAAGGTTTTGGACTTGCTTCCTTCGTTTTTCCATTCCTATTGGCTGTTACGGGACTTTATCTTTTTCTTGGTTTAAATGGAAAACGCCTTATTTCCAAATGGATTTGGGGCATGGTCGGAGTCATCTGGGGGTCCATTGCTCTAGGTTTTTTTGCTGCAGACTTTCCATTGTTGGGAGGACTTATCGGTTATGAAATGAATGATTTCCTTCAAGATTACACAGGCAAAATCGGCGTATTCTTGATTCTGATATTTGTTTTGATGGTGATTTTGGTACAACTCTTCAATTTTACCCCAGAAGGATTTGCCAATTTCTTCCGCCGTCAAAAACAAAAAATTAAATCTGATTTTAAGGAGGAACCATCGGTTCAAACCACGGAAACTTCAATAGAAAATGAAGAAGGAAGTATCACATTAAGCACTGATGATTCCGTTCCCGAAAAAATAGATACCTATACACACAAAGAACATATTCCTCCATTAAACGAGGAAGCGGGGCTTGATGTCAACCTTCCGCAAGAAGAAGAGTCCGATCTTGATCTAAAAGTCGAAGAAACCACTATTGAGGAAGAAACCGATGCCAAAGCGGCCAAATTGGTAGAGGATTTTGGTGAGTTCGACCCTAAACTGGAATTGGGCAACTACAAATTCCCCACTCTAGATCTTTTAGAAGCCCATGGCGCTTCCGGAGGAATTACTATCAATCAAGAAGAGCTTGAAGAGAACAAAAACCGGATTGTAAGTACTCTTAAGAATTATAAAATAGGCATTGCCCAGATCAAAGCGACTATTGGCCCTACGGTAACCCTATATGAAATTGTACCCGAAGCGGGAATCCGTATTTCCAAAATCAAAAACCTGGAGGACGATATTGCACTTTCATTAGCTGCTTTAGGAATCCGTATCATCGCCCCTATTCCTGGAAAAGGAACGGTAGGTATAGAGGTACCGAACAAAAATGCCACTATTGTTTCGATGCGGTCGGTGATTGCATCGAATAAATTCCAAAAAGCGGAAATGGAACTGCCCATCGCTTTCGGAAAAACCATTAGCAACGAGACTTTTGTAGTGGATTTGGCCAAAATGCCCCACATGCTTATGGCAGGTGCCACGGGTCAGGGTAAATCAGTAGGGCTGAATGCGGTCATCACTTCCCTACTCTATAAAAAACACCCCGCAGAAGTTAAATTCATATTGGTAGATCCAAAAAAGGTGGAATTGACGCTTTACAATAAAATTGAACGTCATTTTTTGGCCAAGCTTCCGGATTCTGAAGAAGCTATAATTACGGACAACACCAAAGTAATCAATACACTGAATTCCCTTTGTATTGAAATGGACAACCGCTACGAGCTGTTGAAGAAAGCGATGGTGAGGAACGTTAAAGAATACAACACCAAGTTTAAAGCCAGAAAATTGAATCCGAATGATGGGCACAAGTTTTTGCCATACATTGTTTTGGTGATTGATGAGTTTGCCGACTTGATCATGACAGCGGGCAAAGAAGTGGAAACCCCGATTGCCAGATTGGCACAATTGGCCCGTGCCATCGGTATTCACTTGATTATCGCCACGCAAAGACCATCGGTTAACGTAATTACAGGTATCATTAAAGCGAACTTCCCTGCTAGGATAGCGTTTAGGGTAACCTCAAAAATTGATTCCAGAACTATTTTGGACGCCCAAGGTGCTGACCAGCTTATAGGTCGTGGAGATATGCTCTACACCCAAGGAAATGATGTTACAAGGCTTCAATGCGCGTTTGTGGACACCCCTGAAGTAGCTAAAATAACTGATTACATTGGTTCGCAACGTGCCTACCCCGAAGCACACCTGCTGCCAGAGTATGTAGGTGAGGAATCTGGCACAAGTCTTGATAATGATATCGCGGACAGGGATGCCATGTTTAGGGACGCTGCTGAAGTAATTGTAACCGCCCAACAAGGCTCAGCCTCCCTGATACAACGAAAATTAAAACTGGGATACAACAGAGCAGGTAGAATTATAGATCAATTAGAGGCTGCCGGAATTGTAGGACCATTTGAAGGAAGTAAAGCAAGACAGGTTCTTGTACCCGATATGTATTCTTTGGAACAACTATTAGAAAATGAAGCAAAATAAGACCATGATCAAGAAAAATATTCTTTTTATAGCATTGTTTACCGTTGGACTTTTTTCCTACGGTCAGAACTCCGATAAGGCCAAAGCACTTTTGGATGAAGTATATAACAAGGTGCAGAGCTACGACAATATTTATATTGATTTCCAGTCCACCTTGGAAAACACAGAGGCCAACCTAAAACAGGAAACCAATGGTAATGTAACTTTGGATGGTGAAAAATATCTATTGAACTATTTTGGAGCCACACAATTGTATGATGGCAAAAAAGTATACACCGTAGTCCCGGAAAATGAAGAAGTAACCATTGAGGACGTCAACGAGGACAATGACAACGTTAGCCCATCTAAAATGTTGACATTCTATAAAACAGGTCACAACTATCAATGGGACATTCTTCAAAATGTAGGTGGGAGAAAAATTCAGTATGTAAAGTTGATTCCCATTGACTCCAATACTGAAATAAAATCCGTGCTTTTGGGAGTAGATACGCAAACGAAGCACATCTACAAACTGATTCAAACGGGAAACAATGGTACCAAAACCACCATTACCGTTAATTCTTTCAAAACCAATCAGCCCATATCGAGTACTCTGTTTACCTTTGACGAGAAAAAGTACGAGGACAAAGGGTACTACATTATAAGAAACTAGGCATTGAAAATACTTGATCAGTATATACTAAGAAGATTTCTTTACAACTTCTTCAGTTCCTTTTTCATTCTGATTGTCATATTCATTTTTCAGGGAATATGGCTGTTCATCGATGATTTAGCAGGAAAAGGACTTGGCATGGTAATTATTGGCAAGTTTATTTTCTACTTTATCCCGACCCTTGTTGATAAGGTGTTACCTCTTACGGTACTGCTGTCCTCCATCCTTACCTTTGGTACTTTTGCGGAAAATTATGAGTTCGCGGCTATGAAAGCTTCAGGGATATCACTGCAAAGAGGTATGCGAAGCCTTATTGTTTTTGTACTATTCTTGGGTGTAGTAACTTTCTTCTTCGCCAACAATGTGATTCCAAAATCTGAACAAAAAATGTTCAACCTAAGACGGAATATTGCCAAAGTAAAACCTGCCGCCGCTATCACCGAAGGGGTTTTCAGTGATTTTGAAGGGACCGGCGAGGGTATGAATATCAAGGTGGACCGAAAGCATGGGGAGCAAGATCGTTTTTTGGACAATGTCATCATCCATAAAAAAACCAAGCAAAACATAAACAATACGGTGATCAAGGCCAAATCTGGCGAATTGATCAGTAGTGAAGAATCTGATATTATTCAATTAGTATTGAAGGATGGCAACTACTATGAAGATGTGATGCCTAAAGATGCCAAAGAGCGCAGAAAACAACCTTTTGCCAAATCAAACTTTGAGACGTACACCATCAATATTGATATTTCAGAGCTCAACGATCAAGATTTGGAAGAAGACCAAAATATTACGACCAACAAAATGAAAAATGTAGGTCGACTTATCAAGGATATCGACTCCCTACGTGAAAACAATCTTGAAAAAGTAGAAGCATTTTCCAAGAATGTGGTTACCCGTATGGGTGCTTTTCCCATACAGACTCCAACGGATAGTACTCAAAAAAACTTACAGCTCATTAAACCTAAAAAAAAGGCTAAAGAAATTAAGGTGGACTCTATAAAAACCGTAGATGATTTTATGGAAAGTTTGGAGCAATGGGAACAAATGCAAGTAATGAAAAAAGCCCAAAATGAGGTTTCCAGTATCTTGAACACCGTTAAGTCCAAAAAAGATGAACTACAAAGCAGATACAAGTTCTATAACAGTCATATCTTGTCGCTCCATCAAAAATATGCGCTTGCACTTTCGTGTATTATTTTGTTTTTTGTAGGAGCACCCTTAGGAGCCATTATCCGAAAAGGAGGCTTGGGACTGCCCATGGTAGTTGCCATTATCTTATTTTTGACTTATTATTTTATCGGGGTATTTGCCGGCAACTATGCCAAAGAAGGGAATATTCACCCTGCCATTGGAGCTTGGCTCCCTACATTGATTATGTTGCCTTTGGGCGTTTCACTCACGAGAAGGGCAACCGCCGATAAAGGATTAATAGGATTTGGTCACTTTATAGACCGTATTAAATCATTATTTAAAAAGAAAGATAAAGAAGCGGAAGACCAATGATTACTAAGGACAAAAAAATACAGCTAAACGCCATTGAAGAAGCCATTGCCGATATCAGGCAAGGTAAAGTTATAATTGTGGTGGATGATGAGAACAGGGAGAACGAAGGTGATTTTTTGGCTGCGGCGGAATTGATTACACCGGAGACCATAAATTTTATGGCCAAACATGGCCGTGGACTTATCTGCGCCCCCCTTACAGAAGGTCGATGCAAGGATTTGGGGCTTCACAAAATGGTGAGCCACAATACAGACCCATTGGAGACTGCTTTTACAGTTTCCGTGGATTTAAGAGGTAAAGGGGTAACCACAGGAATTTCTGCTGGAGACAGGGCCAAAACGGTGCTTGCCCTTACAGATAAAGAAACCAAACCCCATGAACTGGCGAGACCGGGACATATTTTTCCTTTGATCGCCAAAGAAGGTGGTGTATTGCGCCGAACCGGGCACACCGAAGCTGCCATTGATTTTGCTCGATTGGCTGGATTGGAACCAGCGGGAGTTATCGTTGAAATCATGAACGAAGATGGTTCTATGGCACGACTGCCACAATTGTTGGAAGTTGCGAAGAAATTTGACATTAAAATTGTTTCCATTGAGGATTTAATCGCTTATCGAATGGAGCACGATAGTCTAATTGAGCTTAAGGAGGCATTTACCATAAATACCAGATTCGGGGAATTTAGATTGCGAGCTTACCAACAAACTACCAACGATCAAGTTCATATTGCTCTGCTCAAAGGAAATTGGAAAAGTGGTGAACCTGTATTGACACGTATTAATTCCACTTTGGTAAACAACGATATGTTGGGCACCTTGACCAATAATCCCGATGAAGGTTTGCAACGCATGTTCGATGCTTTGAATGCGGAGGAAAAAAGCGCCATGATCTTTATAAACCAAGGTAACCAATCCATGAATCTGTTGAATAGACTGTCCGAGTTTAAAAAGCTTCAGGGCGAAGGAGTGACCAAGGCTCCAAAAATTGAGATGGATAATAAAGACTTTGGTATAGGCGCACAGATTTTACACGACCTTAATATCTCCAAGATTCGTTTATTGACCAATTCAGGGCAAACCCGTCGTGTAGGTATGGTAGGCTATGGTCTTGAGATTGTGGAGTATGTGAACTACTAAAGTGATGCTTTAATTGCCTCAACCATTTTGTCCGCGCGTACCGTCACCTCTTCCTCGGACCAGCCCAGTTTAATCAAGCAGGAAATGTTTCGTGACATCCATTTATCGGATTCGGAGAAATCAGCTTTGCTGTAGTCCGGTAACGACTCTTTTACATCTTTTGGCAAATTGCCCAATGATTTCATTTCGGTTAGATGTTCCCACTTTTTATAATAGTGCCAATTGTTGTTGTACCAGTAAAAACATCCATCCACTCCATGATCGGTCAAAGCTTGATGGGCCTTTTGAGCGATATCTTCGCTAGGTAAAAAGAAATTCAGAAAAGAATAGTTCTCCTCTCCCCCATCCGGTACAGTTCTAAAAACCAATTCGGGAATGCTGGACAATGCCTCTCGCAAAATAGTGTAGTTTCTTTTCTGAATAGCTATAAACTCATCCAAACGGGACAACTGTGCCACACCGACTGCGGCATTCATTTCTGAAATACGGAAATTATATCCCAAAAACGGATGGTCCTCCGCTCCTCTATTGTTTCCGATATGGTCGTGACCGTGATCGGAGTATTTATGGGCATTCTGATAATACGATTCATTCTTGGTAATAACAGCTCCGCCCTCTCCACAAGTGATAGTTTTTACATAATCAAAAGAAAAACACCCTAAATCTCCAATACTCCCCAAAGGTTTTCCATCGTAGGTTCCTCCAATGGCCTGACAAGCATCTTCCAACAACAATAGATCATGGTTGTCACAAATAGCTTTCAAGGCATCCAAATTGGCCATGGAACCACACATATGTACGGGCATCACCACTTTGGTTTTTGAAGTAATGGCTTTTTCAACGGCTTCAGGTTTCAAGGTCAAGGTGTCATCAATATCAACCAAAACAGGAACCGCGCCCAATGCCAAAATAGATTCAAAACTGGCCACAAAAGTAAAAGTGGGCATAATTACCTCATCCCCCGCTCCAATACCTGCACTAGCCAAGGCCACGGTCAATGCCGCCGTACCACTACTTATGGCATGTGCGTATTTAGATTGCATTCTTTCCACTAAAGCAGTTTCAAGTTCCTTGGTTTTCCAATGTCCATTTCGCATGGCATCAAATCCGTAGCGCATCAACACTCCAGAGTCCATAACATCTTGCACTTCTTTTCTTTCCTTGTCCCCAAAAAGTTCAAATCCAGGCATACTACTATTTTATTTTAAAAGAACCATAGTTTGATAGCCATCAGTACAACGGCAATTACTAAAAATGTTTTTATAAATCCATCTCCTTTTTTAACGGAGAACCTGCTGGCAAACCATGCTCCCGAACCATTTCCAATGGCCAAAATAAGCCCTAGCTTCCAATCAACTTTGTCATTGAATACAAAAACCGCCAATGCCGCCAACATATAAATAAAAACCACGGCTACTTTGGTCGCATTTACCCGAACCAAATTCATTCGATTATAAAAATGCATGAACAACATCATTAAAAAACCAAGACCTGCATTAATAAAACCTCCATAAATCCCAAAGAGGAAAAACACGATCAAACTTATCCAAAGGTACTTGCCCGTTAGACGTTCCTGCATCTCCTCCACTCGCATTTTGGGCTTAAAAATAATAATAAGCACCACGGCAATCATCACAATGGCCAAAATCCGGTTAAAGGTCTCCCCATCTATATCCACAGCAATGTATGCACCAATGATAGAGCCTAAAAAGGCAGAAATCCCTAAATAAACATTAAATGGATAAGTACTGATTCCCTTGCTCTTAAAACCAGCAGTTGCCATCGCTGTTTGAATCACTATGGCTACCCTATTGGTACCGTTCGCCACAGCAGGCGGCAATCCTAAAAAGATAAGTGTGGGCAGGGATAACAAGGAACCACCTCCTGCTACCGTGTTTATAAATCCTACCGCAAAACCTACAGCGACCAAGAGCAAATAGTGGTACCATTCTAGCATTACACAAAGGTATGACCATTGTTTAAAAGGACATACTCATTTTTAGAAAGTTTGGTTTCTGTCTATTAGAAAAACATTGAGTAATTTATTTTAACAATTAATCAAAAAGGTCTTTTAGGATAAGAAAAAGCTTTATATATTTGCACCCGCTTAGGAGGAATGGCAGAGTGGTCGAATGCGGCAGTCTTGAAAAC
>QGCX01000126.1_pt1 | contig 17187 bp, 17 predicted proteins | sample 4708031 | NCBI WGS metagenome assembly QGCX01 (sample SAMN08941163, study PRJNA450518) | Sediment metagenome, whole genome shotgun sequencing project. | reverse complement strand
GTTAAATATCAAGGTGTAACTGTCAATCCAAAAAGGGCATCCGTCAGATCGTGCGCAATTCTTTTTCAAAATTTGGACATCTTGCCTAACATTTAATATGTTAAAAAAAATAAGTTATGAAAATCAAAAGACTAAGTCTTGTTTTAGTCACCGTTTTGGTTCTTTGGTCCTGTGGTAAGGACGATGGCCCGGAACCTGCGAAGAACAGTGCCCCAATAGCAGTTGAAGGTTTAAGCCAAAACGTGGAGGTTTTTGAGGATTTGGCCGATACGGAGGTGATTATGAGCATTGAGGCCACGGACCCTGAAAATGATAAACTTACCTTCTTCATGAAAACAAACAGTGAGGATCTTTTTGAAATTACAGTCGATGGTGATTTAGGCCTTGCTGAAGGTAAAAACCTTGATTATGAGACAACTCAACAACATCAGGTCGTGGTGGTCATAAGCGACGGGGTTAATGAAGTTGAGGTAAATGTAACCATTATGGTGGGCAACATAATAGAAAGCTTAGCGGAAGATCCTGCGTCGTTCATCACGGTTTGGAAAACCACCAATGCCAACGAAACTATCACCATAGGTACCAATCCAGGGTATGCCTACAGTTATACCGTGGATTGGGGAGATGGTGCTGCCGAAGAACAGTTGACCACACAAAACCCGAGCCATCAATATGAAGAGGCAGGTACCTTTACCGTAGCAGTTCAGGGTACGTTCCCATCCATCGTTATGGATAATACGGATGCTTTTTCCAAGAAAGCCCTGGTTTCCATAGAACAATGGGGTACCCTACAATGGCAAACCATGAAACGTGCATTCATGGGGTGCGAAAACATGGTATATAAGGCACAAGATAAACCTGATCTTTCACTTGTGACCAACTTGAACAGTATGTTCGCCAATGCAAAGGCCATGAACGCCGACCTTTCCAGCTGGAATGTAAGCGGTATTACCAATATGGGTAGCATGTTTGCAGCCGCCAGCAGTTTCAACGGAAACATAAGCAATTGGGATGTGATAGGTGTTGCAGACATGTCATACATGTTCTACAATGCCGAGGCTTTTGCAGGAGATATTTCATCTTGGCATGTGAACAGTCTCGGCAATATGTATTATATGTTTAACGGAGCATCTGCATTCAACGCAGACCTGAGCCAATGGACAGTCACCAATGTTTTGGATATGTCCGGGGCTTTTGCCAATGCAACGTCCTTCAATTCCGATATCAGTGGATGGGATGTGACCAATGTAAGTTCCATGTGGGCCATGTTCTACAACGCATCGGATTTTGATCAGGATTTGGGCGGTTGGGAAATAGCAAGCGTGACCAATTTGGAAAATATGTTGGACGGTTCTGGAATGTCCAGAACCAATTACGAGGCTACTTTGATCGGATGGTCCAACTTGGCAGATAACATGAACCCTAATTTAAACAATATTACATTAGGTGCAGATGGGTTGGAATATTGCTCGGAAGATGCAGTTTTATCACATGGCAATTTAAAGGATATCCACGGATGGCAAATTGTAGGGGATACACAAAATTGTAACTAGCAATAGAGGTTTAAGAACCTTTGATGATTTGTTTTATATTTTTTGATTCGCCACCATTGGAACATTGTTTCCTTTGGTGGTTTTTCTTTTTTCGACCTCAGAAATCGGACATCAAACATCAAACAGTAATGCTAACTCCTTTTGCTGAAGCATTTTTGTCCGAATCAAAATAGAAATCGATTCTTCCTAAATTGATTCCGTAGCATCCAACTTGATTAACCAATACGGAATTCCCATTTTGGTTGGTACGTATATCGGGTTTATCCAAAAAAGTATGGGTGTGCCCGCCAATAATCAAGTCGGTATGGAAGGTGCGCTGTGCCAGTCGAGTATCACAGGGTCTGTCGGGATTTTTGTAATCGTAGCCTAAGTGAGATAGACAAACAATCAAATCACACTGTTCCTTTTCCTTTAATTGCTTTTCCATGTCCAAAGCGATTTCGTATGGGTTCAGGTACTGGGTTTCTTTGTACAATTTTTGGGTCACCAATCCGCCCAATTCAATACCAATGCCATATACTCCGATTTTGACACCATCGACCATATAGGTTTTATACGGTTTTACGTAACCGTCCATCACGGTGTTGGAAAAATCGTAATTCGCACTGATCATTTCAAAAGTGGCATACGGCATCTGAGCTAATAAACCCTCAATTCCATTGTCAAAATCATGGTTTCCAATGGTAGCGGCATCATACTTCAACTTGCTCATCAATTTAAACTCCAATTCTCCGCCATAAAAATTGAAGTAAGGTGTTCCTTGAAAAATATCACCTGCATCAAAAAGGAGGGTGTTCGGATTCTCATTTCGAATCTGCTCTACTAACGTTGCCCTTCGGGCAACTCCACCCAAATTGGGGTATCTGGAGTGGGAGGAGGGGAAGGTATCAATATGACTGTGCACATCGTTGGTGTGCAGAATAGTGATTTGCTTTTTTCCCAGATTGGAACACGAACTTAAACTTAGCCCTCCCAAACCAATCAGGGTCGAAGCGGCGGTGGTATTGGTAATAAAATCCCTTCTTTTCATCTAGTTCAATTGTTTTATACGATCATCCGCTACTGCTTTTAAGGTATCCACTTTTTTAAAGTAGTCGATAATAGCATTTCTTATAAGGTAATCGGTTTCTGTTATTGAAATAATTTCATCAAAAAAGCCAACGCTTGGACCGCCATTCACCAGATAGTCGGAAGTGGCCACATAATAATTTCGATTTTCGTCAAAAGGTTGCCCCTGTATGTTTACGGATTCCAGCGAGCGGTTTTTGTCCGTAACAATCCGTATGCCCGATACTGGGTGCCTTCGCGAGGATTTAGCTACAAAATCAATGAGCTGTCTTGCGGCCGAACCACTAAGTTCAACTACTTCGATATAATTTTCAAAGGGCATCACCTCGTAAGCATTTCGTGCACTTACATTTCCTTCAGAAATTATGGACCGTACACCACCAGCATTTAGCACTACAAAATCCAAATCTTTACCCGACCTAGAATTAAAAATGGGAGCGGCCTGTTCAAAAACAATGTCGGCCATTAGGTTGCCCATGGACGAGGTGCGTTCACCATCTTTTAACAATAGAGGGTTGGGAGCGTAAGCCAAAGTGCTGTCCAATACCTCGTTAATTCTATTTCTGTAGGGTTCCACAAAAGTGGCAATGGAATCTGTTTCTGCCAGGGTAGAATCAATGGGAATTTGCCTGCCGTTAATTTCTGTAAGCTTTCCAGTGTCAGTTTTACAGGACATCAAAAAACAAAAAGTTGTAAATACAACAAATTGTTTGAATTTTAAATTGTTCACGTATGTATATTTGTTAACTCGTCTTGGTAGATTATTTACCTTTGTAAAAATCATCAAAAATATGTTTTTGAAAGGACTCCAAGACAAATTTAAGGTTAAATCCGGGCTAAAATATTTAAGGGAGGAAATGGAGAAGCCTCCAAAGTCCGTGGCCAGGGAAAAAGGGATTACCAGCATTGGCTGCATTGTGGATGTTGATAATTTCCAGAAAGCAGATGCCTTTTACGAACTTATTGATGAGTTTGAGCTACGGCCCAATGCCATAAAAATTATTGGCTATAAACGGGAATATGATAAAAACTCACCCTATGCCATCCAAATGTTTTCCGATAGGGATTTGGGATGGAAAGGTCAGATAGAAAATGGCTATGTTCTGGAATTTTTAGGTAGGGAATACGATATGTTAATCAACTATTATGAAGATGATAATTTAATGATGAAATTATTATCGGTAAAAACCCCCGCCCGCATTAAAGTAGGTTTAGGGGCCCAGGACCCCAAGGTCAACGATTTGATTTTAAATACTCCCATGAACGATTTTAAGTTGTTCAAGAGTGAATTGAAAAAGTATTTAAAGGTCTTAAAAGAAATTTGAACAAATGGAACAATTGATCGGAACAGGAGTAGCATTGATAACTCCGTTCAGAGAAGATTTATCGGTAGACGTAGATGCGTTGGAAAGAGTGGTTGAATATAACATTCAAGGGGGTGTTGACTATTTGGTAGTCTTGGGAACAACTGCTGAATCTGCAACACTTTCACAAGCCGAAAAACAATTGGTGGTCGATGTTGTGGTACGTGCGAATGCCGGAAGACTACCTTTGGTACTCGGTGTTGGAGGCAACAACACCATGTCAGTAACCAATGAGTTGAAAACATTGGATTTGTCCGATTTTGATGCCATTCTATCTGTTTCACCTTACTACAACAAACCTACACAAGAAGGAATATATCAACATTTTAAGATGATTTCGGAAGCATCGCCCATTCCTATTGTCCTTTATAATGTACCATCAAGAACAGGAAGCAATATGTTGCCCGAAACAACATTAAAACTGGCCCATAATTTTTCCAACATTGTGGCAATAAAAGAAGCTTGTGGAGATTCGATTCAAATCGATAAAATAATCAAGGGCAAACCTGAAAGCTTTTTGGTGATTTCCGGGGATGATGCAACTGCTTTGCCCACTGTTTTGGCAGGTGGAGCAGGAGTCATTTCAGTTTTGGGCCAAGGATTACCTGCACTATTCTCTGAGATGATCAAGTTTGGTCTGGAAGGAAATCCAAAAAGTGCTTACGCCATCCATCATAAACTATTTGACCTAATGTCCCTTATTTTTGAAGAAGGTAACCCAGCGGGCATCAAAAGTATTTTTGAATGCAAGGGTATTTCTAGAGCCACCGTTAGGTTGCCATTGGTAGAAGCAACCCCTGTTTTAAAAGAGAAAATTGCCAGCTCTTTGAAGACACTGGACAAAGCACATGTTTAAAATACGTTAAATGTTGCCCAAATTATTGGGTATTGGCTGCTTTACCCTTTACATTTGAGAGGTGAAAATTCTTTTTTTATATCCGTTCAATATCACTAATTTTGCAAAATGTTTTTGAAAATAAGGTCAATACTCCTTTTTTGTTGTGCAGCAGCACTTCTTGTATCCTGTAGTGAGTACCAAAAGGTGCTTAAGGAAACCGATGTGAAGGCTAAATACGATATGGCCGAAAAACTCTATAACGAAGGAGATTACAAAAGAGCAGTTCGTTTGTTCGAACAAATTGCGCCAAAATATGTGGGCAAGCCTCAAGGTGAACGGGTGATGTTCTTCTTTGCGGATAGTTATTTCAAAAATGATGATTATTATTTATCAGGATATCAGTTTGAGCGTTTTATAAAGTCTTATCCTCGGAGTGATAAAATACAAGAAGCGAGCTTTTTGGGAGCTAAAAGTTATTATATGCTCTCACCAAAATATTCTTTGGACCAAACGGAAACTGACAAAGCCTTGTTGAAGTTGCAAACATTTATCAATAATTATTCCGAGTCGGAATATTTTGAGGAAGCCAACAATATGGCCAAAGAATTGACCGCCAAAAAAGAAAAGAAACAAATTGAGATTGCGAAGCAATTCAATAAGCTAGGAAAGTTTAATTTACCAGTATTGATATCAGCCATTACGGCGTTTGATAACTTCATTACCGATAATCCAGGTTCAGTGTATAGGGAAGAAGCGCTTTATTATCGGATTGAAGCAACAACGGAATTGGCAATAAACAGTACAGAGGATAAGAAGAAAGAGCGATTGGAAGATGCTCTTGACTCATATAACAATTTATTACGTTATTTTCCCGAAACAGAATTCAAAAAAGAAGCGGATAAGCTTGCTGAAACAATTCAAAAAGAATTGAGCACTTATTCCGACACAACATTATCCAAATAAAAAAAGTTTTTAAACCACTGCATATGCAAGATTTGAAAAACACCAAGGCACCGGTTTCCACAGTTACACTCAATAGAAACGAGTTCGATGAAAAAACCGGCAACATTTATGAAGCCATTTCAATTGTAGCAAAGAGAGCTATCCAAATCAATTCTGAAATAAAAAAGGAATTGTTGGAGAAGCTTGAGGAGTTCGCAACATACAGCGATAGCTTGGAAGAGGTGTTCGAGAACAAAGAACAAATAGAGGTTTCCAAGTTCTACGAAAAATTACCAAAACCACATGCTTTGGCAGTACAGGAGTGGTTGGAAGATAAAATTTACTACAGGAATACAGAGAAAGACGCATAAGAAATGCTAAGCGGTAAAAATATCCTTTTGGGAATTTCCGGGGGAATTGCCGCGTACAAGACTACATTTCTTGTTCGTTTACTGATTAAAGCTGGTGCCCAGGTCAAAATTGTAATGACCCAGAGCGCCAGCTCTTTTGTTTCTCCCCTTACCTTGTCCACGCTCTCTAAAAATCCGGTTTTGTTGGATTTTGTAAATGAGGAAGATGGAAGCCTATCTTGGAACAATCATGTTGAGCTAGGACTTTGGGGCGATGTGATGCTGATTGCACCTGCCACGGCCAATACATTGTCCAAAATGGCCAACGGAACATGCGACAATCTACTTTTGGCCACCTATTTATCTGCAAAGTGTCCCGTTTATTTTGCCCCGGCAATGGATTTGGATATGTACAAACATCCATCTACGAAAAACTCTTTGGAAAAACTGGAATCTTTCGGCAATACCATAATTCCTGCCGAGTCTGGAGAATTGGCTAGCGGTTTGCACGGAGAAGGGCGTATGGCAGAGCCTGAAAATATTGTTTCATTTATCGAGGATGATTTAGCCAAAGGATTGCCGTTGTCAGGAAAAAAAGTATTGATCACTGCAGGACCGACTCATGAAGCCATTGATCCCGTTCGTTTTTTAGGAAACCGTTCCACTGGTACCATGGGGTTTGAGTTGGCAAAAAAAGCAGCAAATCTAGGGGCAAAGGTAGTACTGGTTTCAGGTCCCACCCACATGAATACGAACCATAGTTCTATTCAGCTAATTCGGGTGACTTCTGCACAAGAAATGTATGAAGCCTGTCATGAACATTATGCTGATATGGATATTGCGATATGCGCAGCTGCCGTAGCGGATTATCGACCTAAAACTATCGCAACTGAAAAAGTGAAGAAGAAGGAAGGTGATATGAACATTGCATTGGAACGCACCCCGGATATTTTGATGTCGCTTGGTGAGATTAAGAAAAATCAATTCTTGGTCGGATTTGCTCTGGAAACCCAAAAAGAGCTCGAAAATGCGAAAAGCAAGCTTAAAAGAAAACATTTGGATGGCATCGTTCTTAACTCTTTGAAAGATGATGGCGCAGGGTTTGGAGGAACTACCAATAAAATCACCTTCATAGATAAGAATTCGGAGATAAAAACGTTTGATTTGAAGACGAAGTCCGAAGTGGCTTCCGATATTTGGGAAGAAATTATCTCCAGAATCCATGCGTAACATACTTTTTTCTGTTTTTTTATTGTTTATTGTCCTCGGGGCATCTGCACAGGAACTTAATTGTGCGATAACCGTAAACTCCGATCAAGTTGGACAGACCAATCAGCAGATCTTTAGAACTCTGGAGCGTTCACTGAATGATTTTGTGAACAAAACTAAATGGACCAACAGGACTTATCGTGAAAATGAGCGAGTCAATGCAAGGATGTTCATCACAGTAACCCAATACGAATCGGATCGTTTTGAAGCGAATATCCAGATTCAGTCCACACGACCTGTTTTTAATACCACTTACGAAAGCCCGGTTTTTAACTACAAGGACAACGCTTTCAATTTTCAATACCAAGAATTTCAACCATTGGTTTACAATCCCAATAATTTTGATTCGAATTTGGTAGGGGTTATCTCGTACTACGTTTACATGATTTTGGGATTGGATGCAGATACTTTTTCTTTGGAAGGTGGCAACGATTTCTACCGACAGGCACAAAATATTGTAACCCAGGCACAAAGTTCCAGTTATAGCGGCTGGAGCCAGGAAACAGGTGATCGAAGCCGTTTTGAATTGGTGGACAATCTTTTGAGCAACTCTTTTAGGGAATATCGCATCGCCATGTACAATTACCATAGAAAAGGCCTTGATATTCTTGCTGACAACAATAGTACTGGAAAACAAATCATTGCCGGCAGCCTTCGTTTGTTTGAAACCTTAATAAGCCGCAGGCCCAATGCCTTTTTGATTCAGACCTTTTTTGATGCCAAGTCAGAAGAAATACAAAATATCTTCTCCGATGGCCCCAAGGTGGACATTGTAAAACTTAAGGAAACCCTTAATAAAGTGGCTCCATTTTATTCCGGCACATGGAATGAAATAAATTACTAGTGCAGTTCTCTAAAGAGGTTTATCTTTACGGGTAAAATCTTCAATATTGCTAGTAAATCTATCCATCCAAAATTATGCACTGATTGATGATGTAAGTGTGTCGTTTTCTAACGGATTCACTACTATAACTGGTGAAACTGGGGCAGGGAAATCGATACTGTTGGGAGGTCTGTCTATGGTATTGGGCAAGCGTGCCGATTTATCATCATTAAAAAATACGACTCAAAAATGCGTGATAGAGGCAGAGTTCGATGTTTCTAAATATGAACTCCAATCGTTTTTTGAGGAAAATGACTTGGATTATGAGAATACGACGATTCTTCGTCGTGAAATATTGCCTAGCGGAAAATCAAGGGCCTTTGTCAACGATTCTCCAGTTACTTTGGATGTGTTGCGGGCATTGGGGGATCAGTTGGTGGATGTCCACTCACAGCACCAAACTATGCGTCTTACTGACAATGATTTTCAAATGAAAGTGCTCGATGCTTTGGCAGATAACACGGATAATCTTTCTGCATACACCACGGAGCTTGAGAAGTTGCGAACTGCATCCAAAGAGCTTCAAGAATTAGAAGATTTTCAGGCTGATGCGGATAAAGAGCAAGATTACAATAGTTTTTTATTAAAGGAACTGGAAGATGCAAAGCTCAAAGAAGGTATGCAAGAGGAGTTGGAAGAGGAATATGAGCAGTTGAGCAATGTGGAGCAGATTATGGAGCAGTTGTCTGCAGGTCATCAGTTGCTGAACGACGAACAATTGGGCATTGTGGGCCGGCTTACCGACCTAAAAAGGGCATTCCAAAACCTAACGGATTTTGGGTCAGACTATAAATCGTTATATGATAGGATTCAATCCGTGTTGATTGAGACGGACGACATCGCCTCCGAATTGGAGCAGTTGGAGGGCGGCGTGGAGGCCAACCCTGAACGGTTGGAAGTAGTGAATGGGCAATTACAACAATTGTACGACCTGCAAAAAAAGCACCATACCGATTCGGTACCAGAGTTGATTGCCATTCGAGAGGATTTGGCTCAAAAAGTGGACGCTGTGGCCAATATTGAGTCCAAAATCAAGGAAAAACAAGAAGAAGTCGATGCGATTACAAAAAAAGTAGATGCATGGGCCAAAAAAATAAGCGATGGTAGAAAGGCTGTTATTCCTAAATTAAACGAAAGGCTTCAAGAGAACTTGGCATCTTTGGGTATGCCATCAGCTACTTTTAATATTGAGGTAAATCCATCCAATTCATTCAAAACCAATGGAAAGGATGATTTAACATTCTTGTTCTCTGCGAACAAGGGCTCTAATTATGGTGAACTTAAAAAAGTGGCATCGGGAGGGGAACTTTCCCGTATAATGCTGACCATAAAATCAATTTTAGCGGAATACGAAAACCTACCGACCATGATGTTCGATGAGATTGACACGGGAGTATCAGGTGAAATATCGAACCGTATGGGGGAGATTATGCAACAAATGAGCAGTACTATGCAGGTATTCTCAATCACGCATCTACCTCAGGTCGCATCAAAAGGGCGCTATCAATTTAAGGTATATAAGGAAGAGGGCGCGGAAGGAACAAGTACACATATAAAACAGTTAAGCGCGGATGAACGCATACAGGAGCTGGCCGAAATGTTGGGTGGTAAGTCCTTGTCCGAATCTGCTTTGGCCCACGCGAGAGAGTTGTTGCAATAAAACAGCAAAAGTGAATCCCAAACTTCAATTAGTTTAAATATCTTTGTCACACAATCAACAATTGTAAAAAATTATGGCATACAATCTTTTAAAAGGTAAGAAAGGAATCATTTTTGGTGCTTTGGATGCAAATTCCATTGCTTGGAAAACCGCAGAACGTGTTCATGAAGAAGGAGGTACGTTTGTACTTACCAATGCACCCATCGCAATGCGTATGGGTCAAATCAACGAACTTGCGGAAAAAACCAATTCAGAAATCATTCCCGCAGATGCCACTAACGAAGAAGATCTTAAAAATTTGGTGGAGAAGTCCATGGAGATATTGGGTGGAAAATTGGATTTTGTGCTTCATTCCATTGGAATGTCCGTCAACGTTAGAAAAGGAAGAGCATACACCGACGAGAACTACAGTTTTACTGAGAAAGGTTGGGATGTTTCAGCATTATCCTTCCACAAGGTAATGCAGTCGCTTTATAAGGCAGAAGCCATGAACCAGTGGGGTAGCATTGTGGCTTTAACGTATATGGCAGCGCAAAGAACCTTTCCGGACTATAACGATATGGCAGACAACAAAGCGTACTTGGAATCAGTTGCCAGAAGCTTTGGTTATTTCTTCGGGAAAGAACATAAAGTAAGGGTAAACACCATTTCCCAGTCTCCAACCCCAACTACAGCAGGGCAGGGCGTAAAAGGTTTTGATGGGTTTATCAATTACGCAGAAAAAATGTCTCCATTAGGTAATGCTACGGCAGATGATTGCGCGAACTATACGGTTTCACTTTTTTCAGATTTAACCAAAAAGGTGACCATGCAGAACCTCTTTCATGATGGAGGATTCTCCAATACAGGTGTGAGCCAAGAAGTAATCGATGAATTTTCGGAATAAACCTTAAAAAATATATGGGAAGCCATCCTTTTTTGGGATGGCTTTTCTGTTTCAAATGAACACGTTTTTCTCCATAGTGGTTCCAGTCTACAATAGGCCAGAAGAAGTTCGGGAACTATTGGAAAGTCTTCAAAAGCAAGATTTTTCAAAAGATTTTGAAGTGGTTATTGTTGAAGATGGTTCTTCGGAAAGTTCGGAGGATATTGTAAAATTGTTTCAAGATAACCTGCAAATCTCATACTACTACAAAGAAAATTCAGGTCCAGGGGATTCCAGGAACTTTGGAATGCAAAAAGCCAAAGGGAATTATTTTATCATTTTGGACTCGGATTGTATTCTCCCAAAGCAGTATTTGTCGGAAGTTGACAAGGAACTAAAGAAAGAGTTCGTGCATTGTTTTGGAGGACCCGATGCTGCTGATGCTTCTTTTACCACCGTACAAAAGGCCATTAATTACGTAATGACCTCTTTTTTGACAACTGGAGGAATAAGGGGCGGTGAAAAGGCCGTCGGCAAGTTTCAGCCGCGTAGTTTCAATATGGGAATTTCCAAGGATGCGTTTGAAAGAGCAGGAGGTTTCGGCCGGATACACCCTGGCGAGGACCCAGACCTTACGTTTCGAATTTGGAAGGCAGGATTCAACACTAGATTATTTCCCAAGGCTTTTGTGTATCATAAGAGGCGAATCGACTGGAATAAATTTTATATTCAGGTCAATAAGTTTGGCATGGTACGCCCTATACTTAATAAATGGCATCCAGGAACGGCCAAGCCGACATACTGGTTCCCCACTTTGTTTATGCTGGGGTTATTTGTTGCTATAATCTTGGCTATAATAGGGCTTTGGTTGCCGTTACTATTATATGCATTCTATTTTTCTATACTATTTTTGGATGCATTGATAAAGAATAAGAACGCAAAGGTGGCGGTTTTGGCCATTTATGCTGCTTTGACCCAGTTTACTGGATATGGAATTGGTTTTTTCAAGTCCACAATGTTGCTTAACTTTAATAATAAGGAAGCAGAAGAGCTATTCCCAAAACTATTTTTCAAGAAAAAGTAAAAAGTGTTCAAAAAGGTATTGCATGGCCTAAATAAGAAGAAAGTGAAAGTGTTTTCACTGTTCTTGTTATGCTCTTTTTTGGCGTGGTTTATTAGTAACCTTTCCGATACATATGAGTCGAGGGCATATTTTACACTTAACTATCGAAACCTCCCAGATTCGTTGTTGTTGGGCAAGAATTCGGATCATCTAATCGAGGCCAAGCTAAGAACCAGTGGCTTTCAATTTTTGTATTATAAAATTTTTAAAAGTCGCATCGATATTGATGTTTCAGAAGTTGAGTTTCAAAATGGGGGTTATGTACTGAGTGAGGAAATCTTGAAACGACAGATGGATCAACAACTATCACAGAATATTTCACTACTGGATTTGGACCGAAATAGGTTAGAAGTAGACCTTTACCAAGTTGATTCTAAAAAAATACCAATTAAAGCAAAGCTGAGCTTACAACTTGAACAGAATTATATTTTGGACGGGAAAATCAAAATAACTCCGGACTCCATCGAGGTAAAGGGACCAAGCAATGAAATTGACACCATAAAATTTGTTGAAACATCACCTATACAGTTAAACAATGTCAATGCAGATTTTTCCAATGAAGTTGGACTGTTATTTCCAAAAGGATTGGATAACAGTATTTTTTCTATTGGGCGTGTGACGGTTTCCGGGAAGGTTTCTAAATTTTCAGAAAAAGTCTTCGAGGTGCCTATTCAAGTTATTAATATTCCACAAGGTTACCAGATAAAAACATTTCCAGACGTAGTTACCGTATTGTGCAAGGCTACGATAGAAAGATTAAAGGAACTATCCGCTTCCGATTTTGAAATTGTGGCAGATTATAGTCAATTGATGGGGTCTGAAAGCAGTACTTTATTTTTGGAGATTAAGGAAAGTCCCCAAAAAGTATATGATGTAAAGTTGGAAAGTAATACCGTAAATTTTGTTTTGGAACAACAATGATGATAGTTGGACTTACCGGAGGGATTGGTAGTGGAAAAAGTACCGTGGCCAAAATGTTCGTTGAACTGGGCATACCGGTTTATGATTCGGATATGGAGGCCAAAGAGTTGATGGTTGGCTCAAGTGAAGTTAAAAACGCCATCACTGAATTATTGGGTGAAGAAGCTTATGACAATCAAGGCCTAAACAGGCCTTATATAGCGGATAAAGTCTTTAAAGACCCGGAATTACTGGAAAAACTCAATGCAATTGTACACCCTGCTGTCAGAAAACATTTTTTGGATTGGGTGGAAAGGCAAGAATCACCATATGTAATTCAGGAAACAGCGTTGATTTTTGAAAATGATGCCCAGGACAAATATGATTATACTATCTTAGTGACAGCGCCTGTCGAAACACGTATTCAAAGAGTAATAGATAGGGATAATGTTGAAGGACAAGCTGTTGTTGACCGGATGAAAAACCAATTGGATGATGAACAAAAGGTCGATTTAGCTAATTTTTCACTAAAAAACCTTGAATTGAACAAAACCAGGAGAAAGGTTAAAGAACTACACCTCAAACTTTTAGCATTATCATCTAAATTTTAACATTTATGTTAAGTTTTGGTTAAACGCTAAAATTACTAAATGTTAAATTTTTAATTTTACAGCAATGAACAAGAAGCTATTCGTTCTTCTGGTTGTTCTTATGAGCTTATCCCTTTTAGGGATAATTTTTGTGCAAGTTTATTGGATTCGAACATCCATAAACGATAAGGAAGAACAATTCTCAAGAACAGTTACGGACATTCTGGATAAAGTAGCGAGTAGGGTTGAGAAGCGCGAGATGAAGGAATACTCGGACCGTTTGGCCTCTCTTGCGGATAGCATTGGTGAACCCAAGAGCACACAGTACAAGAATTTTTTGTTCGTTGATCGTGATTTAAACTCAGATGAGATTCTTTTTTATTCACACGGAATTCTCGAAGAAGATTACAATATAACCTCTGCGTTCTTTGATATAAATAATGGTGGTAATGAAGACACTACTACCATCAAGAACTTTACTAGTAAGCGAACTAAAGCCGTTTTTAAGGAAGAGTATGGCCTAGATGGAAAGAGTTATAGCCTGACTCCAATACAACGGGCCGAAAAAATTGGTGGATTGAGCAGTATTGATAAAGCCGCTTGGGAAGATGTTTTTATGGAGGCGGCCAAAACACGCCCGATTCATAAAAGGGTTTCCAAACAAGAATTGGAGTTGCTACTTAGTCAAGAATTGAGCAATAGAAACATAGAAACAGATTATGAGTACGGGGTCTATAGTCAAGGATACCCTACTAAAGTAAGATCTAAGAAATTTAAGTTTTCCGGTTCCAAAATGTACAAGGCGCCAATTTTCAAGGATAGTGAAGGAGTGTCGAACTTTTCATTATTGTTGACATTCCCAAGTATGAAGAAGTACATATTTAGTTCGGTGATGGGAATGGCCATAATGTCCTTGGTGTTCACGTTGATAATTATGGTGACTTATTCCAGTGCCATTTACCAGTTGATTAAACAAAAACGTATTTCTGAAATCAAATCGGATTTTATCAACAATATGACGCATGAGTTCAAAACCCCCATTGCAACAATAAATCTGGCAGTGGAAGCGATACGAAACCCAAAGTCCTTTGAGGACAAAGAAAAAGTATTACGCTATTTGGGTATGATTCGTGATGAGAATAAACGTATGCATGCTCAGGTTGAAAACGTATTGAGAATATCGAAACTGGAAAAAAATCAGTTGGATATCAGTAAGGATAGGGTGAATATGCATGACTTAATAGTTGATGCCATTGCACATATTGAATTAATTGTTCAAGATAGGGGAGGGTATGTAAACGCTCACCTTGATGCAGGGCGGGCAGACGTATTGGCCAATGAGATGCACATGACCAATGTTATCGTGAACATTTTGGACAATGCGGTCAAGTATTCGCCAGAAACCCCCAAGATCGATGTGTACACGGAGGTGGTTAAAAACAGCATCATTATAAAAGTACAGGATCAAGGAGCGGGAATGAGCAAGGCTGTACTTAAAAAAGTATTTGAAAAATTTTACCGGGAACATACCGGCGACATACACAACGTTAAAGGTCACGGATTAGGATTGGCCTACGTAAAACGAATTATAGATGATCATCAGGGCGAGGTTTATGCAGAAAGTGAAAAAGGAAAAGGAAGTGCTTTCTTCATAAAACTCCCTTTAATTTAAAAAGCGAACTATGGATACAGAGAAAAAGAAGATACTATTAGTGGAGGATGACCCAAATTTTGGGATTGTCCTAAAAGATTACTTGACTATGAACGATTTTGATGTTGTTCTGGCCAAAAATGGAATGGAAGGTTTTGAAAAGTTTAAAAAGGACAACTACGATGTGTGCATTTTGGATGTAATGATGCCTTACAAAGATGGATTTACCTTGGCAAAGGAAATCCGTGAAAAGAATGAAAACGTTCCGATTATCTTTTTGACCGCTAAGACCATGAAAGAAGATGTTCTTAAAGGATATAAAGCCGGGGCTGATGATTATCTGAACAAGCCTTTCGATTCTGAGGTTTTGCTTATGAAACTTAAGGCTATCCTTCAAAGGAAAGCTTCTAGTTCTTTGGCCGATAGTAAACAATTTGAATTTGAAATTGGAAACTTCCATTTGAATTCAAAACTACGTTTCTTGAAATATAAAGAAGAAGAGCCCATCAAACTTTCACCAAAAGAAAACGAGTTGTTGCGTTTGTTGGCCCTTCATGAAAATGATTTGATGCCAAGGGAATTGGCATTGACCAAAATTTGGAGAGACGATAACTACTTTACTTCTAGAAGTATGGACGTATATATTGCCAAGTTGAGAAAGTACCTTAAAAAAGATGATTTGGTGGAAATACTGAACATTCACGGAGAAGGATTTCGACTTGTTGTAAAAGCTGAAAACGAACAATAGCAAATCTCTCATATAACAAATAAAAAAAGCCGCCAATTAAGGTGGCTTTTTTTCTGCCGAAAATCGAGGGAATTTTTAATTGTAAAGTTCTTTCTTTATTTTTTTGATAATTGTGGAAGGGGTTTCTTCAATGGAAACTGTAATTTCTTTGAAAGGGGGCTCTAAGCTCTCAAATTGTGACTTTAAAAGGTCTATAGGCATAAAATGTCCTTTTCTTTTTTCTAATCGCGATTTTATCAATTCAAACGAGCCGTTCAAATACACGAATGTCATGCAATTGCCCATTCCAGCACGTAAGATGCTCCGGTAGTTTTTTTTTAGGGCAGAACATGCGATAATCGCACCCGAATGTCTATGTTTTAAGGCTAGTTTATTCAGTTGAATGAGCCAATCCTTACGATCTTCATCGTTTAAGGGATTTCCCAAACTCATTTTTTTAATGTTCGCTTCGGGGTGAAAGTCATCACCATCATAAAAGGGTCGGGACAGTTCTTCTGAAAGCAGTTTTCCGATTTCTGTTTTACCGGAACCACTGACTCCCATAACCACGATCACAGTTTTACCGTTAGGCATATTGGTTGGTTTTTATTCGGTCTGTAACCATTTGCAGCACCTTTTCTTGTTCAGTGTTGTAAGGGACCCACAAAATGGTTTCGTTCTTTCGCAGCCATGTAAGTTGCCGTTTTGCAAATCTTCTTGTATTTTTTTTAATCTCTGAAACAGCAAAATCCAAGGTGCATTTCCCGTCAATATATTCAAAAAGTTCTTTGTAGCCAACTGTTTGCAGGGCATTCAGTTCTTTGTAGGGGTAAAGTTTTTTGGCTTCCTCCAATAGTCCAGCTTCCATCATCAGTTCTACTCGAGAATTAATTCGTTGATATACAACCTCTCTAGGGGCATCTATGCCTATATAAAGCGATTTAAATAGCCTCTCTGGTTTTTGTTGATTCAAGAAGGATGAGTAAGGTTTATTTGCAGCTCTGCACACTTCCAAGGCCCGAATTAATCGATGTGGGTTTTCCAAATCAACCGTTTTATAATATTCTGGGTCACGCTGCTTTAATTCTTTCTGAAGACTTTCCAATCCATTATCCTCCAGTTCTTTATTTAGCGTTTCCCGTATTTGGGGGTCAACCTTTGGAAATTCATCCAAACCTGATATAACAGCATCTACATAAAGTCCACTGCCTCCTACCATGATAGCAATATCCTTTTTTTGATACAGATTATCTAAAAGAGCAATGGCGTCTTTCTCAAAGTCACCTACTGAGTATGGTTCAAAAATACTTTTGTGCTGTATAAAATGATGAGGTGCTTGGTTTAACTCCTCGCCAGATGGAACGGCGGTTCCTATTTTCATTTCCTTGAAAAATTGTCTGGAGT
>QGCX01000125.1_pt1 | contig 17296 bp, 18 predicted proteins | sample 4708031 | NCBI WGS metagenome assembly QGCX01 (sample SAMN08941163, study PRJNA450518) | Sediment metagenome, whole genome shotgun sequencing project. | reverse complement strand
GCTTAAGACGGCCTTGAGAAATTTTTTCAAGGTGCTGAGCTACAGATGAGAACAATCATGAAACAACAGAAGTTAGCCAAACCCCAAGCAGCGCAGATTGCAGAAACCATTACCAATGCCGTTATGGAACACCGCCTGGCACCGGGCTCTAAACTCTCGGAATCGCGCATGGCCGAGGCTTTCAAGGTTTCTCGAACCAAAATCAATCAAGCCTTGGTGATGCTGGCAGAGAATGGCTTAGTAAAAAAACTACCTAATCGTGGCTACTTCGTTAGCAGCCCAGGAGTGGCCGAGGCCAAAGAAATTTTTGCCATGCGCAACCTGCTGGAGCCGGCCATAATTAAGGGGGTCATCGCCCATGCCAACAAGGCCGACATCAAGCGCCTCAAGGCCCACCTCGCCGCCGAAAGACAAGCCCGAGAACAATCCAATCGACGTGCCATTATTCGCCTATCTGGCGACTTTCACATGCTACTGGCGGGCATGTGTGGCAACCGTTACATCGACAAGCAAATGGCCGAGTTATGCCCACTCACCTGTCTGATTATCGCCCTTTACGATGTCCCCAATACGCCCGCCTGCCCTGAAAATGAACACGACAATATTGTGGCGGCCATTGAAGCGGGCGACGAAGCCCAAGCGGTAGCGCTAATGCAACATCATTTAGCCCATATCGAGAACGCCTTAAACCTCGACGGAAGCAGCGACATCGATGAAGTAGATTGGGAAGCCATTCTACGTTAAGTCGCTCCACCAGCACGCCCCTTAATTTGTCTTTGGCATAGTTCCTGCTTCGATAATTGCATAAATAATTGCATGCAATTTTGAAAACATTAGCTATTCAATGCTATTAGGAGTAAAGCCATGGCGGACAGCTTAGCAAGTGGGCGTTGTTTATTGGGGGTATTAACCCCCTCATCGAATACAGCCTTAGAGCCACTCACTAGCCAACTGTTACAACAAGTAGACGGTGCCTCGGCGCACTTCTCTCGTTTTAGAGTTACCCGCATCAGCCTCGGCGAGGATGAGCTGAAACAGTTCGACCTTGAGCCGATCCTGCAAGCGGCCAGCTTGTTGGCCGACGCCAAAGTCGACATGATTGGCTGGTCAGGCACCGCCGCCGGTTGGATGGGCTTTGCGCAAGACCACGAGCTTTGCCAGCAAATACAACAGCGCACCGGCATTCCTGCTACCTCTTCAATATTGGCTTTAAACCAAGTATTAGCGCGCATGGCAATAAAACGCATCGCCATCGTCTCGCCCTATACCAGCGACGTGCAGCAGAAAATTATTGAAAACTATCAAAGCATTGGCATTAACACCGTGGCCGAACGCCACCTTGAAATCAGCGACAATTTCGCTTTTTCCGAAGTTAGCCCAGAGCGCTTAAAACAAGCGGTCAGCGAAGTGGCCGAGGCGGCTCCCGATGCCATTTTATTGTATTGCACCAATCTTCGTTCGGCCGACCAAGTGGACCAATGGGAAACCGAGCTGGACATTCCGATTATTGATACCACCTCAACCGTGATTTGGAAAATGCTCGAAAACCAAGGCTTTGACTGCAGCGAAGTGCGCGGCTGGGGTCGTTTTTTTCAGGAGGCCAAATGAGCCATCTCTTTGATCTCGTTCTTCGTAATGCCCATTGCGCCACCGGCGCCGATACCTTTATGGCCGACATTGGTGTGCGTGACGGCATCATCACTGCCCTTGGCCAGGGTTTAGCCAGCGGTGCCCAAGAAGTCGACGCGAAAGGCGCTTGGGTCACTCCCGGCGGAGTCGACGGACATTGCCACTTAGCCGAGCCGATTAAAGGTGATGTGGAAATGGCCGACGACTTTCTCTCTGGTCCGCGTTCAGCAGCTTGTGGTGGCACCACCACCATCATTCCTTTTGCGGTGCAGCAACGCGGCCAAAGTTTACGTGAAGCGGTGGAGCAATATCATCAACGCGCTGGTCAGCAATCCTGCGTTGATTACGCCTTTCACATGATCCTCACCGACGCCAACCAACAGGTATTAAACGAAGAGCTACCAGCATTAATTAAGCAGGGTTATACCTCGTTTAAAATCTACATGACCTATGAAGATATGATGCTGTCGGATCGGGAAATTATTAACACCTTAGCAGTAGCCCGTGAACATGGGGCGCTAGTGATGGTGCATGCAGAAAACTTCGACTGCATTGCCTGGCTTACCGAACGACTGGTCGCCGCCGGCCATACCGCACCGAAGTATCACGCCCAATCTCGACCAATGTTAGTGGAGCGCGAAGCCACTCACCGCGCGATTAGCTTTGCCGAGTTGGTGGATGTACCGATTTTAATCGTGCATGTGTCCGGTAAAGAAGCGATTGAACAAATTCAATGGGCACAAAACAAAGGCTTAAAAATTTACGCCGAAACCTGCCCTCAGTATTTATTCTTATCTACTGACGATTTAGGCGGTGAAGACGACTACGAAGCCAGTAAGTGTATTTGTAGCCCACCGCCACGAGCCCCACAAAACCAAGCCTATGTGTGGGATGGTTTGCAGGCCGATACCTTCTCGATTTTCTCCTCGGATCACGCGCCCTTTAGCTATGCCGATCCCAAAGGTAAACAAGCCTTTGGCGACAAACCCAGCTTCGATAAGGTGGCCAACGGCATTCCCGGTTTGGAAACCCGCTTACCGCTACTGTTCTCTCATGGAGTGATGAGCGGCAAAATTAGCATCGAGCAATTTGTGCAAATCACCTCGACCAATGTGGCTAAGATGTATGGTTTGTACCCACGCAAGGGCTCACTGTCGATAGGCGCCGATGCCGACTTTATCATTTGGGATACCGAGACCCGCCGCACCATTCGCAACGCCAACTTACACCATGCGGTGGATTACACCCCCTACGAAGGCATAGCGGTCAACGCTTGGCCCGCCATGACCTTCAGCCGCGGCACCTTGCTGTGGAAGCAGGGTGAGTTTGTGGCACCACAAGGCCATGGCCAGTTCTTAAAATGCGGCACGCCGCAACCCGCCAAGCCCAAGGTTCATTCACAGCCCTTTAAACGCCAAGAGGCCCAGCATGGATAAACAGCAAAGCTTGGTAACGCAGCTAGTGGCAGCCCGCCAGCAGCTCAAGCCAATGACTTACCAACAAGCCTTAGACTTAAGCCCAAATACGGTACAGCAAGCCTATCAAGTACAAGGCGAAGTGGCTAAACAACTGGGCTGGTTTAAGCAGGGCGGCCCAACATTGTGGAAGTTGGGCGGAGAGCTGGGACACTCTAGCGCTGCCGCGCTAGACGACTCGCTATTAAGCCATCAACAAGACAGCAGCAAACTGGTGATTCCAGCCGATGAGGCCTGCAGCTTTAGCGCCCTAGAGTTAGAGCTAGCGGTGCGCTTAAAGCAGCCGCTGGCTTATGGCTGTAGGCTGAGTGAGGCCAAAGCCGCAATTGGCGAGGTGTATTTAGCGCTGGAAGTCTGTGACTTACGCGCCGACAACTGGCAGCAACTGCCTAGCCTATACCGCCTAGCCGACCACCAAATGAACCGCCGTATCATTTTGTTAGGCTCGTCGTTAACCGGCTGGGATGAGCAGTTCAGCCAAATTGCCCCAGTGATTAAACTGGGTGAGCAAACGCTTAGCGAAGCGCAGCTAACTCACCCGCAAGGTCATCCGCTAGCCGCCTTGCCGTGGCTGGCCAACCTCAGCCAGGCCCTTTACCAACAACCCTTAGCCGCAGGCTGCGTGATTGCCACCGGCACATGGGCTGGCCTGCAAACACTAACACCATCAACGCCGTTTTTTGCATCTCTCAAGGGCTTTGCCCCGGTGCAAGTGCGGCTTGAAGCAAGCTCCACATTGTCATAAACAGCATCAAGATCAGGAGATTATTTAATGGAACTAAAACAGAAATTCGCCAAAGGCCTAAGCGCAACCCTGTTACTTGCCGGACTCGGCTTAGCCACTGCCACGCAAGCCCAAACCCTACGTTTTGGCAGTAACTTTGCACTCGACCACTCCAGCACCAAGGCTATGCAAGTGTTTAAATCAGAGTTAGCCAAAACCGATGTTGATCTAGATGTGAATCTGTTCCCTGCGCTGCAACTGGGTGGCGCCCAAGAGAACGTAGACCAAGTACGCTCTGGAGCCATTGCCGGTACGTGGATTGGCATTTCTTATTTGTCGCGTATCGTACCCGAATTAGAAGCGGTGAGTATTCCCTTCGCCTTTGCCGAACGCCAGCAAGCCTTTGACCTTATCGACGGACCAGTGGGTGAAAAATTTAACGCCCTGCTCGCCGAAAAAGGCTTTGTTTCACTAGGTTATATGGAATTAGGCTTTCGTAATGTCACCAACAGTAAGCGCCCTTTAAACAGCGCCAGCGACTTCGAAGGTTTGAAGATTCGTTTACAACCTAACGAAACTCACTTAGCGACCTTCCGCGCCTTAAAAGCCAACCCGATTTCCATGGATGTAAAAGAAATCTATTCGGCGATGCAACAAGGCGTTATCGATGGCCAAGAAAACCCCTACAGCATTATTAGCACTAACCGCTTCAACGAGGTGCAAACTTACCTCTCTGACAGCCAGCACTTCTACGACTACATCGTAGTCGTTGTTAACAAAGACAGCTTTGAGCGCCTATCCGCTAGCGAACAAGCCGCAGTAACAGCCTCTATGACTACCGCGATTAACTGGCAACGTGAGCAAGCAGCAGTGAGCGACCAAGCAGCCAAACAAGCGCTGATTGACGCCGGCATGGTATTCACACCGCTATCTGCCGAGACTCGCGCCGAGCTACGTCAACGCAGCAGTGGCATTGTAGACATGCTAAAACAAAAAATTGGTGCCGAGATTGTTGACCAAGTCACTACGGAGTTAGCCATTGACTAAGTTTGCTGAATCCTCTTCAGCCCTTACCCGCTTTAGTCAGCTGCTTACTTGGCTAGATAAAGCCTCCTTCGCTGCGATTGTCGCAGCAATGGGTTTGATGGCGCTGTTGGTCTCGGTGCAGGTAATACTGCGCTATCTATTCTCAGCGTCCATCGACTCCGCAGCAGAGATTTCGCGTTTATTGTTTGTATGGGCGATTTTTTTAGCGCTACCGCAGGGCATAGCAAGCGGTATTCATGTAGGCATAGATGCGCTAACCAGCCGCATGCCTAAGTCTGTTTATCATTGGGTGTGGCGCTTTACTACCGCGCTCAGCCTAGTGTTAATGCTGATCCTCGCTTGGCTGGCCTTAGACGCCATTGCCGATAAATGGCAGCAAATGATGCCCACCATCAACATCACCGCCTCGATTTATTACTTCCCGGTACTCATTTGTGGCCTGCACGGTGCCTTGCACTTGCTGTTGTTGTTATGCCAAGACCGTCCCCCCAAGGTGCAGGAGATCATTGAATGAGCATTGCCATTATTATCGTGTTTGTCATTCTCGCTCTGATTGGCATGCCGCTGGCCTTTGCCCTCGGCAGCGCCTCGCTAGTAGGTTTATTCATTGGTGATATGAGTTTATCGGTATTGCCGCAGCGCATGATGCATGCCATTGATAACTTCCCGCTAATGGCCATTCCATTGTTTATGCTGGCTGGCGAACTGATGGTAGCCGCAGGCATTTTGCAGCGCTTGGTAGACTTTTCTAACTCGCTGATTGGCCGAGTGCACGGCGGCTTAGCCCATGTGGCGATTATTGCTGGCATGGTGTTAGCGGCAGTGAGTGGTGCCGCCGTAGCCAGCGCCAGTGCCCTGGGCAGCGCCTTAATTCCTTCCATGCGTAAGCAATATGACTCAGGTTACAGTAGTGCGGTTATCGCCTCGGCGGCCAACCTAGGGGCGATTATTCCCCCCTCTAACGCGATGATCGTGTACGCGCTCATGGCGGGGTCTACGGTATCGGTGGGTGGCCTGTTTATGGCCGGTGTGATCCCGGGGATTATTCTTACCGTGGGCTTTGGCGCACTGGCTAGCCTGATTGCTTGGCGCCGTCAGTATCCGCTGAATGAAGCCAAAATCAGCCTGAAAGAGATAGCCAGCAAAACCGTACAGGCTCTGCCGATTTTGCTGATGCCCATTGTGGTAGTGGGCGGCATTGTTGCTGGCGCCTTTACCCCAACCGAAGGGGCCGCCATTGCAGTGGTATATGCCTTGGTAATGGGTTTTGGGGTAACCAAAGAACTGAAGCTTTCAGACTTACCCACGGCGATGTTCCATGCCGCAGTGACCGCCGCCATGGTGGGGGCATTGATTGCCTTCGCCGCCACAATTACCTTTGCATTTACCATCGACTTAGTACCAATGCGCTTAGCCGCGTGGATCCAAGGCCTTACCGATAACCCACATATCTTCCTAATGTTGGTGATGTTGTTATTGCTAGCGGTGGGCATGTTTATTGAGTCCAACGCCGCCTACATCATGTTGGTGCCCTTGCTGGCCCCGGTAGCGCAGCACTTTGGTATCGACCCGCTGCTATTTGGCTTTTTATTCGTATTTAATTTGGTGATCGGCATGATGACACCGCCAGTGGGAGTGCTGCTGTTTGTAATGTGTGGAGTGTCTAAGATTGGCCTCAATCAGCTAATTCGCAGCGCTTGGCCGTTCATTCTGCTGCAATACGTTGTGTTAGTGATGTGTATTCTGTTCCCCGAGATTGTAACTTGGCTACCCCGCCAACTGGGCTATTAAGCGAGCCAATGACGAAGTAAAAAATGATGAAAATTCTAATAATAAATCCCAATATTTCCACCTCGCTAAGCGAGTTAATCGGCGCAGAGGCTCGCCGCTGCGCCGCGCCAGACACGGAGATTACGGTGCTTACTGCGCCCTTTGGTGTGGCCTATATCGAAACCCGTGCCGAGGCGCAGATTGCCGGTTATGCAACCATGCAACTCGCCGCCGAGCACTATGCGGCTTACGATGCGCTAATAGTGGCGGCCTTTGGCGACCCGGGCCTAGAGGCGCTACGTGAAATGCTGCCGATCCCAGTGATTGGCATGACCGACGCCGCTTTGGCTAGCGCTGCGCAGCTAGGTGGGCGTATCTCTATCATCGCTATTTCCCAGCGCATTCAAGCCTGGTATCGAGAAACTGTAGAGCGCGAAGGCCATTTAGCTCGTTTGGTGTCAATTAGAGCCTTAAACGAGCAGCTCAGCGACATTAGCCAAGTGCAGCAAAATCAAGGCGAACGGCTGATTGAACTGGCCAATCAAGCGGTTAAGCAAGATGGTACCGACAGCATCATTTTGGCAGGCGCTCCCTTAGCTGGCCTAGCGCGCAGCGTGAGTAGCCAACTGCCGGTGCCGGCCTTAGACGGCGTTAGCTGCGCGGTAAAACAAGCTGAAGCTTTAATTCAACTCTACCCTAATCAGGCACAACGCTGCGGCAGTTACGCCTTGCCGCCACGCAAAGTCTGTAGGGGTTTAAGTAAAGAGCTGAGCTTGCTGATTGGTGGAGAAGCGCAAGACTAAGCATAAGCGCCAGTTGACGCACATTTAGGTTGAATTTAGATCAATGATAAGGCTTAGCGGCTGGCATAAAGTGCCCGCCGCGAATTAGTCAATATTCCCGATTTCAGATAATAACTGCGACATTCATGGAAAGGTGTAGAAGAGGAAGCCAACTGCCGAAAGTGGTACGCTCTTCTCGCCAAAGAAACAAGCATTACTACCATGAATTAACAGCAGTTGACCGAGGGGAGAAGATATCAGATTTCAGCCCTTTTGGAACAGGGGATTTCAGTACCAGGAATTACCAATACAGTTAAATGCCACCGCTCAAATATTTATCGAGAGTTGAAGAGATGTGGTAAGAAGGAGCAGTATCTGCCAGATAGAGCCCATCAAAAAGAGGTAGTGAAACGAAGGCAAGCTCGTAAGTATCGAATACCTCAGTCACGCATAGGTTTTGTAGAATTGTTGCTGACTATTGATTGGAGTCCAGAGCAAATATCTAATGTCTTAACCCGCGTAGGAGCTAACGTGAGTCATGAGTGGATTTACCGTTTTGTTGCTCGTAATAAGCGACAGAGAGGCAAACTCTTTCGACACTTACGGCAAGGCCACAAACGTTACCGACGAGGCAAGAAAGAGAAAGCGCCTGCTATCAAAAATGCGGTTTCGATAGATGAACGGCCAGAAGTTGTTGATAGCCGCGAACGTTTTGGTGACTGGAAAATTGATACGGTTTTAGGTAAACACGGGACAGGAGCTGTCATCACCATTCTAGAGCGTAAAACACGTTTCTATCTGACAAAAAAAGTCCCCTTAAAGTCGGCAAAAGATGTGACGAAAGCAACCATTGCTATGTTAATGCCTTACAAAGAATTCGTTCATACAATTACAGCTGACAATGGTCGCGAATTTGCTGGCCATGAATAAATAGCAGAGGTATTGGAGGCCGAGGTTTACTTTGGTCATCCCTATAGCTCTTGGAAGCGAGGAGCTAATGGCTTATTGAGACAATACATTAAAAAAGGAACAGACCTAAGGATGGTCAGTGATGACGATATTGAAGGGCGCAACAACGGATTAATTATCGTCCGAAAAAATGTTTAGGGTTCAAGCAACCCGCCGTCATTTTCAAAGAAATGATGGAGGCGGCTTGAGAATTAAGAATGTCGCAGTTCGAAGTTGAATTCGGGTTTAACTAACGTGTAAGCCTTAAAGGATAAATAACGCATTGACTGACAAGCTTTGATAAAAGCAATCGCTAAAATAATGTAACAGAAACGATAAACGGAATATTAATGATTGCCTATTAATTGAAACAAAACTTGTTATCTACAATATTATTTAAAAACAATTTAGCCAATAAGGAAAATTTTAAATTAGTTGCTAGATGAGTAGTCATCTCCTAAATATGCCTGAACAATCTGCTGATAACGTCCATTTTGTTTAAACTGTTTAAGTATTTGGTCAAACTTTTCTTTTAATTGGTAGTTTTGCTTAGTTTTAGCAAAGGCCATATAAGTAGGCACCGACTCTAGCGGGGGATAGAGCACTTTATATTTATGCTGGCGATTTAGATTTTTAATTTCTTGAGCCAAGGTAACATGCGAGCCAATCACGATATCGACTCTATTTTTTTCTAGCATCAACAAGCTTTGACGATAGGTGGCTAACTCAATAACCCGAGGTAATGCATTGTTAGTCATTGCGTTTTGCCACTGGCTACCGTATGTAGCCGATCTGAGAGTGGCAAATCGATAATGCCTCAAATTAACTAGGTTTCCATCATGTTGAATCCTTGAATCATAATTCACCAATAAAATAGCGTCCTGACTGAGCAAAACCTGGTCAGAGAAAATAAGGTCGTCTGCTCGCGACTCATTTTTAACAATGGCAAAAATAGCATCAACTTGGTTCTCGCGAACCATTTTTAATGAACGGGAAAAAGGATAAGTGGTAAATTTTATTGGCTGGCCCATCTCTTTAAATACAGCTTTTACGATGTCTACCGCTACACCTTTTAGTTGACCACCTTGTGTATAAATGACAGGAGGTTGTTCAAAGGTTACAAATTGAATAGTGTTAGCAAAGCTAAAACGAACCGTGAGACACGAGAATACAACAAAAATTAATAAACGGGTCGAGATAAGTTGCATGCTTGGTCTAACCAAATATTTTGTATATATAGCTAAGGTTAGATTAATTCCATTCATAGTAAAGCAGGGGGGTCGTTTGCTGCTTGCTCTTTAGCTCAAGGCATCGCATCATCAAGATAATTTCAAAGCCAGTAACATCATCCAAGAAAAGAAGGAAACACATGACTCGTATAGGTTTTTTAGGTTTAGGAATCATGGGTAAGGCGATGGCCTTAAACTTAGTAAAAGCGGGTTTTGAGGTAACGGTATGGAACCGTAACCCCAGTAAATGCGCCGAATTAGTAGAGCAAGGCGCCAAACAAGCAGACAGCCCCAAAGAGCTAGCAGCCAACTGTGATATTAGTTTTGCCATGGTAGCAGACCCAGAAGCCGCCTTAGCCATTTGCCTAGGCCCCGATGGTGTGGCAGCTGGCATCGGCGAAGGACGCGGTTATGTGGATATGTCAACGGTAGACGATGCCACCTCCCAAGCCATTGACAAGGCAATCACTGAAGCCGGTGGCCGGTTTTTAGAAGCCCCGGTATCGGGCACCAAAAAACCCGCCGAAGACGGCACTTTGGTAATTTTAGCCGCCGGTGACAAGAGCTTATATGACGACGCGCTGCCCGCCTTTAAGGTAATGGGCAAAATGTCGCCCTATCTTGGTGAAGTGGGCCAAGGCGCTAAAATGAAGCTAGTAGTGAATATGATTATGGGTGGCATGTTAAGCATCTTCAGCGAAGGCATGGCACTAGCTCTGAAGTCAGGATTAGATGCCCAGCAGCTTAGTGAAGTGTTAGACGCTGGCGCCATAGCCAACCCGATGTTTAAAACTAAAGGGCCAATGTTATTAGCAGAAGATTATCGTACCAGCTTTCCGCTCAAACACATGCAAAAAGACCTACGCCTTGCCTTAGCTTTGGGTGATAAATTGGACTTAGCCCTACCCACAGCCGCCATAACCAACGAAGCCTTCAAGCAAGCACGTAAAGCCGGCTATGCTGATGAAGACATTGCCGCAGTATATAAAACGGTGAAATAACTTAAGTAATAAATAGCTGTTGCAGCCAATCGATAAACACTCTCACCCGTGGCGAGAGTGTTCGATTGCGCGGGTATAAAATATAAACAGGCGAAGCCTCAGGTGGAAACTCAGTTAATATACTCACCAGTTTTTCCGCTGCTAAATCAGCTTCAATGTGATAACGCGGCAACTGAATAATGCCCAAGCCTAGGCGGGCTGCTTCAACTAAGGTTTCTGCCGAATTGACCAATACACTACAAGGCAGACTTAACTGATACAGTTGCTGCTTAATCGTAAATTCAAGCGGTATAGCAGAGCGACTATGGCTAACCTGAAAGCCTACCATTTTATGGCCATCTAAGGCCTTGGGATGCAGCGGAACGCCGCAGCGCTCAAGGTATTGCGGCGAGGCCACTGTCACTTCAGTTAAAAGGCTCAGTTGCTTTGCCACCATATCATCATGCAGCACCTTGCCAACGCGTAATACGCAGTCAATGCCTTCTCGCAGCGGGTCCACCAGCCTGTCGCCATCACTCAAAAACAGCTCAATTTCAGGATAGAACTGTAAAAACTCAGTTAAGGTTGGTAACAAAAAGTGTCGCGCCAAGGTGCCATGCACTTCAACTCGAAGCTTTCCCTTAGGCTTTGCTCTGGCGAAGGCATTTTCCGCCTCTTCCATGCGATTAACGATATTAACGCTGCGCCAATAGAAATCTTCACCATCTAAAGTGGGACTTACCTGCCGTGTCGTTCGTTCCAATAAACGCACCCCAAGCCGCCGCTCCAGTTGCTTCACCGCTTCGGTCACGCTGGAGCGAGGCAGATTAAGACTGGCCGCAGCTGCGGAGAAACTACGCTGTTCAAATACCCGAATATATACTCGCATGGCATCAAAACGGTCCACTCATTGTTCCCAATATCTGAATACTGTTAGCAAATACTAGGTGATTATCCGAACAATACAAGCTGTTAAGCTGACTAAGCACTAAAGCCATTCAACGATCAGGAGAACAACATGTCGACTCAAGCCAAAGTCGCGCTAGTTACTGGCGCATCCCGCGGTATTGGCGCATCTATTGCGCAAAAGCTTAGCTACAGTGGCTATGCGGTGGTGATTAATTACGCCAAACAAGCTCAAGCCGCAGAAGCCTTAGCCACTCAACTTAATGCTGCTGGCGGCCAAGCCCTTGCCGTACAAGCCGATATAGCTCAAATGGAACAAGTAGTGAGCCTATTTGAGCAAACCGAACAAGCTTTTGGCGGCATCGATGTGCTGGTGAATAACGCTGGCATCATGGCGCTGGCATCACTGACAGAAGTCGATGAACAACATATAGAACAACAACTTAATGTTAATCTTAAAGGCTGCATTTACTGCTTACAACAAGCCGCTAATCGGCTGCGTAATGGCGGGCGCGTAGTTAACCTATCTAGCTCGGTAGTAGGGCTTAACTTAGAAAGCTATGGTGTTTATGCGGCCACCAAGGCGGCCATTGAAAGCCTAAGCAAGATCATGGCGAAAGAAATGCGTGGCCGCGATATTACCGTGAATGCCGTTGCACCGGGGCCAACCGCAACGGAACTATTTATTAAAGATAAACCACAACAACTGGTAGAACAGCTGGCCAACATGAACCCGCTGCAACGCCTCGGCACCCCAGAAGACATCGCAACAGTGGTAAACTTTCTGGTGAGCTCAGATGGTGCTTGGATTAACGGCCAAGTACTGCGAGCCAATGGCGGTATGATTTAAACCAAGACAGCGGATGTTGGCGTGAGCAATGCCAATACCGCTCAAGCAAACGACCAAACCAGCAAGCTGGCTGGGAATAATTAGGTTCCGCAGGGCGGGTGGTTAGATTTATTGGCCGGGCTTTTCGGAATATAAAACTGACAAGCCTGACGATCGGCGCTAGTAGGCTGCTCCCACGCGCCGCATAAATCTTTCGCGTTTTCTCGAGTGCGAGTAAATTGCTTACATTTTCCACAACGTTCCATGGCGCTGCTCCATCCTTGATTGACCGCTGCCAAAACATAACTCAGGCTTGCGCTTAGCCCTTTGACTCAGCACAAATTTAAGCTTAAACATCCATTTAGGGGCTACTCAAGGGCTTTCATCCGCTCAACTTGATAGGCCTAACACTAATTTTTTTTGCCCGCTTGCGGCGTTGCAATGTGCTGTATATTCACTAAATTCCACGGCAGGCCTTGTTGCCGATATAAGCGTTTTTGCAACTGCGGGTAGTCGGCAACATCGTGTTCTAAGCGCTGGCCCACCACAATACAACGCAGTGGCACACTGCCATTGTTAAGCAAATTATGCGCTTCACCGCCCGCCCGATAACCAATAAAATCCCCTGCCGCAACCTGATACAGCTCATCGCCAATACGCGCCTCGGCTTGGCCTGCAAGTATGTAAACACATTCATCCTCATGATAGTGCATATGCATTTCGCTAGACTCACACCCCACCGGAATTTCAATCAAATGAAAACCAAAACCCTTTAAGCCGGTTAAGTCGCCCAAAGATTTGTTCACTCGCTGCGCTTGAGGATTTAAGAAGTGCGTCTTTGCCACACCTTCAAACGCTTCAATCTCGGCTTTTTTCAACAAATAACTGTCCATAGTGCTGCTCCTTTCTTTTCCAACAGCCAGTTCAGCTGTTATTCGGCCTCAAATTTAGTTAACTCGTCCGCTGGGTCAATCACCACAACGATTAGTAATCGCCTAGATTAGTGCCTCTGCCAGGGCTGCTCATTGAAACTCAAAGGGAAAAGAGCAAGTGCTTTACCGGGCATTAAGGCTTGGGCTTCTTCGCTAGCAGGTTCACTGTTTTGCAGAAATTCCAAAATCAATTACCACTGCTCCTCAGGACCCGGAAACCAATACTGAGGAAATTCATTTTGTGTTTCTTCATACCAAGCCCTAACTTGAGCTAAGAGGTGAAGTTTAGGCGCAAGTTGGCCAAATCATCCAAATAGCCGCATCGGTGAACATGTTTTCGCCTAACAACACCTAATCCCCATACTCAGCCATAATAGGCCAGAGTCAGCCTAGCAACCAACCAAAATTAACCGAAAGTTAACAAAATAAGAGGCCAAAAATCGGCATAAGAATGCAGTTTTACTTTGGCTTGTGATGTATTCCGTGCCTGTGAAAATTAATCGGCAGTAGACTGTTGACCCGTCTATAGGTTTAGGGTTCATCATCACAACTCGAGCAACAATGGGAGCGGCTATGCTAACGGTAACTCAACTCGCTAAACAGTTTGAAATTTCGCGTAGCACTATTCTGTACTACGAAAAACAACAACTATTGCTAGCGGCTTTTCGTTCTGAAAACGCTTATCGCTGGTATGGCGACAAGGAAATACAGCGTTTAAAAACCATTAATGCTTATCGCTCATACGGTTTATCGATAACCAGCATCCGCTCCTTGTTAGCTCGAAATGGCTTATCTCAAACCCAGATATTGAAACAACACTTCAAGCATCTGGAACGAGAAATCCAGCACCTCCGGGCACAACAAAAAGCCATTGTTGTACTACTTCAAGAACCTAGCTTATTAGAGGAAAAGATGGTGAATAAACAACGTTGGGTAGAAATAATGCAGGCCGCGGGTTTTACAGAAACCGACATGGTCAAGTGGCATCAAAAGTTTGAACAACTGGAGCCAGAAGAACATCAAAAATTCTTAGAATCGCTGGGTATTTCCAGCCAAGAGATCAGCAAAATTAGCGCTTTTTAATAGTTTATCAGCCTCAGGACGAGGCCAATTTTAACAAGCGAATTTGGCTTAAATTGACTCGCTCAGTTGAATAAGCATTGGCTGGTATACCAAACCCGAAAGCTCTTCTACCTGCCCGTTACACTCGAAACCATATTTCTGATAGGCAGGCACAGAGGATAGCGAAGCATTAACGCTCACCGTATTGCACCGTGCAAAGCTTAATACAGAGGCGATGAGCCGCTTACCAATGCCCTTATTTTGGTGCTCTGGCGCCACAAAAAGCATGGCAATATGGCGGCCTTCTCTTAATTCCACTACACCTTCTACACAGCCATTGTTTTCAGCGACCAGTATCAAGTTGTCTTTTTTCATTCGCTCAAGAAAGGCATCGCGGTTAGAGAGCTTAGTAAAGGTGCTAATCCCTTGCTCAGATAAGGAACCCGCCACCGAGTTTAAAAACGAACCCATACAGATGGAACTCACCACTTCAAGATCAGCCTGCTCCAGTTTACGAATAAGCACTCAACGCCCCCAAAAATTAAGCTTGGCCTATAAAGCACTAAGCCTTAAAACAAATTGATAAACACAATAAAAGCAAAGCTAACAATAGCAGTTTATGACACGACGTATTAAAAATTTCTCAGCAAAAACAAAAATCTAACAGTAATACAGGTAAGGCGAATTCAGAGGGGAGCAACTATCGACTTTTTGGGTGGTGGTATAGACCGCCAACATAAAAAACCACACTGTTTTAATTACCCAGCCCAAGTTTGCTTGGGCGATGTTGATATAGGAGCTATCTACCGCTGTTAAACTTGATACGATGAGCATTACACCAATCTATGATGGCTTCTTTTAATGCTATTTCTTCATATGAATACCAAGCTTCCAGCTGTTCTAAGGAACTAAGCAATGCTTTAAAACGAGCATAAGCTCCCTTTCTAGCAAAGATTTCATACAAATCATCTAAATGAGTTGGGATATTCTCAGCAGCAAATTTAATGGCCAAATTTGCCTAAGCCTAAGTCCCGTTTATCTACAACTGGTAGATTGCCAACGCCGCGTTAAGACGCGGAATAACCTGTGCCATACCTGAGCGAAGCGAAACTGCCAAGCGCCGTGACTCACTCTTAATGACTTTTAGTCAACTTAGGGTTTAATTCTTCGCTGTATTAGAGCCCTTCAGCGTTTGCATCCAGGCCCTTTGGCGTTCGCTGGGCGTTTAGTGAAAGTGCAGTTCGCCGGTGCCCAGAATATACAGTACCACCAGCGGGGTGCCGGAATGGGCATGAAAGCTGTCGCTAATTTCATCGCCCTGTTTGGGATAGGCATCGGGATCGGCGGCAATCACCTGACGGATATTGTCTTTAATCACTTTGATTAGGGTGGTGTTATGAATGGTGCTGTAGGAAGCATCGGAGTCAACATTCACGTAGAAGGAGATACCGTGGGTATTGAGGTTATACACCATGCTAATGGCGAAATTTTCAGTACCAACAGCTTCGGCAAAATCGCGAATGCTTTGCTCCAGCTGACCGACCTGATGATCCCACCAGAACGCCAGATGTAAATTATTAGCAGTGTTGGCGCTATTTAAGCGATTGACCAGGGTCTCGAGCGAGATACTTTGCGACAGCGAGGTATACATTTTGTGACTGTAGGTTTCGTAGGGAAACCAAAAGTTCATGGTATTCCAGTAACGAGCGCCGGGGCCGTACTTGCCAAACACATAAAAACCCCTACCATCCTGACTCAGATTGAGTGAGCCCATGGCTTCGGTGTTGGCAAAGACCTCGGAATCGGAGCCGGATACCAGCTTGAAAAATTTCAGCGCCTCTTTATTCAGCAGCACTTTTAACGGACCGGAGGCGAGATCTTCGAGGACGTTGGCCTGAGCCGTTTGCAGCGACCCCATGGTGAATAGCATAAATAAAGCGAGCAGTAGTTTTTTCTTCATTGACTTACACTTCCATCGGTTGTGGCATTGGCCTCTAAGCAGGACAGGAGCCATTGTTCTTTCCCCAGAGCCATGAGAGCGCGGGCAGCGGCAATCCTGGTTTCTGCTTGGGGGTGCTGTAATTTTTGTTGCAGCAAGGGTTCCGACTCGGGTGCCAATGCAATCAGGGTCTGGCTGGCGGCGGCGCGGATTTTTCGGCTGGGATCGCTGAGCAATTCAGCCACCTCTACTACGCTTTGCTGCTGTTTGAGCCGTTGCAGTCTGGTCAGCATGGCTAGCCGGATTTCCTCATCTTGGTGCGGGTCTAACCAGATTGTTGCTTCGAGCACCTGTTCACCCAGTTGCAGCGCTGCAGCGCAGAGCTTGGGATCTTCATGCCGATATAAATTTTCCAGCAATGCTTGCTCCAGTGTGGCAGCGGGAAACTTGGCAATGGCCTGCAGCGCTTGGCAGCGAAGCCGGGGCTGACGGCTTTCGGCGATGATCTCAGCGAGCCGTTTTGATGCGTCTTTAAGCCGGGCTTTGCTAGCTTGCTGGATCACCCAAGCGAGTAACTCTTCAGGCAAGTTCCGCCAGTGTTGTAGCAGTACCTTTAAGCCTTGCGGTTGGCGTTTTAACAAAATGTGGCGCACATTAAGGCGGTAATGACCGCACAGTTGCGTGACCCAGAGCGACAGGTTTTGCGGATTAAGCGGCGGTAGTGCTAGGGCGTGATCGCTGCGAAGCGCCACGTTTAAAGCTAAGGCTGGCTCAAGCTGCTCGGTGCAATCGCTGAGTAAGTTGGCGGCCAGTCGTTGCTGTAGCTTGGAGTATTGCGGGTGTAACAGCGGGCTGAGCCAGTCGATGCGCTGCTGCACCGATGCGTGAGAGAGTGTCTGTGCTGCCAGCAATAAGAGATTGCGTTGCTGGCTGTGTTGCATCATCTCACGGGCGATTTGCAGTTGATGGGGATTGCTGCTGTTGAGCAATATTCCACAACACCAATGGCGTTCAGTGCCATCGTTACTACCTTGGTAGCGTTCA
>QGCX01000124.1_pt1 | contig 17444 bp, 12 predicted proteins | sample 4708031 | NCBI WGS metagenome assembly QGCX01 (sample SAMN08941163, study PRJNA450518) | Sediment metagenome, whole genome shotgun sequencing project. | reverse complement strand
CTTCAACTGTTTTGCCTTCACCACCAACAAAAACAGCACGACGTACAGTAATGTTTTCACCAATTTTCTGAACAAGAGCTTCACGGGTCGCCTCTAAATCACCAGCCATCAATACAGCAATATCAGATTCTTTTTTCTCGAATGCAACATCAGCAACTTTGTTAGCGAAGCCTAAGAAATTCTCATCACGAGCAACGAAATCAGTTTCGCTGTTGATTTCCAACAACATTACCACTGAATTATCTTCTGCTGTACGCGTTACAATAATACCTTCTGCTGCTGTACGACCTGCTTTTTTAGCAGCCTTTAAGCCTGAAGATTTACGTAAGTTATCAATTGCCGCTTCGATATCGCCATCTGTCGCCACAAGAGCTTTCTTACATTCCATCATGCCCAGACCGGTACGGTCACGTAGCTCTTTTACTAAGCTTGCACTAATTGCCATGACTATGATTCCTTAATCTTATGTAAATTTCGGCAAACATAACAACTCATCTGCCTTTAAAAAACCGCAAAAGGGGCCGCAGCCCCTTAAAACAATCAGCTTGCCGTTATTCTGCCGCTGCTTCTTTCGATTCAGCTTCAGCAACCTCAACAAACTCGTCTGCCTCTGCAGTTTTAGCTTCCAATACTGCGTCAGCGATTGAGCGAGCGTAAATTTCGATTGCGCGGATCGCATCGTCATTACCCGGAATCACGTAATCAACGCCATCTGGGTTTGAGTTAGAGTCAACGATTCCGATAACTGGAATACCTAGCTTATTCGCTTCTTGAATAGCAATACGCTCATGATCAACATCGATTACAAACAATGCGTCAGGTAAACCACCCATATCTTTAATACCACCAATAGATTTCTCTAATTTAGTGATTTCACGAGTCGCCATTAAACGTTCTTTTTTGGTTAACTTTTCAAAAGTGCCATCGGCCTCTTGAACGGTTAACTCACGTAAACGCTTAATTGATTGACGAATAGTCTTATAGTTAGTCAACATACCACCCAACCAACGGTGTGCAACATAAGGCATACCAGAGCGAGTAGCTTCTTCACGAATGATATTGCTAGCAGAACGCTTAGTACCAACAAAAAGCACCTTGTTCTTCTTGCCAGATAAAGCACCAACAAACGCCAATGCATCATTCAACGCAGGAACTGTGTGTTCCAAGTTGATGATATGAATTTTATTGCGAGCACCAAAGATGTACTTACCCATTTTAGGGTTCCAGTAACGAGTTTGGTGACCAAAGTGTACACCTGCCTTAAGCAGTTCACGCATAGATACAGTAGCCATAATTTCCTCTATATTCGGGTTAGGCCTCCACACTCCCCATGATCCAACCCCTTTCGGGCACCCAGAACCACGTGACGGCGTGTGTGAGAAATTTAAGTTAGCTCCTTAATGGAGCGGCGCGCTTTATATCAAATTTCACCCTACAACACAAGTTAAGCTACGTAACCAGACCGACGAGTCGCGTTCTTTTTTGACCTGAAGTCGGACGAATGCTGCATCCTGGACATAAAACCGTTAGAATCGGTCTGACAATTCGTAACTTCTTGGACATAACATGGGCGTAATCATTAAAACTCCGGCGGAAATCGATAAAATGCGTATTGCGGGTAAACTCGCGGCCGAAGTACTTGAAATGCTTGAAGAACACGTTGCACCCGGTGTAACCACGGGAGAGCTGGATCGAATTTGCCATAACTATATTGTAGATGTTCAAAAAGCAATTCCAGCACCTTTGAACTATGGCAACCCACCATTTCCAAAGTCAATTTGCACATCTATAAATCAAGTTATCTGTCATGGCATTCCAAGTGATGACAAAATTTTAAAGAAGGGTGACGTCTTAAATATTGATATTACTGTCATCAAGGATGGCTATCATGGCGATACCAGCAAGATGTTTTATGTCGGAGAAGTAGCTCCGCACATCGATCGCCTGTGCAAAATCACTCAAGAATGCTTATATCGTGCAATTGATATCGTAAAACCAGGCATTACACTGGGAGATATTGGTCACATCATTCAACAGCATGCTGAAGCAAACCATTACTCAATTGTTCGTGAATTTTGTGGACATGGCATTGGTGCTGGGTTCCACGAAGAACCACAAGTGCTGCACTACGGCAAACCAGGTGTTGGCTTGACGATCAAAGAAGGCATGATTTTCACGATCGAGCCGATGGTAAATCAGGGCAAGGCGGCATGTAAAATTCTGGGTGACCAGTGGACAGTGGTAACTAAGGATAGAAAAGTTTCAGCGCAATACGAACATACCATACTCGTCACTGCGGATGGCAGGGAAGTATTGACTGCACGGACAGAAGAATCATTTTAACCTTAGTTAAATTTAGACAGTAAAGGATATTTCATTGAATATCGATCGTTATTCAGATAGCAGTTTGATTGATACCGAACTCGTTGCTAAACGCCTTCTGTCTGAACCATCTATTCCATTACTTAAAGAAGTCATTGCTCATTTAAATAAAACATTAAATGCTAGGTTTTTACATGGCGAGCCAATCCGCAACCTCGTGTATGGCCGCACCTCTGCAATGGATGATTTATTAAGCTGCATCTGGAATAACTTTTCATGGCAAACACCTGAAAAAATCGCCCTGATCGCTGTTGGCGGGTATGGCCGCGGAGAGCTACTGCCCTTTTCAGACATTGACCTGTTGATTCTTTTTGAAGAAGAAGAAGTTATCAATCGGAATGTCGAGTCCTTGCAATCGTTCCTTACATTGCTCTGGGACATCAAATTAGATATTGGCCACAGCGTACGGACTATTGAAGCCTGTGTCGATGAAGCAAAAAACGACGTCACTATCACGACAAACCTGATGGAATCCCGAACGCTAGTCGGCGACGATTGCCTACGTGAGAAAATTAACGATTTGGTCGGGCCTGATAACATTTGGCCGAGTAAAGATTTTTATAAAGCCAAAATGAACGAACAAGCCAATCGTTATGAAAAATTCAACGATACTGAATATAACTTAGAACCTAATGTCAAAGGTGGCCCTGGCGCTTTACGAGATATTCAGAATATAGGCTGGGTAGCAAAGAGGCATTTTGGTGACTCATCACTGCGAGATTTAGTCGAGCGAAATTTCTTAACTGACGCTGAATATCAAGAATTAATCGAAGGTCAGGATTTCCTCTGGCGGGTACGTTACGCACTCCATATGATAGCGGGCCGAGAAGAAGATAGACTGCTCTTTAACCTGCAAGAAAAAGTAGCAGAAATGTTTGGCTTCAGCGATCACGATGGCCTAATCGCAGTCGAACGTCTAATGCAGGACTATTTTCGTAAGGTTTTTCGCTTAAAAACCTTAAACCTGATGCTGCTACAACATTTTGACGAAGCCATCTTAAATGATGTAGAAACCGAACAAATAACTAAAATAAACACTCGTTTTCAGATTCGAAATAACTATATCGAAGTGACTAACGATAATGTATTCAGCCGAACACCATCCGCATTACTCGAGGTATTTGTACTCTGTGCTCAGCATGAGCAAGTCAAAGGCATTCGTGCCAGCACCATGCGATTAATTTTTGCCAATCGACACTTAATCGATGGCTCATTCCGACAAGATTTACGTAATATAACCTTTTTTATGGAGTTATTACGCAGTTCGCAAGGGGTTTACCATGGCCTCATGAAAATGAATCAATATGGTATCTTAGGTCTATACCTGCCAGAGTTTGGTAAAATAGTCGGCCAAATGGAATTCGACCTATGCCATGTTTATACAGTTGACGCCCACACTTTGTTAGCTATAAGAAACTTGCGCAGCTTTCGGCACGCCAATAACACCGAGCGCTTCCCTATCGCGACAAAGATTATTCATCAAATACCTAAAGTTGAGCTTATCTATATTGCTGCGCTTTATCATGACATTGGCAAAGGACGTAATGCGGATCATTCCTTAGAAGGCGCTCAGGATGCCCGTCGCTTTGCAGAGCGGCATCGTTTATCTCCGTGGGAAACCGAGCTTGTGGTTTGGCTTGTTCGCCATCACTTACTGATGTCTTCAACCGCCCAGCGCGAAGATACCTCAGATCCTTCCGTGATCAATAATTTTGCTCAAGCAGTTGGCGATCTGAATCGATTAGATCACCTATATGTGCTAACCGTGGCTGACATATTTGCGACAAATCCGAAACTTTGGAACAGCTGGCGCGCAGCCTTGATCGAAAACGTCTATAAAGAAACCCAAAGAGCCTTTAAGCGCGGCCTAGGAAATCCCATTGTTAAAGAAGAGCGAATCAAAGAAACACAACTCGCCGCCCATCAATTGTTGATTGAAAATGGGATGGAAGACACCGAAATTTGGCAGATGTGGGATAATTCAAATGACGATTACTTTTTAAGAGAGTCACCTGAAAACATTGCCTGGCATACTCGGTCAATTGCTAACCATGGCCTGAATATTCCACTAGTCCTATTAAAAGAAACAGATCAACTTCGATACCTTGGTGGCACGCAAATTTTCATCTATGCCCCTAATCGACCCCACCTTTTTGCAGACATCGCAGCAACTCTAGACGTCCTCAACCTAGACATTCAAGATGCTCGCATTATGACTTCATCGACCTCAAACTTCAGCTTAGATACCTTTATTGTTTTAGAGCGTGATGGAACAAGCATCGGAGAAAACCAAGAACGATTATTTGAAATACAGCACCGACTGCTGCTTGAAATTCAAAACCCACATGACACGCCGATATCAAACAGAAGAATCACACGCCAGTTAAAACACTTTAAAATACCAGCCGAAGTCACTGTCAGCAACGACATGCTCAATCACAGAACCGTTGTAGAAGTTATTGCTGCCGACAGACCCGGCTTACTAGCCGATATTGGACGCTGCTTTAGAAGGCTCAACTTAACACTACTCAATGCCAGAATTTCAACACTTGGCGAACATGTCGAAGATGTGTTTTTTATTGTCGATAAAGACGATGAACCTCTTAGTAATCTTGCTGTTGTTGAACAACTCCAATCTGAATTAATTGACACTATTTCCGAAGCGATGGAACGATGAATATCAATTTAAGCAAACTTCAGCCTTACCCATTTGAAAAACTCAGAGCATTAACTGGTGACATCACCCCTGCCAATATGGATCCAATTTTCTGGTCCATTGGAGAACCCAAGCATGCGGTTCCTGATTTTTTAGGGGACGTTCTAAAAAACAATATCGGTAAATATGCGAACTACCCAACGACGGGTGGTACCGAGGAACTACTGGAAGCGATCGCAAGTTGGACCAAAATACGTTTCAAGCTAGACGAAAAAACTCAATTTAGTGCAGACAAAAATATTATCCCCGTCAATGGTACTCGAGAAGCATTATTCGCTATCGTCCAAGCCTTATTCGATAGCACTGATGAAGCCGATGAAGTTTGGCTACCCAACCCTTTCTACCAAATATATGAAGGTGCGGCACTATTAGCTGGAGCTAAACATCGGTTCCTAAACTGCAGCGCGCAATTTAATTATCAGCCTGATTTTGAATCAATACCAGAGAGCGATTGGCAAAAGTGTCAGATGATGTTTATTTGCACGCCTGGCAATCCTAGCGGTTCAACGCTATCAATGACTCAGCTACAATTTATCATTCAAAAATCTATTGAACATGATTTTCTGATTTTAAGTGATGAGTGTTATAGCGAATTATACCGAGATGAAAACAATCCACCCGTTGGCTTGCTTCAAGCAGCCAGTAATATGGGACACCATAGCTTAGACAATTGCCTGGCGTTTCATAGCTTAAGTAAGCGCTCTAACCTACCAGGTCTCAGAAGTGGATTTGTAGCAGGCGATGCGCATTGCATTAAGCAGTTTCTGCGCTACCGCACCTACCACGGCTGCTCAATGCCAATCCCTCATCAAGCGGTATCGATCGCAGCTTGGCAGGATGAAACTCATGTCGCTGAAAATCGCCGCCTGTACAATGAAAAATATCAAGCCGTCTATGATGAGCTAAAATCGGTAATGCCAATCACTATTCCTGATGCCAGTTTCTATTTGTGGCCAAACTTACAGGAGGATGATGAGCAAGTAGCTAAAAAATGGTTACAACAGGCGAACATACGAGTACTTCCTGGGCAATATTTATCTCGAGAAGTTGATGGGATAAACCCAGGCTATGGACACGTGAGAATTGCACTGGTAGCGACAGTCGATGAGTGTGTCGATGCTGCCAAACGCCTCAAGAAATTATATTAACCGGCTAAATATGATAAAAATCTACGGTATTAAAAACTGCGATACGATACGCAAGACCTTAAAGTGGTTTAATGATAACAATGTATCGTATGAATTTATTGATTATAAAAAAGAGCCGCCAACACCTGATGTTGCTGCTCACTTTCTAGAGGCGCATAACTGGGAAACCATCATAAATAAGCGAGGCACCACCTGGCGAAAACTTGATGAACAAACCAAAAACGCTATGAACGCTCAGTTGGCGATCAATCTTATGATTGAACAGCCCTCTGTAATCAAGCGCCCAATAATTGAAGCCAATGGTGAAATCATTGTTGGCTATGATGAACTTGAACTTAAAAAGCTTATTTAATGGAGACAAACATGACGTATTTTGCGCTGGCACTGGGTACGAGTACTCGTAACCAAGACGGTAAAATCATTGAAGCCTGGTACCCGCAACCAATCGTTGAGCCTGCGGATACACTCGTAGCAGCCATCACCAAAACCATTAAACATGAATCAGGCAATGAAGCCCACGTCCTGGAAAAAGAGCACTACCGCCCGTTAATTGAAATTTTCAAAGAAGCCCAATTAACTCTTAATGTTAAATTACTGGAAGCGGCAAAAAGCAGTGATCAAACATTGGTTCTGACAATTTTAGAAAGCGACAGTGCGCCAGTAAGCGTTGCTGAAGGATATTTAAAATTACAGCTACTTTCACACCGCCTAGCAAAGCCACAACAGATAAATTTAGAGGGTATATTTGGCATACTTCATAATATCGCGTGGACTAGTGAAGGTCCGATCGATTTACCTGAACTGCCTGAACGTCAAATTGATGCGCGCACTAACGGCCGAATACTTGAAGTAAACTGCATCGATAAGTTCCCTAAAATGGCGGATTATGTTGTGCCATCCGGCATCCGTATTGGCGATACCGCTCGTGTTCGATTAGGCGCACATTTGGGTGAAGGCACAACTGTCATGCATGCAGGCTTTGTAAACTTTAATGCAGGCACTGAAGCAGTATCAATGATTGAAGGTCGTGTTTCTGCTGGGGTACTGGTTGGTAACGGCTCAGACGTCGGTGGCGGCGCTTCAATTATGGGCACTCTCTCCGGTGGAGGCAAAGAAGTCGTCTCTATGGGTGAAAACTGCCTATTGGGTGCCAACTCAGGTACAGGTATTCCGTTGGGTGACCGTTGTACGATTGAAGCAGGACTTTACATTACTGCAGGTACTAAAGTGACCTTATTAGATAGCAATAAAGAAGCAACAGGTACCGTCAAAGCCAGAGACCTTGCTGGCAAATCAGATTTGTTATTTTGGCGCAATGCGGTAACCGGCCGAGTTGAATGCTTAACCAATAAATCTGCAATTGAATTAAACTCTGAGCTGCATACTCACAACTAATCTGCTAGTGGCCATAGTACTACCTGCTATGGCCATAATCTTATAAAGTTTAGATTCTAAGGCATTTAAATGATCTCAGTTGAAACGGATATTAAAGACCTTCGTTTACAGTTAGCTAATGAGATTTATGCCGAAGACCTTTTTAAAACCATTGAAGAAAATCGTCAATATTTACGACAATGGCTACCTTGGGTTGACCAAACCAAAACGATTCAAGACTCTAAGGTTTACCTAAGATACTGCAAACAAGGCTATGCCTCACAAACGCAAGCGGTTTTATTGTTGCTGTATAACACATCTGTTATAGGTACCATTGGTTTTAATAACCTTGACCATGGAAATCACGTTGGTGAGATAGGCTACTGGTTAGCGCAGAAATACCAAGGTAATGGCTTGATGTCTCATGCAGTAAAAACACTGACTACAATTGGTTTTGAGCGCCTTGGATTAAATCGTCTAGTGATTAAGGCCGCGACCGAAAACAAAGCAAGTCGTGCGATCGCCACGAGACTTGGTTTCAGCCACGAAGGAACCGCTAGGCAAGCAGCAAAGCTATATGGCCAATTCGTTGATTTAGAAATTTATAGTCTTTTATATGACGATTGAATTAGATTTAGCGACCGAGTGTTCCTGTGGCTTTTTAAGCTCCATGGCTAGTTTTTCAATGATCAAGTTAGGTACAAAAACAAGTGTCTTCGTTTCGCCCTTAACACCATATGGTAAAAACTGGCCACCTGCGTGATTGCCAATCCAGTGTGTTGCTTTAGATAAAAACTTCTCAGAAATTGAACCAGCAATTTCACTAAACCGCCAACTTACTTTCTTCCCTTGATATTCAAAACTGACGGTACAACGAGCATCGGAAGTAACGACAGACGTTACAAACCTGATATCTAAGCCTTTGCCGGTAGCATTTAGCATATTTTTAAACAATTGAGCATGAGGTTCACGCCCTAAAAGAGATAGAGATACAATATTTTGCGGCAGTAATGCAGCAACCATCTCAGTATCTGCTGCTGTGCTACTTAATTGCTCATCAAGTAGTTGTCTTAGCTGCTCATCAGTCCATACAGACACATGAAGATTCGCCTGTTTCAAAGTAAGACACACATGCCTAAATCGTTCTAATTGATTCAGGGCAGCCCGCTTTCTTGAATTCATTTGGTGCGCACGTAAGAAAGCAGATTCCACACTGGCTTTAGATTTTTCTTTAACCTCTACCTCATCGTGCGAGGCACTAAGTTTATTAAAAAAAGCTTCTTGAGAAACTGGAATTTTGGAACGCTGCATCGAGTTCGATTCAAATTCAGGCTGGACATGTCGCTCAGCTTGCTTACCTACGTCCGGTTGAAGCGTTGATGGCTCAGCAGATGTCACTCCTAAGGTAAACTCTGATTCACAAGAGACAGTTGCATCTTGCTCTAATGACTCTTTAACAGGCGTGTCAGGGATATTTGCTTGCAATGGCGCTTGGCTTTCTTCAGCGGAGCTAACCGCCTCCGGGACAGGGGTGGGCAATGATTGAAATACCCTAATATTCAACAGTAGTAGAATCAGCCCAACATTCAAAGTCACAGCAAAGGCTAAGAAATGAGTATAAATTGGATTCTGTATCCAAAGAGATATCACCTGAAACAACCCAAACCAGCCACCTAAAAAAGCTACTAAAGCGATTGATGAGCGAATAGGAAAACGTGTGAACATTTAAAATCCTTTTAAACCCGGCTGAGAGCGTCCAATACGGTAAAATTTACAACCAAAATAATATTCTACGCTAACCACCATAAAAGTCAGCTCTTTACCACCGGGCCCACATATATAAATGTGACAAACTTCACATAATGGAGATTTAGACTAAAACCTTACACCTACTTTCGTTTTCTAGAAAACTAACAACCATAAAAAAGGCCACTTCACCGCCCAGCGAAGTGGCCATATCTCAAATTGACTTGAGATTTTTATTAAGCTTTAGCGGCTGCCGATTGATCAGTCATGCCTTTAACCATCAAATAGCCAAAGCCTGTAATCAAGGAGCCAATCGCAATTGAACCAATGTACATAGCAACATGAGTAATCGCGTTAGGAATAAACAATACAAAAATGCCACCGTGTGGCGCTAGAAGCTCCGCACCAATTAACATTGATAACGCACCGGTCACTGCTCCACCAACCATTGCTACAGGGATAACACGCAATGGATCTTTAGCCGCGAATGGAATTGCACCTTCAGAAATGAAGCAGAAGCCTAATACAAATGATGCTTTACCAGCTTCATGCTCTGCATCAGTGAAGTACTTACGACCAAAGAAGGTAGCGATACCCATACCAATAGCAGGAGTCATACCCGCAGCCATGATTGCAGCCATAGGCAAGTAGCTTTTAGAAGCCAATAGACCCACACCAAAGGCATACGCTGCTTTATTCACAGGGCCACCTAAGTCAAAGCACATCATCGCGCCTAGCAATAAACCTAGCACAACTTTGTTTGCAGAACCCATATTGGTTAAGAACTCAGTCAATGAAGTCATAATTGCAGCAACTGGGCCACCAACGATGTAAATCATAACCAAGCCAGTTACCAAAGTAGCGATCAATGGAATGATAAGAATTGGCTTAAGTGCTTCAAAAGTCTGTGGCAAACGTATGTTATCGGCTAAAAACTTAGCAGTGTAACCTGCTAGGAAACCGGCAATAATACCACCAAGGAAGCCAGCGCCAATTGAACTTGCCAACATACCACCAACTAAACCAGGGGCTAAGCCAGGACGATCGGCAATCGAGAACGAGATATAACCTGCAAGTACAGGAATCATCAATGCAAATGCAGAACCACCACCAATTGTCATCAGAGCGGCAGCTAAAGTACCTTCTTCTTTAAAGGCTTCAATGCCGAAAATGAAAGATAGCGCGATGATTAAACCACCGGCAACAACCACAGGTAGCATAAATGACACACCGGTCATCAAATGCTTATATGGGCCGGTTTTTTCTTTCTTGCTAGCAGAAGCCACTGCAGAACCTGTTTGTTCAACTTTTGCATCAGAGATAGCAGCATTAATCATTGCTTCAGATTTCTTTAATGCATCGCCAGTGCTGCAGCGAAATAGTTTCTTACCTGCGAAAGGAGCAGTATCGACTTCAATATCCACTGCCAAAATTACGAGATCAGCCTTAGCAATTTCGTCTTCAGTCAAAGTGTTTTTAGAGCCAATTGAACCACGGGTTTCAACCTTAATGGTGTGACCTAGTTTCTCCGCTGTCATAGCTAATGCTTCTGCGGCCATAAAGGTGTGGGCGACACCTGTTGGACAAGCGGTAATAGCGACAATATTTAAATTTGCCATCTCGTTTTCCTCTACATTTGTTGTTGTTTTGCTCGATAAAACTTCAGCACTGGTTAATGCATCATTCAGTTGAGCTTTTGGATTCAATACGGCTTTTGCCGCACTCGAAAAGAAGACCTTTTTGCCGTCAAAACGACTTAGATCTATGTCTGAATAACTGATCACGATAACGAGATCAGCACTATCAATCTGACTTGCACCAAATGGCACGATCGGGTGAAGAGTACTGTGAACTTCACAAGTAACATCCCAACCCATACCTAAAGCCTCTGCACTCATCGCTTCACTTGCTAAATAACTAGTGGTTGTACCGGACGGGCATTGCGCAAGTATTAGTAAATTCATAAATCTAAGCTCGCTCTTGGTCACTAGACGTCAGTACTTGATTATGGAGCTCATGCAAACGACCAGCTGAATGTACGCCGACACCTACCTGCTCTACCGCATAAGCTGCTACAGCAGTTGCGAACTTCAAGGTACTTTCGGTTGAGTAGTTATTCACCATCCCAAACGCGATACCCGCAACCATGCTGTCACCGGCGCCTACGGTGCTGACAACATTAACCTTTGGTGCTTTGGCTTGAACAATTGAGTCTTGTGTATACCAGCGCGATCCATTTTTGCCGTCTGATACAACGACATTCTGGATGCCACGAGCGATGAGCCCTTGGACGGTTTCAGCTTCATCATCTCTATTTTTTAACGACTTACCCGCCCATTGCTCAAGCTCTTCAACATTGGGCTTAATCAGAGCTGGGGCAGATGAAATAGCAGCAGTTAAAGCAGCACCGCTGGTATCAAGAATAATTTTTTTACCAAAAGGTTTAAGCATGTTGATGATTTGCGCATAAGCATCCTCTGGTAGACCGCGTGGTAAGCTGCCACCTAAGACAATCAATTCATATTGGTCAACATGATCGACTAGATGCTTAAGAAACTGCTGCCAAACCGTTTCGCTAATTTCAATGCCCGGCAAGTTAATGTCCGTTACTCGTTCAGACGACTCTTTCACCTTAACATTGATGCGGGTTGCCCCTTCTTCGAACACAAAACGGTTTTCTAAATTATATTGCTTAAAATATTCATCAAAATAATGGCGATTATCCTTGCCCAACATGCCAGCAACTGACACGTCCAGTTTTAAATCAGCCAACACACGGGCAACGTTAATACCTTTGCCTGCAGCATGAAGATGACCTTCAGTGGCAACATTTACTTCGCCTGGATCCAAACTTTCCAGATTGACGGTTAGATCCAACGCAGGGTTTAAAGTAACAGTTAATATTTTACTCATCGGTCACTCCATGCTCATTGAGGTTATAAACTGCTGCAGTGCTTTCACAGGCCAAAGCTTTGTCCGCGAGTGCAACAGCTTCAGGATAGTTAACGTTTCGTAATTTCGATTTCACTAATGCGACCGAATTTGCAGACATACTCAACTCTTTTACACCTAACCCTGTAAGAATAGTCGCCGCAAATGGGTCTGCCGCTAACTCGCCACAAACTCCAACCCAAATATTGTATTTTTCTGCCGCTTGAACAGTCATAGAAATTAACTTAAGAACTGCTGGGCTTAACGGGTCAGCCTGACCAGACAGTAGCGGGTGGCCACGGTCGATAGCTGTTGTATATTGGGTTAAGTCATTGGTTCCGACTGAGAAGAAATCTAGCTCAGGTGCAAACACCTCTGCCATCAACGCCGCGCTAGGTACTTCGATCATCATGCCCAGTTCAATATTGGCATTTGGATAAGCTTTTGCTTCTTCAAGGTAGATATTTTTTAACTTACGCCATTCACTAATATCACTGATCATTGGGAACATAATTCGTAATGGATCGGTACCAGCAGCCTCAAGCAATGCTCTTAGCTGGCGACGCAACATATCTGGATATAGCAAAGATAAACGAGCACCGCGTACGCCTAGGAACGGGTTCTCTTCGTAATCCATCGGTAAGTAAGGTAACGGCTTGTCACCACCAACATCCAATGTACGAACAATAAAAGGTTTGCCATCATGCCCTAAAGCATCAAGTACGGCGCGATATTCATCGACCTGTTGTTGGTGAGTTGGTTCGCTGGTATGTTCCATGAACATAATCTCAGAGCGGAATAGACCAACACCTTCAGAACCCAACTCTAAGGCTTTCTTTATTTGCTTAGATGAAGAAATATTGGCAACAACTTCAACTCGTCGGCCATCTTTAGTCACTGCGGTTTCAAAACGACTTGCCATCGCTTTTTCCAAATCAGCAGCTTTCTGATCTATATCTAGCTGGGCTTGTTTTAATTCATTTTCATTTTCAACTAAACGAATAAATCGTTTATCACAATCCACCACGACTGGCGTTTCGTTTTCGATCGTTAAAATTGATGGACCACAACCCACTAATAATGGAATACCCGCAGCTCTTGCCAAAATTGCAGCATGCGACGTTGTGCCACCTAAAGAAGTCACAATCGCAAGAACCACTTCTGGATTGAAGTCAGCAACTTGAGACGGATTGATTTCTTCACAAATTAAAATGTGTGGCGTTTCAACTGCTTCGGATTCTGTTTTACCCGTGAGTATCAACATTAGCTGATAACCAAGGTCACGATAGTCCGCAGCGCGCTCGGCCAATAAAGGGTCTTTATTGCCTTCTAATTGGGCCGCTAGCTCTTCGTATGTTTCAGTCCAGGCCCACTCTGCACTCAAACCTGACTTGATTCGGTCTTGGGCACTTTCAATCAAAGAAGGATCTGCTAGTAGCTCAACATGCATTTCTAAGATTTGAGCTTTGGTAGTGTCGGTTAACTGAGCCAGTTTTTGCTGAATAGAGGCTTCCAATGCTTCTAAAGCAAATTGAAAGCGCTTAGATGAGCGATCAATATCTTTGTCGGTTTTTTCGAATTCAAACTCAACTTTCGCTTGCTTTCGAGTAACGCCTTGAGCCATGCCAGGAGCACCGCATTGGCCTTTTACAATTGCGCCTTTTTCCAAAGGTGCAAATTCAAGTACAGGGATATCTATAGTATCAGTGGCTACATCGTCTTTGTTTGAATAAGCCGGTAATGGCAGAACTGGATCACCTAAACCTTCAGATACACCCTTAGAAATATCTGACAATGCACTTTGAGGGTCATCACACTGAGCCACTGTAAAGCGTAGAGTATGACCAAAACTACCACCTAAGCTAATCAACTGAGCAACGCTTTCACCGTTAATTGCACCACCGTCACCATCTAGATTTTCAACCCAGACTTGACCGTTAATATTCTTTATTAATTTAGAAAGGTGCGAAGACGGACGCGCATGCAGGCCGTGCTCCATTGGCAAACGAATTTCAATCGATTCACCTTCAATGGCTTCCATCTTCAACAGTTTTACTAGTGCCGATGCTGTTTTAGCCTGTGTCAATTGACCTAAAGCACTATCTCTTTTTAACTGCAAAAGGCGATCAAATAATTTTTTATGAGAGCGCCCAGTAGTAGTCAGCGATAAAAAGACTGCAACCTCATCACCATCATGAATAACAGGCTGCTTCAATACCACAGCAGATACCGCTGGCGCCTTATCAGCGACAAGTAAAGTGGATATCCAAATGCCATCACCAAAATTTAAGGCATTCTGAGTCAATAACTCAATGCGTTGTTCGTCATCACAATAATTTTTAGAACGTAAAACTGAAGCGGCTAAAGATTGAACTTCATCTAAACTTTCAGCTTCAAAACCGCTACGCACCAACGAAGCATCAATCAACAAAGGTGGTTCATAACTTTCACCACGTAAAATACTGAGAACTTCGGAAATATCGCTTGAGGTATGTAAACGATTAGATAATTCGTCGTCTGAAATGACTCGGGTTAGTTGACGTAATATCGCCAAATGTTCATCAGACTTTGCGGCAATACCAATTACCGTGTGGGCAACTTGACCATTACCCCAATCCAGACCTTCAGGAAAACGCGCAACTTTCAAACCTGTTTGGTGCACTAAGGGACGAGTTTCTGGAGTACCATGCGGAATAGCGATGCCATTTCCGAGAAACGTTGACGTTTGCCCTTCTCGAGTCAACATACCGTGCTCATATTCTTTGTCGACAAGACCACCTTCGACCATTTCCTGCACTAACAAACGGATTGCATCATCCTTATGTGCAGCCTTGGCATGAAGTTTAATATCCTGGGCAGTAAGTTCTAACATAAGTCACCTTTTCCTAGACCTTCCCTTATTAGTGCAAAGCGAAGGCGTTTTTATTTTTGCTAAATCGGTTTAGCAGACATACTGAATCCATTCAGCAAAATTATCAACCCTTATTTTGTTAAGGCGAGTAACAATAAAGTACAAAATATGAGCTAAATCAGTAAAACGCCGGTAAAATAAGAGACAAAATGGCGCAAAAGGCTAATTTACGGTTGCGTTTGCGGATTTTTTAATTGCTGAATGGTTTCAGTTACAAAAATAGTGGTACAATTTTAGGATTGAAAATTCCAAATAGAGTACGAGCTTGAACTTAGAACAGATAGCAAATTTAGCCGGGGTATCTAAAGCCACCGCTAGCAGTGTTTTAAATGGCAAAGCCGAGAAATACCGGATCAGTAAGGCTACGCAGAAAAAAGTCTTAGATATTGCAAAAGAAAACAACTACCGCCCTAATCACAGCGCAGCTGCATTACGCAGAGGTAAAAGCCAGTCAATTGGTATTATCGTTCCTGACTTTGAAAACCGCAGTTACCTTAGAATCGCCAAGCGCTTAGAAGCTTTAGCTCGCAAGGAAGGCTACCAACTCATCATTGCTTCATCAGATGATAAGGCAGAAACGGAAATGGCCAGTGCCCAAATGCTCGTAGCCCGAGGAGTCGACGCCTTACTCGTTTCAACCTGCTTGACCGACCCTTCGCCCTATCAGGAATTCTTAGCCAAAGGGACACCGATTATTGCACTTGACCGTGCAATGAACGCAGCCTTTTCTAATGTAATCAGTGATGACCGACAAGGTGCATTTAGCTTAACTCAAGCGCTACCGTTAGAAACTATTGACTCGATAACGCTGATCGGCGCTTTACCTGAATTAGAAATCAGTAAATTGCGCGAGTTAGGTTTTAAAGATGCAATTTCGACCTATCCAAAAATTAAAAGCTATTGTTATTATGGCGAGCACTTTGACCCTGCTTCAGGAACGGAGGCACTGCAAAGAGCTATAGCCGAACAGGGTGAGTTACCCTCTAGCATCGTTACTACTTCCTATAGTTTACTTGAAGGCGTTATTGAGTATATGCAGAAAGAGTACCCTTATATACTGAATAAAAATAACCACATGACAACGCTAGCCACATTCGGTAATAGTCGCTTACTCGATTTTTTGCCTATTCCAGTTGTCTCTTTACCACAACAATATGAACATATTGCTGAAGCCTCTTGGATGCTCGCAAAACAAGCGGTACAAGGTAATTATCAACCACAAAAAATAGTTATTCAGCGAACGGTCAATAAGCGATAACGCTATAAATAGTCATATTCTACTCTGGGGTGCAAAAATTTTCGTAAACAGGATAAAACAATCTGCGTCAGAATAGAGAGTCACTTGCTTTCAATACAAACGCTTATCAATCAATACTCAATTTTTAGTTAAAGAACCACTTACCATCCCTATCCTCCGAGCATCAAAAATAGCAAATGATTAAAATTAAACTCGATAAGCAAATATTTAACTAATCAATATGGCAAGATAAACAGAAAACTGCTTCACTAATCTGGATGGTTTAAAAAGGAGTTTATTGTTTTTAATGACTCAGCAGAAATATCAATGATAGATGACATTGAGATATTTATCGTGTCAGAACCCGAGCCTTTAAACTTAATGTTAATTGGGCTTTTCGCCATTATCATTCGAAAACGAAGTTTGAATCCCCGAAACATGAATATTTGAATTGTGACTATAAAAAAACACCTGAAATTCAATATTTCAGGTATTTATGTAAAACCACTTCGTCCGCTTGGACACTGTATAATTCAAGTACCGATGTTTATACCTTCCCTTAAGATTCAGGCTTAATTTCAGACTCGGTTTCAACCACTGCTTCATCAATTGCATGCGCGGCGGCTTCATCTACTGATTGATAATATTTTATATAGTTATGGGCATATGGCCCCGGTGGCAATAAAGGTCTTTTACTATTAAATACCATCGAGTTCGCTTGGCGTGTTAATGGCAAATAATTAGGCGCAGCACGTTCTACGGCGGCGGTAATTGCCGAAGCCAGCAGCGAAGTTAACAAATCATCTGACGATCCAGAATCATTCGCCGGCTTGTAGCTTAGCGCCTGACGTTGTTGCCATAATAATTCACCGGTTTGCGATACAATTCGATAACTAAAATCAACTTCGGTTTTGGTTGCTAAAACAACATATTTCGATGCCCACTTATTGATTGTTACATACAATATGGCATCGGCATGAAACAACGCTGCAAGTTCGG
>QGCX01000123.1_pt1 | contig 17517 bp, 16 predicted proteins | sample 4708031 | NCBI WGS metagenome assembly QGCX01 (sample SAMN08941163, study PRJNA450518) | Sediment metagenome, whole genome shotgun sequencing project. | reverse complement strand
GCCATAACCGACTTTAGACTCGATTACTCGTATTTGATCTTTGTTCTCTTGCGTTAACCACTCAATATCGAGTAACTGCTCGATACGCGTTAACAGCACTTTATTATTCACTGGTTTTACTAAATAGTCACTGAATCCATAGGCCTGCTGTGCGGACGAATCCGGCACCTGAGCGTTGGCTGACAACATTATAATGGGGGCGGTTATGTTCATATCGCGAAGTCGGCGTGAAAGCTCCAACCCCGACTCACCAGGCATATTCACATCCAGAATAAAAAGTTTAGGTTTGAGATTGGCCATTAATTTTAAACATTGCTCGGCCCCATTGGCTTCGATCAACTTAAAACCTAATGGCGCTAATAACTCTGCGAGCATTCCTCGCACCACGGGGTCGTCATCAACAATAGCAATGGTTTGCTTCATTCCTTTGTAACCTAACAACACTTGGCGTTGTTCTACTTTGGCCGAAGACTGAGCAATCCAAGGCAACATCAACATTACCTTGAAGCGACTGCCGACCCCTGGTTGAGAGGTTAATTGTATGTCTCCCCCCATAATTTCGACCAATAGTTTAACGATGGTTAACCCTAAACCCGTGCCCGGTACAGACGGTGTTTCACCATCTTGAACCCGTTCAAAAGGCATAAATATTCTTTCTTGTTCAGACGTTGGAATGCCCGCGCCAGTATCAACTACTTCAAATTCTGCTACTTGATTTCGATATGTGACGTGAAAATCGACCGAACCCTGATCCGTATACTTAATCGCGTTATTGAGTAAGTTAATCAGAACTTGTCGCAGACGTTTTTCATCTGCATTAACCCAATTAGGTAACGAATTATGCACGTGGAGATTAAAAGTAATGCCTTTATTTTCTGCCTGCATACGAAACATATGGGTGAGCTGGTCTATCAAATCAGTAAACGCAAACTGGCTGATATGTAAATCCAGCCGACCGGCTTCAATTTTAGAGACGTCCAACAGCCCTTCAATCAAGTCTGCCAAATACTGACCACTGCGCTGGATAGTTCGCAAACCCATTTGATGAGTGCTTGGGGTATCTTGTCGTTCGCCCAACAATTGTGCGTAGCCTAAAATCGATTGCAACGGCGTCCTTAACTCGTGGCTAATACCCGACAGATAACGGCTTTTAGCTGCATTGGCGCGTTCGGCCAGTTCTTTAGCCTGCTGAAGTTTAATATCGGTTTCTTTATGCGCGTCGATCTCGTCGACCAGTTTTTGGGTTTGTCGGTTGGACTCTTGTTGCGCAACCACTCGGCTTTCATGCGACAATAAAAATAGCCAGGTTACCGCACCCATAACGATCATTAAAATAAAAAACAAAGTCCACAAGCCATTGGCAAAAACGGCCATATCTTCGCCACTCTGTAAAACCATATGACGATACACTAAGGCTAATAATGCGGCGGTAAATATATTGGCCAATGAAAACCAAATTAAAAACTTACCGGCCCGCCCAAACATCTGGCGAACAAATAACTCAGGCATCGCTCGATGTATAAATTTAATCACCTGCGACCGATCCAATGCTTTAGGTTTACATTGGTCTAGGCAGCGGCCATCCAGCGAACAACACAATGAACATATTGTTTTTCGGTAAGCTGGGCAAAACAGTAAATCTTCTGTTTCAAATTCATTTTCACAAATACAGCAAGTTGCGTGCTCAAAGCGTGAGGCTTCTGAGCTCGCAATAACTGAACTGGTACGGGCTAAATAATATCGACCACGCGTAATAAGTGCGACTGCAGGGACACTGATAAAACAGGTCGCAATGCTAAAAAAGTGCCCTAAGGTTTGCACCGTTTGGCCAAAGGCACCTAAGTAAGTCGCCAAACCAACGGAGGTTGCTAACACCATGGATATCACCCCAACCGGATTGATATCAAACAAATGCCCACGTTTAAATTCAATGTTTTTAGGGCTCAAGCCAAACGATTTGTTAATCATTAAATCTGCAGAAAGACACCCAAGCCAACTGACAGCAACAATGGCAAATACACCCAATACCGATTCCAGTGCTTTGTATATGCCCAATTCCATAAGCAACAAAGCCAAGGCGACATTAAAGATCAGCCATACCACTCTCCCAGGATGAGAATGAGTTAAACGCGAAAAGAAATTGGACCAGGCGATAGAACCAGCATAAGCATTTGTCACGTTAATTTTCATTTGCGAGACTATCACAATCACGGCAGCTAAAATTAATGCAAAACGATCGGAGTGCACGATATAACCAAACGCACGTTGATACATCAACGTAGGGTCACCAGCAGATAAAGCATCTAAGCCGCGATCAAAAGCAATATATGCAATAAAGGAACCGAGCAGCATTTTGACCATACCCACCGATACCCAGCCTGGGCCAGCAAACAGCATCCAAAACCACCAGCGTCGACTGTTATCTTTGGTTTTCTCCGGTAAAAAACGCAAATAGTCGACCTGCTCACCAATTTGAGCAACCAGCGCAAACAGAACCGACGCGGCAGCACCAAAAAGTGTCCAACTAAAACGTTGTGCTTCAGGCAAGTCTGCGGGAGCAAATGCAACCCACTCACGTAAATGCTGCCATTCAAAAAACAGCACAACGGCTAGGGCCGCAATTTGCAAAATCAACCAGAGGCTTTGTGTGCGTAATTGAAATTTACTGATGGCACTAATGCCTTTGACCACAATAGGAATAACCGCGACGGCACAAATTACATAGGCGATAGGTAAAGGAATACCGAATAAAAGATTCAGTGCAGAACTGAGAATCGCCGCTTCAATCGCAAAAAAAATAAAGGTAAAAGAAGCATATATCAGCGAGGTGATGGTTGAACCAAGGTATCCAAAGCCTGCGCCTCGGGTTAATAGATCGATATCCAAGCCATTGCGTGCGGCATAATAAGTAATGGGTATACCAATAATAAATAACAGCAAACAAACCACTACAATAGCGGCCACTGTGTTGGTAAAACCGTAGGTTAGCGTGAGTGAGCCGGCAATGCCTTCAAGTGCCATAAAAGCAGTAGCACCCAGCGCGGTTCGCCCAACCATACTGATACTCATATGGCGACTTTTTCGCGCGGTGAAGCGCAAGGCATAATCTTCAAGTGTTTGGTTGGCTACCCATTGGTTATAAGTACGCCGAACTTTAAATATTTTTTGCACATTAGCATCACTGGATGCGCCTTGACTCATAATGCGTTAACTCACTTTCTGATTAATATTGGTGCGATTTACAGCCATCTAAACACCAAAAAAGGGTATCAATGCAAGATTGACCCCTTTTTAAAGGTTAATGCCTGATCACCCATTGCCATTACACTCATCGAGCAGTAAGTATGCCAGATAAAGATATTCTGGGTGGAGGCTGAACCCACGTGACTTACGGTAAACCCCACAGATATATTTTTGCCTATACCACTGCATTGGCGGGCGGTAAAGATTTTTCTTCGAGCATACCTTCGTGAATCAGCGTTTGAATGATTTGATCTAAACCTTCAGCCTTCTTCAAATTGGAGAAAATAAACGGTTTATCGCCACGCATACGTTTGGTATCAACATCCATGACTTCAAGAGAAGCGCCAACTAACGGCGCTAGATCTGTTTTGTTAATAATTAACAGATCAGACTTAGTAATGCCCGGTCCACCTTTACGAGGGATCTTATCGCCTGCAGAAACATCAATCACATAAATCGTATAATCAGATAGTTCAGGGCTAAAGGTTGCGCTGAGGTTATCACCGCCAGATTCGACAAAAACCACATCGAGCTCACCATGACGCGCCATCAACTCATCAATGGCGGCTAAATTCATCGATGCATCTTCGCGAATAGCGGTGTGAGGGCAGCCGCCGGTTTCAACGCCTAAAATGCGATCAGCAGAGAGTGCTTCGTTTTTCGTTAAAAACTGAGCATCTTCTTTGGTGTAAATATCGTTGGTAACCACCGCAATGTTATAGTGATCTTTCATCGCAGCACATAATGATCGAAGTAATGCTGTTTTGCCTGACCCTACCGGGCCACCCACACCCACACGTAATGTTTGCTTTGCCATAACTCTCCCCTTTTAGGATCTGAACAAGCGGCTGTATTGAGTCTCATGCAAGCAACTGGCGATAGCCATGGCCGGCAGACAACCGCCTAATGTGTATTCGTTTAATGTTGTTGAAAAGCCTATGGCCGTTTCGACTTCGGCTTGCATTTCACCCAATAAAATTTGCGCTTGGCTTTGCCCCAGAGGTACTAATTTAGTGGCCGCTGCGACTTGGTTTTCTAACCAGGACCAAACAAAACCGTGCGCAGTAATATCGAACTTCAATTGCCAATGATGGGCAGCAACAGCAAAAAGACTCACAAAACTCACCTGCCCTACATCTGTTTGCGGCACGTCAATGACCAATGTATTTAGTAACCGTTTAAGCGCATCACCCATCGCTGCATCGGTAAAACGCAGCTCTTTTGTTTCCCGATTCGCTAAAGCTAAGTCGTTCCAATGGTGCCATTGAGCGATATCGTTAGCCGCTAAAGCGTTCATGGCGCCATTCAAAATAGGTAAATCAATCCTAGCGAGCGATTGATGCAACTGAACTGTCAACCAATCTTGGGTTTGCTTTAAATCTTTCACCCAACCACTATCGATTGCGTACTCCAAGCCCTGTGAAAAAGAAAACCCACCCACCGGTAAACTGGCACTGGATAATTGCAGTAACCGCAACACATTTGCGCTAGTGGTGGTGATGACCATGCGCATAAGCTCCACTTTCAGGGTTAAAGACGGCATCTTCATGAGTCACAATTAAACCGATCTGATGCAACATGTCTTCCAACACATGGTCAGGTTTAATGCGTAACCAACGCTCACCAACTTCAATTTTTGTATGGCGATTACCCAGGTGATAACAAGCGCGAGCAAAGGTATGCCAATCATCACAACTGGCATGTGCGACCGCTTCAATGGCGCCTTCTATTTGCACGATCTTGCCACAGTCGGTTTTTAAATATTCCCCGACCATTAACGGCTTGCCGCGTTCTAAAAACACACGCACCTCTTCACCGGATTTACTGACTAATTTAAGCCGGCCTCGGTCACGCTGCTCATGGGTTAACACCACAGTTGCAATGACCTCTTCGTGACAATGCAGCCCTAACCTTTGCGTTACTTCCAACATCAGTTACTCCTTAATCTTAAAATTTTTCACTAAACTCATAGTATTTTTAAAATAAACAATAGAGTTGGGCTAATGGTAATTCTGTCGCCGGATCACAGGTGAGCGTTTGGCCATCGGCACGCACCTCATAGGTCTGGGGATCAACAGTCACATCGGGCATCCAATCGTTATGAATCATATCTTGCTTGCTGATGTGTCGAGTGTTCCTACATGAAACGAGTGTGCGATCCAAACCCAACGTCGTTTTAATATTATTATCTTCTGCTGCTTGCGAAATAAAAGTGACTGATGTTGCCGCCGCCGCTTTACCCAACGCCCCAAACATTTCCCGATAATGCACCGGCTGAGGTGTTGGGATCGAAGCATTCGGATCACCCATAGGCGCCGCCGCAATCATCCCACCTTTTAAAATCAACGAGGGTTTTATGCCAAAGAACGCCGGTTTCCATAACACTAGGTCAGCCAACTTACCGGCTTCAATTGAACCGACTTCATGGGAAATTCCATGAGTGATCGCAGGGTTAATGGTGTATTTGGCGATATAACGTTTAGCACGGAAGTTATCAGCACCCATGTCTAAATCTTCTTGCAACAGACCCCGCTGGACTTTCATTTTGTGTGCAGTTTGCCAAGTGCGGGTGACGACTTCACCCACACGCCCCATCGCTTGGGAATCCGATGCGATCATGCTGAACGCACCCAGATCATGAAATAAATCTTCTGCGGCGATGGTTTCTTTTCGAATTCTGGAGTCAGCAAAGGCTACATCTTCGGGAATATTTGAATCTAAATGATGGCAAACCATCAGCATATCTAAATGCTCATCCACAGTATTTTGCGTATAAGGCCGAGTTGGATTAGTCGACGAGGGTAATACATTCGGATACGCACAGGCGCGTATAATATCCGGTGCATGACCGCCACCAGCACCTTCAGTATGGTAGGTATGAATCACGCGATCTTTAAATGCACCAATGGTATCGTCGACAAAACCCGATTCATTCAAGGTGTCGGTATGTATCGCCACCTGCACATCGTATCGATCTGCGACCGATAAACAGTTATCAATAGACGCTGGAGTCGTGCCCCAGTCTTCATGTAATTTAAGACCACAAGCACCGGCTTCTAATTGCTCTTCCAACGCGTCAGGTAAGCTGCCATTGCCCTTTCCTAAGAAACCAAAATTCATTGGCATGCTATCCGTTGCTTGCAACATTTTACTGATGTACCAAGGGCCTGGTGTACAGGTTGTAGCGTTAGTTCCAGTGGCCGGACCGGTGCCACCGCCAATCATAGTTGTAACACCAGACATCAATGCTTCTTCTACCTGTTGTGGGCAGATAAAATGAATATGTGCGTCAATGCCCCCCGCGGTAAGGATTGAACCTTCGCCAGCAATCACTTCAGTGCCCGGTCCAATCACTAAAGTTATACCATCTTGTACATCTGGGTTTCCAGCCTTACCAACGCCCACAATCCGGCCTGCCTTAATACCTACATCACCTTTCACGATGCCCCAATGATCAAGCACCAGCGCATTGGTAATGACTAAATCAACTGTTTTAGCCGTGGGTAACTGAGACTGACCCATACCATCACGGATCACTTTACCGCCTCCGAACTTTACTTCGTCGCCATAGGTCGTGAAATCTTTCTCAACCTGTATCCACAGTTCGGTATCACCTAGGCGAACTTTGTCACCTACCGTTGGGCCAAACATCTGTGCGTAACTGGTGCGATCCATCGTCTTACTCATTTGACGTCTCCTGTTTTCAAGGTGCCCATGACCTCGCCACGAAAGCCGTAAATGGTTTTAGTACCTGCGTATTCAACCAATTCAACTTCACGCCCCTGCCCCGGTTCAAACCGAACAGCCGTACCAGAAGCGATATTTAAGCGATAACCTTTGGTACGTTCACGATCAAATTTAAGCGCAGGATTGGTTTCGAAAAAATGATAATGTGAGCCCACTTGTACTGGGCGATCACCGGTATTTTCAACTCGTAAACTTTGAGTAAGGCGACCTCCATTTAAAACGATATCGCCATCTGCAACTTTTATTTCACCTGGAATCATGAGGAACTCCAATCGATTTTAAAAATAAATTTTTGTAATCCCGCGTCGTAATTTTAAAACTTTGCGAGTCATAACATAGCGTTGTAACAATTAACGTTTAGGCGTTAACAAATAGGTTCGTGAACTGTCACTAACTTAGTGCCGTCCGGAAAAGTCGCTTCAACTTGAACTTCATGGATTAAATCCGCAACTCCGTTCATCACTTGTTCAGCAGTTAGTAACGTTTTGCCATAGGCCATGAGTTGCGCGACGGTTTTGCCATCGCGTGCGCCTTCAATAATTTCCATAGTGATAAAGGCCATAGCTTCGGGGTAATTAAGTTTTAAACCCCGATTTAAACGCCGCTCAGCAAGTAATGCTGCGGTAAACACCAATAACTTATCTTTTTCTCTTGGCAGCAGTTCCATACACACTCCAAACTTTAAAATAATTTTTAATTAATCTAGGTATTCCAAATTCTTGGTGGGCACGCTGGCCGACCTATCAGTTCAGGGCGTATAAACGACCACATACGCTCAAGCCCTTTACGCACGCGCTCGCTACAATCACCTAAACTCCTAACAACAATAAACTCGCCCACTTGGGTAATACCCATTAAAGCATTGCATTGCGCTGATGCTTCGCGCATACGTTCAACAAGCGTTTCGGTATCATCTTCAAATGGACCGGCGGCAAATAACCCTTGTACTGGATACGATTGAAAACCGATAGAGGCCGTTAATAATTCGCGATTAGAGTCATCAATAATTAAACGTTCCTGTAACACTAAACGCTTATCTTTATAAATGGTTAAATTTTGATTAAAGCGACCCTGACTGAAAGTTTCTTTATTTGCCGGAAGCCCTAAACATAAAACATCCCAAAAAATAACCTTGGCGCTGCCAACTAAATTTACTTTATTGTTGGCCACGGCATTGGCCTTAGAAAAAAGAATCGCTTCAAGTGGCAACCATTCAGCTACAGCACCATCAGCGATATCAAGGACCACACTTTGCACTTGAGGAGTCTCATCCACACGCGCTCGGTACATTCGCCCAGCGCCGGGAGTTGTCACCAGCGCATGAGCATTTGAATCGACAGTAATGTTAATTTTAAGTTGATCACCAGAAACCAGACCACCCGGTGGATGCAAGATATAGGCATGCGCAGTATCTAGGCCTTCAGGGTAAAACGGTTTTTGAATATATAAAGGACCAAGATGTTCTTTTTGAGTTAGCCGAACGCCACGAGTAGTCCGGGCAAAAGTCATGTTTAGAAAGGCGATCCATTCGCTGGCAGGCTTCGATATAGGCAACACCATTGGCGTAGAATCATCATTCGACGCTTGCTTGTTGCCTATATCGATACACACCGATTCATTCATCATGTTTATACCGCTAAATACTGACGAATAAGATCATCGTTAAGGTTACCCATTTTATCACTGGCAACGATTTTACCTTTTTCCATTAATCGAAATTCTTTTCCGACTCGACGCGCGAAACCAAGCTTCTGTTCAATTAGAATAACCGTTAAGCCTTCTTCTTCATTCAATTTTAGAATGACATCACCAATTTGCTTAACAATATTAGGTTGAATCCCTTCATTTGGTTCGTCTAAGATTAAAACTTTAGGGTCAATAACCAAGGCTCGCCCAATTGCCAACTGCTGTTGTTGACCACCGGATAAATCGCCACCACGACGGTGCATCATGTCTGCCAGTACAGGAAATAATTCAAAAATCTTATCTGGAATATTTTTCGCTTTATCTTTTCTCACCGGCAAGCCCAGTCGAAGGTTTTCTTCAACGGTGAGCAGTGGAAATATCTCTCTACCTTGGGGCACATAACCAATACCTGCAGGGGCACGATATTCAGCCGTTTTATTGTGCAGCGTCTCTCCTTGAAGGCTAATTTCACCTTTGGTAATCGGCAATAGGCCCATCAATGCTTTTAATAGTGTTGTTTTACCAACGCCATTACGGCCCATAATGCAAGTACATGAACCCTCTTCTATTTCCAGATTGAGGTCCCATAAAATTTGCGTTCCGCCATAATGCTGGTCAACATTTTTAATACTAATCATTAGGCGGCTCCGGCTTGTTCAGCGTGTTCCTCACCAAGGTAGACCTCGATGACATCTTTATTGTTTTGAATTTCGTCCATAGTCCCTTCTGCCAATACCGAACCTTGATGCAATACCGTGACGGTGCGGGCGATCGAACGTACAAATTCCATATCATGTTCTACAACAACAACGGTATGCTTACCGGCCAGCGATTTTAATAGCTCCGCTGTTTTTTCAGTTTCTTCAGCGGTCATCCCTGCCACAGGTTCATCGACTAACAACAAGCGCGAGTCAGATGCTAATAGCATTCCAATTTCAAGCCATTGCTTTTGTCCGTGCGATAACGAACCGGCGGCCATGGTTTGTTGCTCGGTTAAACCAATGGTGGCTAACACTTCATCAATTCTTGTTTTTTGAGTAGCTGATAACTTAGCAAATAAGGTAGGAATCACAGCTTTGTTCGTCTTTAAAGATAATTCTAAGTTGGTGTATACCGAATGCTCTTCAAACACCGTCGGCTTTTGGAACTTACGACCAATACCCATGTGCGCAATAGAGGCTTCATCGTGTTCCAAAAGATTATGCGTCTGACCAAACCAAACAGAACCGGAGTCTGGCTTAGTTTTACCGGTAATAATATCCATTAAAGTCGTCTTGCCTGCGCCATTTGCACCAATCAGGCAACGAAGTTCACCGTCATTAACATAAAGATTTAAATTATTTATCGCTTTAAAACCGTCGAAACTTACCGACAAATCTTCTACATATAAGATCACTTCTTTAGAAACGTCGACGTGAACATCTTTCGGAACTAAGAATGACCAAACCCGATCGGGGCGCATAGTCTCTCGCGTTGAATCTAACCAATCCATTATACGGCTCCCAGTGTCGATTTTGGTTTTTCATCGGAGATGAATTTATTCTTAACGCTCGCAAATAGGCCGAATAAACCTTTAGGTAAGAACAAAGTGACAACAACAAACAAGGCACCTAAGGCAAATAGCCATGCATCTGGAAAAATTGCCGTTAACCGAGTTTTTGCGTAGTTCACTAAGAGCGCGCCCAATACCGCTCCAACTAAGGTTCCGCGTCCGCCAATAGCGACCCAAATCACGACTTCAATGGAGTTAATTGGTGTGAATTCACCAGGGTTAATAATACCGATTTGAGGTACATACAACGCCCCGGCGATTGCGGCGATGACCGCAGAATAAACAAACAACCAGACTTTATAACGTTCGGTTCGATACCCTAAAAATCGTGAGCGACTTTCCGTGTCACGCACCGCAATAATCACTTTACCAAAACGAGATTTCATTATGATATGGCTAATAATTAATGCGCCTGATAAAAACAAAGACGTTAACACCAATAAGGTCACGCGGGTGCCGTCACTTTGCAATGAAAAGCCTAAGATATCTTTAAAATCGGTTAAGCCATTATTGCCACCAAAACCCATTTCATTGCGGAAGAAAGCCAGCATCAAAGCATAGGTCAACGCTTGCGTCATAATTGATAAGTAGACGCCGGTAACTCGTGATCGAAAGGCCAACCAACCGAAGACAAACGCTAATAGACACGGAACAAACAATGCCATTAACATCGCAAAGCCAAAGTTATCAAAGCCCAACCAATACCAAGGCAGCTTTTCCCAGTTCAAAAACACCATGAAATCAGGCAATAGTGGATTTCCATAGACGCCGCGATCACCTATTTGGCGCATCAAATACATGCCCATACCGTATCCGCCGAGGGTAAAAAAAGCGGCATGTCCTAAACTTAATATCCCGCAATACCCCCACACCACATCAACGGCTAAAGCTAACATCGCATAGCAAAGATATTTACCTAATAACGTAATGGTGTAAGTAGAGACATGTAAAAAAGACGACTCTGGAAATACCAGGTTGCCTATCGCTGCGAAGAAAGTGACCACTAGTAATAGGCCAACGAATGGGGCGACGACTGCGCCCGGTTCACCTGAGCGTTTGAAAAGCTGCGAACTCAATACTGAAGACATAATACTCACTCTGCTGCCCTCCCTTTTTGCGGGAATAAGCCTTTCGGACGTTTCTGAATAAATAAGATGATGAACACCAACACCAGAATACTGGCTAAAACGGCGCCGGTGATCGGTTCAAACACTTTATTGGCAATACCTAAGGTGAAGGCCGCGACCAACGTGCCGAATAAATTGCCAACACCGCCAAACACCACAACCATGAACGAATCGATAATATAGCCTTGCCCTAAGTTAGGCCCGACGTTCGTCAACTGACTAAGCGCTACACCGGCAATGCCTGCAATGCCTGAACCTAAACCAAATGTCATGGCATCAACTTTTGCTGTTTTTATACCCATCGCTTTGGCCATATTGCGATTTTGCGAAACAGCTCGTACGTTTAACCCTAGTGATGTTTTATTGAGGATAATGACTAACGCGGCGAACACAATTAACGCAAAGAAGAAAATATAAAATCGATTAAGAGTAATAAATAGAACCGGATTTAATTCTATTGAACCACTCATCCAGCTTGGCGTGTCAACCTGACGATTGAGTGCAGAAAAAATAGTCCGTACCAGCTGCTGTAGAATCAGACTGATGCCGAAAGTCGCCAATAGTGTTTCCAGTGGCCGACCATGCAAAAATTGAATAACCGTTCGTTCGATGATTATGCCCATTAACCCTGAAACGATAAAAGCAGCTGGGATTGCTACCCATAGAGAAGCATCAATATGGTTAGGCATAATCATCTGCACAACATAAGTCGTGTATGCCCCTAACATAATCATTTCACCGTGCGCCATATTAATTACACCCATCACACCAAAGGTAATGGCCAAGCCAATAGACGCCAGCAATAGCACCGAACCTAAACTTAAGCCGAAAAATAATGTATCGACTTTATTATAAAAGCTGATTTTCCCTTCAATTACATCAAGCGCCTTGCGAGCTTCCATCGCAACTGGGACTGAGTCGACCTGATCGGCTAACTCAATCATCAAATTACGTACTGTGGGTTCTAAACTATCCGCTAAAAATAGTATCGACTTCAGCCTGGATTCTTCGTCGATACTATTTTTTGCCGTATTCATAGCAATGACGATATCCATCGCAGCGCGAACGTCTGCATTGGCTTCAGTTTTATACAGTTCAATAATGGTGGCGACGGTATCTTTATCCATTGTTTTATACAGAGCCTCAACTGCCGCTTCACGTTCTTTAACATTATCGGATGTTAATTGTATGCGAGCGATTGCGCTGCGAAGGAAGATACGCAAACTATTATTGACCTTTATTTTACTAGTATCAGCTTTATCAATCGCGAGTAATTCAGAAGTTGCTAAATCACGAATTTCTATAACGCCATTAACCGTATCCCTATTCAATAGCTGCCCTGTCGCTTCGTCATAATACAAGTCACCAGCTAACATGGTTTCGAATAACGGCAATACTAATGGATCACGGGTCTGTTCAAGTTGTTCTAGAATTGGCTTTACTTTACTGAGTTTTGCGGTGGTAAGTTCAGCCGTCAGGTCCCAAAAAGTATTCGCCTGCGCCCATGAAAAACCAAACAAGGCAACGACTGCCATCAGTAACTGAGTTGTTCGTTTAATGATTAAATTTCGAAACATGAAAGCCTTCCGGTTCGATTAAGAGCCATTGAATATGATGCATTTCAGACAAATTACAGCCAGCTAAGCCAGACTCGATTCACTATAAAATCGTCGAGCCTGAGCTTAGTTTTAAGCGTTTAATTTACGCGACTGCCATGTACATTCCCGCCAATGCGATTGCGCCACCGGCGATACGAGTCAGTGTTTTTAGTTGAATATGCGAAGAAAGTGTTGCCATTGATACGCCAGCAAAATGCAAAACAGCCGTTGATACAATAAAGCCCAAGGTATAAGAAAGCGCTGAAGCGGCCACTGGTACTTCCAGTCCATGAGCATAACCATGACAGGCTGCGAATAATGCGACAACAAGTGTGCTAGCAACCAATGGAAGTTTCACTGCTCCCAACACCATTAACCCGAGAACAATAACTGATACTACAATGCCTGCCTCAGCAAACGGCACCGCTAAGCCAGAAAAACCTAATAACCCACCAATAACCATCGTACCGACAAACGCTGCCGGTACAACCCAAATGGCCTTACCTCCAATTTGAGCAGCCCATAGCCCAACACATACCATTGCCAATAGATGATCGAAGCCTCCCACCGGGTGAGCAAGACCATGAACTAAACCTGAAGCATCACCAACATTGGTATGAGCTAATGCTAAGGCAGGCGTGAAAAAGATTAGACAAAGAAGCGATTTAACAACAGTGTGATTCATAAGGTGACTCCTTAAAAAAAATCCAAATTTAATGAATGTTCTTTTATTATTTCAGTCGTTTGGCAACTAATTTTTAATTCCGCTGCAAACGAAGTTACCGATTCGAGCGATAAAAAACATTATTAAAGCTGCATTCGGTGTAATCAGTTTAGCCACTATTTAGGTATTTAAAGTGGCTAATTTAAGTTTTCCCAAATGAGCCCGATCAACACCGAACTCAGAGGGAATGGACTTATCACACCTTAGTAGTTCTGGCCTGAACAAGTTTTCGTTTTAGTGTTGTAGTTACCGCACTTGATCGGTGCCGTCCAATCGGCAATTAAGGCAGCTGAATCTGGAAGGAAGTCAGACCAAGCATCACCAACCACTTCTGCTTCAGTTTCCCAAACCACTTCGAACTGACCGTCGTCTTGGATCTCACCAATTAAAACTGGCTTGGTTAAGTGATGGTTTTTGCCCATTGTTGCAGTACCACCAGTCAAGTTAGGTACAGACAGACCGATAATTGCCTGTTCAACTGCATCGGTATCGGTAGTGCCTGCTTTCTCAACCGCATCTACCCATAGATTGAAGCCGATATACGTTGCTTCCATAGGGTCATTAGTAACACGCTCTTCACCGGCAAATGCCTTCCATTGCGCAATAAAGGCTTCGTTTTCATCAGATTCAACTGATTGGAAGTAGTTCCAAGCCGCTAAGTGACCCACCAATGGTGCAGTATCGAAGCCAGATAGCTCTTCTTCACCCACTGAGAATGCGACCACAGGAATGTCTTCTGCTGAAATACCCTGGTTACCTAGCTCTTTATAGAAAGGTACGTTTGCGTCACCGTTTATGGTTGAAACAACCGCAGTTTTCTTGCCTTCGCTGCCGAATTTCTTGATGTCAGCGATAATTGACTGCCAATCAGAGTGACTGAAAGGTGTGTAATTGATCATGATATCTGCGTCAGTTACGCCTTTACCTTTTAGATACGCTTCTAAAATTTTGTTGGTTGTACGTGGGTAAACATAGTCAGTACCTGCCAATACCCAACGCTCAACGCCTAAGTCATTCATTAGGTAGTCAACCGCAGGAATCGCCTGCTGGTTTGGCGCAGCACCGGTATAAAATACGTTTTTAGAGCTTTCTTCACCTTCATACTGAACTGGGTAGAAAAGCAAACCATTCAATTCTTCAATAACTGGCAATACAGACTTACGTGATACTGAAGTCCAGCAACCAAAAATAACATCTACGTTTTCTTGCGAAATCAGCTCGCGAGTTTTTTCAGCAAACAAAGGCCAGTTAGATGCAGGGTCAACCACAACCGCTTCAAGCTGCTTACCTAATACACCACCCTTCTTGTTTTGCTCTTCAATCATCATCAACACGGTGTCTTTCAGTGTGGATTCTGAAATAGCCATAGAACCGGACAATGAATGCAATACACCCACCTTAATTGTTTCTGCGGCCCATGCACTTACAGCGATACTCGCTGTAACCGCCAAAGCGGCGCCTTTTATAACAGTTTTAAGTTTCATCAAGATTTCTCCAATCGGTAGCGAAATATCGAGCCAAGCCCGTATTTGATTCTGAGTAGTTTGGTGACTTCTCAAACGCCAACGATTATTCAGGGTTCTGTAAAGGACAGGTATACGCAGGATGACGCAGCGACATACGTCATTTGACGTATTGATATTTATTGGCATTTTAAAAGCAGTGTTTAGCAGAGAATAAACGATGAAATGAGAAGAGTTGAAGGATTGAACATCCTTAAAATAGATAATCGCTGAAAATCGCAGTGGCTTGCTCAAAAAACAAGCTAACCCATCAATTCCGAAGAAAGGTAAAAAGATAGGCATTGAGTTTGGAGTTTACTGGCCGCGATAGAGGCAAAAACAGAAAAAATTAACAAATAGCGGACGCACTGCTCAAAATGGGGAATCGTTTGTTGAAAAAAATATAGAAACTGTCAGATTTGCGCCTAAGTAAATTCTAGGAATAAGGTAAACCCAGTCTGCTGCTTACCGGTTAGTTGTATATCTAAGGATATATTTACGATTGACCCAAATCAAAAATTAATACTTTGACAATTAAAAGGAATATTAATGTCTACTAATTCTACTTCTCCAGATAAAGTAATACATATTGTTGAAAAATCGATGCCTATCGATCAATTGATAATGATTATGTACAACGCCCCTAACCAAATCGTTTATGACCATTTTAGAATGGTTAACTCTCACCTAAAAAAAGATCGAATTGAAGTTGGTCAAGTCGTTCTTGCTATCCCCAGCCAATAGCACAACATGTACCGTTGAAGAACTTGAATTTTTAACCCTTGCTGAATCCGTAGATAAAACACTATCAAGACTTGATCGCTCAGAACGGGAGATTTTAGCCCAGCGCTATGAGCTCTTATCTAATGTAGCAAGCTATAACGGTTTACTACTCGGCGTAAGCAATACAGCATGGAGCAACCACACCAAGCAAGTAGAGTTAATTCTAAAGGATCTCGAGCGTACATATGTCAATAGTTACAATTCAACTGGCAATTTAAATAACAAAAATTTCTTCACTCAAAGAAAGATAACATTTCAACGGCTTAATAACGCATTACTCCGGTTTGGCCAGCCCGATATGGGCGGAAGACTACTCACTGGAGACGTCAGAACTAACTTAGGGCTATGTAGTAAAAGCATTGTACACCAATGGAACAAACTACCTGGTGATGCGACAAGTATTCCTAATTTCACAAAAAATTATGAAACAGTCGCCAAAATGTCGCGTAATTTAAAACGCGTCGGCTATGTAGGAATCGCTTTAACAGGTATCAATGCTGCTGCTAATATACAAAAAGCCTGCACTGTAGAAGATTCAACTAGTTGTTCCAAATCTAAATATACACAAACTGGGATGGCAGGTGGTAGTATTGTCGGAGCTGGGTTAGGTGGATATGCAGTAACATGGGGCGTATGTAGTACAGTCTTTAGTTTACCTACAGTGGGCACAAGCACTTTGTGGTGTGGAATTTTAGCCGGTTCTGCCGGAGGAATATTAGGCGGTTCCATTGGAGGGAAGTATGGAGAAGATTTAGGAGATATTGTTTATCAAACAACTAACAATCTTTAACATGGATACAGAGTTGATTCAAAACTTAGTTTTAGGTTTAGCCGCATTCGGAATGGCCCTTGGTTTCATTTTGATATTATTTATTTTCTATTTAAAGCTAAAGTGGCTAAAAAAAGTAGAGGATATTCTTGATGATGGTGAAACATTTTTTTCGATGAGTTTTTTCTTCGCTGGTCAAGGAATATTACATTACGCTTCTATATTTATGAATACATGGCATGCAAAGCGTTTTGGTTTAGACATTAAAAGACATGCAGTTCCAAGGGCGGTTCAAAGATTATTCATTCTAGCTTTTGTGATTTGCATGACTGGATGTTTGACATTGTTCCTACCATACGCCATTTTAAAAATATACCCTCAATAACTAATCATGAAAACTCAATCTTTTAATAGGGCGCATGTAGTACAGTCTTTCGTTTACTTACAGTGGGCACAAGCACTTTGTGGTGTTCAATAATTGCAGGATCAGGTGCAGGTTATATTGGTGGTGAATCTGGTGGCTATTTCGGTGAATTCTTAGGTAATGAACTCTATAAATCAAATGGTATCTAGTAATTGTTATGACTGAATTAAACCTTTCATCTCAAATTGCAATTATTCTATTTTTAATTAGCATGATAATTGCTTTTGTTTGTATCTTTTTTACATTTTATCTAAAAGAAAAATGGCTACCTTATGTCGAAAGCATCATTGATAATAGTTATTATTCACTCTCTTCGAATGCCTTCTCCGCTGGTTTAGGAGTTTCCCGTTATGCATTAATAT
>QGCX01000122.1_pt1 | contig 17539 bp, 17 predicted proteins | sample 4708031 | NCBI WGS metagenome assembly QGCX01 (sample SAMN08941163, study PRJNA450518) | Sediment metagenome, whole genome shotgun sequencing project. | reverse complement strand
TTCAGCCAGGAGTCACTTAATCCTATCGTTAGTTATTACCCATCGGGAAAAGTAGCCCTGCAGGATGGGATACTAACGGGAAAAGCCGACATAGCAACAACATCCGATGTACCTTTTATTATGCAGGTACATCATGGCAAACCATTAGTTGCGCTCGCTTCCATGTATGAAGCGGAGAATATCAATCGTATTGTCGCCAGAGCGGATAGTGGAATTAATGAACTAAAAGATCTTGCAGGCAAACGATTTGCCACGCAAAAAAACTCAGCTGTTCATTATTTTGCTCATCTCACTATGCTGGAAAATGGTATCCCCGAACACGGAAAAATGATCTATATGGCAGCAACTGATTTGCCACAGGCATTAGCTGATAACCGGATTGATGCTTTTTCTATGCGAGAACCTTTTGTATCACAAGCCCGTGAATTATTAGGCGATGAGAATGTACATATTTTTGCCCAACCTGGTCTGTATATTCAGAATGAGCTGTTGGTGAGCTCACCGGGCTATGTGGCGAGTCACCCTGATGTCGTGCGTCGGTTATTACTCGGATTAAAAAAAGCCAGCGATTTGGTCAAAAAAGATCCGGCTAAAGCTAAACAAATTGCAGCTGAGGCGTTGCATATTAGTCTGGATGAAGTGGAACAAATTTGGTCAAGTTTTGTACTTCGTCTGGAGTTCAATCAAAGTATTTTGCTTAAGTTTGAACGAATTCATGCTTGGATTAAAATCAATACGGACATGGAATGCCAGATGCCCGGGAATTTTCTCGACTATATTGATGAACATTTTTTAAAAGAAATCGAACCTAACCAAGTGACGATTATTCGATGAAAAAGATAACATCATTACAGAGTGCGCTGTTATGGCTGACCTTATTGGTTGGCGGCTTGGTATTTTCGTTTGCCAGTTACGAAGTTTATCAGTCACAACAAAACTTCCGATCCTCCTTGGTGATCCAGCGAGTTAATGATTCAGTATTGGCGATGGTCACTTTGCTGATTGAGATAGAACAAGCCAACCAGCAGAGAATTGAGGAGCAATGGCAGGCCAATTATGACAAACTAGGGCTGTTTTTGGATGAACACCGTGACGTTCTTGTTCACTTCCCGGAAATCAGAGACGTGCAAATCCGGCTCGAAGCGGCCAATCACTTACTCCTGTCACTAGGAGATAATATTACCCCTACCATTCGGGAAAACCGCACGGCTCGCTTATTGATGTTGTTACTCGAAAGTAGCAGTGTCGCACAGCAATTATCGGCAAAAACTCAGCAAGAACTGGAACACCATCGCATGACGTTGATTGGTTTTCTGATCTCAACCGTTGTGGGTTCTATTTTGTTACTGGTTTTGTTTAACCGTTTGGTGGTCGGATGGTTCACTCAGCAGGTACGCTTGCCTAAAAAGTACCTTAGTCAGCTTATGGAAGTCGGTTTCGATGAGCCACCACCTCAGACCTCGCTAAAAGAAATTGCAGATATTCTGACTGATATTCAGCAAGTTGCCATCCGTTTAAGCCAGACTATGGTATCAAAAGAGGAACTGGAAAAAGAGTACGCGCACAGTAAGGAGATTGAAGCCAAGCTGCGGGTGGCGTATCAGGAATTACAGGAAAATGAAACGCACTTTGTTGAACTGGAAAAACTTTCTTCACTGGGAACCATGGTCGGAGGGGTGTCGCATGAAATGAACAATCCACTAATGGGTATCAGTAATTATGTGCAGTTTGTTCAAAAACATCTCACCTCGGAACAGAGCAAAGAATACGAGATGTTAAACCGTGCACAGAACGAAGTGGGTCGTATGCAGCGTCTGGTGCAGAATATGCTGAAGTTTCTTCATCAGAATAGTGAAATTGAATCAGCAAATGTGGATATCGGGGCTTTGTTGGCAACCGTATTGGATGTGACTGAACCGAAGTGCAAAAAAGCGGATATTCAGGTGCAGGTCGATATTGAACCGGAAGCGAAACACATTTTTTCGAATGCGGACTTGATACAGCAGATCATTTTAAATCTGGTGACCAATGCCATTGATGCGATGGAAAATGAGAAAGAGCGTCTTTTGCGTATCTCGGTTAAGAGAGAGCATGAGGATATAGTGACACTGAGTGTTACCGATACCGGCTCCGGTATTAGTGAAAAAGTACGTAGAAAAATGTTTGACCCATTTTTTACCACCAAAGAGCCGGGTAAAGGAACGGGTTTGGGGCTGAGTATTGTCATCCGCTCAATTGAGGCGCTTGGCGCTCAGATTCAGGTATCGGATAACGTCCCACACGGGGCGAAATTTGAAATTAAGTTTAAAGTGGATTCCAGAACTGATGAAAACAGATTTGCATGAAAAAATAGTGATTCTCGGCGCTTCGGATAAACCCCATCGCTATAGTCATAAAGCGATGCAAATGCTGTTGGAATATGGCTTTACTAATCTTGTTGGTGTGTCACCTAAGTCACTTAATTTGCCGATTGAAAAAGTCAGTTCATTGGCAGAGTTGAGCAGTGATGTGCACACTTTAACTCTTTATGTGGGAGACAGTCGGCTTGAGCCAATGATCGATGCGATTCTCAAATTATCTCCGAAGCGGATTATTGCCAATCCGGGAACGGAAAATCCCCGTTTATTGAGACTGGCACAACAGCAGGGGATTGAAGTGATTCGTGGATGTACTCTGGTGATGTTATCTATTGGTGAGTTTTAATCAGCCCACTACATTACGGATAAAACGGACTGTTGTATCGCCGAGATTGTGGTAGCTATAGGATTGAGCACTGCTATAAACGACCGATTCACCAGCGGAAAGTGTTTGCGTTTCATCGCTAAAGGTTAAAGTCAGCGTACCTTCAATAATATGTAGCATCTCATACCAGCCATCAGGATCGGGCTCTGCCTGATAATTATCGCCGGGCGCAATACTCCACATCCACAGTTCTACCTGGCTAGTGGTGGTAATGGAACAGGATAAATAAGCTTCACTCCCGGGTTTGTTGCCGCGCCAGGTCAGTACATTACGTTTAGTGAAACTTTCATTTTCATACGGGCTGACGATATGCGAAAAACTAACGCCAAGAACAGCAGCCAATTGAGCCAGTTTTGCCAGGCTGATATTGGAATTGCCATTTTCTAATGCTGCAACCATACGGCGGCTGATGCCTGACTGGTCAGCAAGCACCTGCTGGCTCATCTGATTTTGTGCGCGTAGTCGTTTTAAGTTGGCCGCAACGTGTTCCAGTACGGCGCCGGTTTCATGTTTAATCAAAAAAATTCCTTGTGCAGTATATTGCACCGCTCTGCTGGCTTGTGGTAATTTGTGCACTATATTGCACTCATGGTTATCAAGTTACAATGAACTCAAACAATAAACTGGCACAAAAGCTTGCCTCTAAAGCGCCTCACCTGGCGATGGTGTTCGTCACTATGATCTGGGGAACCACCTATTTATTGGTGCAGCATGTTTTAACCGCCAGTTCGCCGATGTTTTTTGTTGCCTGTCGTTTTGCTGCTGCTTCGGTGGCGGTTGGTTTGGTTTCATTTAAGCAATTCAAACACTTTACCCGTCATGATGTGTGGGCGGCGATGGTCATTGGCTTTTCTATTACGATTGGCTATGGCGCGCAAACCGTCGGGCTACAATATATTACCAGTTCAGAATCGGCCTTTTTTACCGCACTGTTTGTCCCTTTTGTGCCGTTTATTTTATGGATTGTTTTTAAAAAAGTCCCGCACATGATGAGCTTAGTTGGGATTGTACTTGCCTTTGTTGGTCTGCTGCTGCTTTCCGGGAATGGTCTGACTTCGATATTCTTTAATTTCGGCCAGTTGATTACCATTTTGAGCGCGTTTGCCGTCGCGATAGAAATTATTCTGATCAGTCATTTTGCGCCACGGGTTAATTTGCAACGTGTCACGGTACTACAGCTGGTGTTTGCTTCCCTGTTTGCTTTTCTTTCGATGCCATTAGTCGGGGAAACCACCATTCCTCCTTTCTCAACTACGCTGGTAACCCTGACCGTCGGTCTTGGTTTGGCGAGTGCGTTTATTCAGCTAGTGATGAACTGGTCGCAACGGGTGGTTGAACCGTCTACCGCAGCGGTGATCTACGCCGGAGAGCCAGTATGGGCCGGCATTTTTGGCCGTATGGCCGGTGAGCGTTTGCCACCAATTGCTTTATTGGGCGGAGCATTAGTGGTGGCGAGTATTGTGATCAGTGAATACCGACCTAAGAAAAAACCACAACAGCGGAGTGTTGTTGAATAAAATTATCAATAGAATATCAATGAGATATGCAACTTGCATCTAAGGCAGGAGCCTTGTATAAAAGGCATTAACTGTTTTAATTGTGCAACTATGTCCATTTTATGAAACTACGTACCAAGTTCCTGTCGCTGATTGTATTGTTGGTCGCTGTTGGTGGTCTGTTTATGTACGGAGCCGTTCGGCAGTTGGCGGAGGAACTGGTTGAAGACCTGATGGTTCGTTATGGTCAGATGGTTTCTAAGTATGATTCTGAAAAGACCCTTGCTCCTTTGTTTAAAGAGGTGGCTATCTCGCAGGAGATGGCTAGTGATCCCTTGTTATTGGCTTGGGCTGCTAATCCGCGTGATCCAATGTTGTACGCTGAAGCAAAAAAAATTCTGGAAAAATATCGATGGCGTTATTCCAGCAAAAGCTATTCAGTGATGCTGGTGGCCGATAATGGCTATTATCATAATAATGAGCAAAACCAGTACGCCGATAATCCTTTGCAATACACGCTTGATCCTGATTCCCCTGATGACCGATGGTTCTTCAACCTAATTGAGCACAATAAAAAACTCAATGTTAATATCAATCCTGATTTACATCTCGGGGTGACAAAAATCTGGATCAACGTTCAGATGGAGCAGGATGGAAAAATCCTCGGTAAGTTGGGTACCGGGCTCGATTACAACGCGTTGCTGGGTGACCTCTATGCTAATAGTGAACAGATGCAGGGTGTCAGCACCATTATTATTGATCAGTATCAGTTTGTGAAGTTTCACCGTAAGAACGGCATATCAGTTAGAAAAATCTCTGAAGATGAATATCTTTTTAGTAAGAAATTGCCACAGCTGTTCTCAATCCCGGCTGACCTGTCGGGTATTCATCAGGCCATGGAACAAGTTTCCAATACCGACGATCCTCAAGCATTGTTTGTCAATTTTGACGGAATTAAGCAACTGGCTATCGTCAGTCATATCGCTGAACTGGACTGGTATGAAATCACCTTTATTGATATGAAAACCGTATTACCTGATTCGATTTTCATCAGCCTGTATTTGCTGTTTTGTGCTGTCCTGCTGGTTTTTGTCGGCGCGATTAGCCTGATGTTGACTCGTTGGGTAATTAAGCCACTTAGCCAGTTTGAAGCGAGCACCGATAAACTAGCCCAAAGTGGCGGAAGTCGGGTAGAGATTTCATTTCCGGATAAGCCTAAAGATGAAATCGGTGTGTTGATGGGCCATTTTGAATTGATGGCACAAAAGATTCATCATGCAACGGAACATCTGGAACTCAAAGTTGCAGAGCGTACCGAAGCGCTGGATAAGCTGGTTAATGTTGATGTTTTAACCGAGCTGCTCAACCGACGGGGTATGGAAACTCAACTTTCCAGCGAATTAAGCCGTGCGAAACGCGATAAGATTAATTTTGGCATTCTGTGGATTGATGTTGATGACTTTAAAGGTGTCAATGACTCTTTAGGTCATAGTAAAGGCGATCAGGCGTTAAAGCTGATTGCACAAACCATCAGCAGTGGCCTACGGGATTACGATACGGCTTGCCGTTGGGGTGGCGATGAATTTTTGGTGTTACTCCGTGGCCCTTGCGACGGTGTATTGTATGATTTAGCTGAACGATTCCGCGCGCGGATCAATGACCTGGTGGTTCAGTCTGACGACGGAGCGCTCTCTTATATGTTAAGCGTCTCCGTCGGTGCTGCCGTTGTGTCGCCTGATATGACGATTAAACAGGTATTAGCTCGTGCAGATGACGCATTGTATCGGGCCAAATCCGATGGACGTAATTCGGTGATGTTGTGGAACGATGAAGCAAGTTGATTGCTCTGTAATATTGCTATTATCGCCCGCGGCTTTGATGAAAGTTGCCACTAGTGAAACTACTATTAAAATATTGTCCGTTACCATTGGCGTTGTGGCCCTTAATGGAAGGGATCCACATGGCCGTGGTGACAACCAGAATAACCGCGATCGCAGTCGCCCATACGGCCTTGGTGGTGCTACGTTTCATGGTGAAATAGGATTTCAGCCGAGCCCAGTTAACACAAACATGCAGTATGCCGGCAATAACAAAGGTGAGACCTACCCATTCATGAATAGAGTTTAAGCCTGGAAAGCGGATGTGGAACAGCATCAGAACACCCGTGATGGAAACCGCTAAATAGGTAACTAAAAGGAACGGGCTCAGACACGATTTATCGTTGTGAACAGACATTGTATTTCTCCCTGACGTTTGTATGCTTTAAGTTTAAAACCCTCTTTGGATTATGGATATTGGCATTACATTTCTTTACGCTATTTGAAGCATATTTACGAACAGGGATAAACATGGAGCTAGTGGTGTGAATAGTAGGGTAGAAAATGCAGTTCCCTGTTTATTAAGTTCGTGGGAACAAGTGGAGAACTCGTTGTTCCACTGGTTAAATAAGCAAACTCATGATAATGAGCTGGCGTTTGATGTTTTGCAGGAGACCTTTCTTCGTGCACTGCAGCTTAATCAGTCATTTTGTGATATCGAAAATCACAAAGCCTGGCTATTTCGTGTTGCGAGTAACTTGTTGGTTGATGAGTGGCGTAAGCAGTACCGTAACCAGCCGTTGGATATTAAAGATTACGCCGATATTGAACATGAAGAACTTGAGCCATTACCCGTCGATAGTCTGGCACAATGTTTACCTAAAGCATTGGCGTGTTTAAGTGCTGATGATCGGGATGTGATTGAGTTTTGCGATCTACAGGGGCATAGCCAGCTCGAATTTTCTCAGCTAAAAAATCTTTCCATTTCTGCGGTGAAGTCTCGGATTCAGCGTGCCCGCGTTAAATTAAGCACTCACCTTAAAACTAACTGCCAGATCCGGTTTGATGAAAATAACCGTGTATGCTGTTTTTTTCCTCAATCAACCCAAGAAAATTAAATTTTCCTGCATCTTTTACACTTCTAGTCCGTTTTACTATCAGAAAGCTAATTGATACTCGGAGGGAAGAGAATGTTTGTGGTGTTTACGCTGCTGGCTGATTGGGTGACTTACCAGTTGCTGGGCTTGCAGCCATCAACCAAACTCGCGGATGCGGTGCACTTCTTTGTCGAAGACACCAGTAAAATTCTGTTGCTGTTATTTGTGATGATTTATCTGGTGGCCTTGGTACGTGCGTCACTTAATGTTGAGCGGGTCAGAAGCTATTTATCCGGCAAAAAACGTATTTTTGGCTATAGCGCCGCCAGCTTTTTCGGCGCCATCACTCCGTTCTGTTCTTGTTCCAGTATTCCGGTTTTTCTTGGCTTTACCTCGGCCGGGATCCCACTCGGTATTACCATGGCCTTTCTGGTGACTTCTCCTTTGGTAAATGAAGTCGCGGTACTGCTGTTAATCAGTCTGCTCGGCTGGAAATTAACTCTAATGTATATTGGCATTGGCATTGCTATCGGGATGCTCAGTGGCTGGTTTTTGGATGCAATCGGCGCCGAGCGCTGGCTACAGCCTCTAGCCGCTAAAGCAATGCGTAATAAGCCGGCTAAGGGAATGCTGAATAATGGCGAAAACCAACCTGCTATGGCACTGGCTGAACGACATGACTTTGCCAAAAATGAAGTCAAAGAGATCGTTGGCCGGGTATGGAAATGGGTGTTTATCGGCGTCGGTATTGGAGCTGGTCTGCACGGGTTCGTCCCCGATGGCTGGATAGAAGCGAATCTGGGCAGCGGTCAGTGGTGGACCGTTCCGGCATCGGTATTAGTGGGTATTCCTCTTTATTCCAATGCAACCGGTGTGATCCCGATTATGGAGAGCCTGCTGCAGAATGGCTTACCCGTTGGTACTACGCTCGCCTTTTGTATGAGTACCGTTGCCGCCAGTATTCCCGAATTTGTCATGCTGAAACAGGTCATGCGCTGGCAATTGCTCGGCCTGCTGTTCGTTATGTTATTAACCGCATTCACCGTGATTGGGTGGGTGTTCAATTTATCTGTATGGACTATCTAGAAAACACTATTAGGTCAATGAACCCAAGGAGTAAAAGATGAAAACATTTAAAGTATTAGGTTCCGGCTGTGCCAACTGTACTAAAACTGCACAGTTGATCGAACAGACTGCACAAGCTCAGGGCGTAGAAGTTACAGTAGAAAAAGTGACTGATATGGAAGCGATCATGGACTATGGCGTGATGCGCACTCCAGCGGTTGTTTATGAAGAACAAGTGATTCACGCGGGTGGTATTCCTGCGGTGGCGGATATTGAAGGGTGGCTAAAATAATCCGTCTTACTTGACCCAGCGCATAACATTTTTGGCATTAGGCAGTAACGTATAATGATGCAATAAAATTCATAGACTGATAAAAAGGAGTTTGTCATGTCTGATGTAGTGGCAATGGAGCAGAGCATTGATTTGCGTCTGGATCGTTCGCGTGGTTGTCTGGTTGGCTTAGCTGTGGGTGATGCAGTCGGTACTACGTTGGAGTTTCGACCTCCCGGCACCTTTAAACCATTAACCGATATGGTGGGTGGCGGCCATTTCTGTCTTAAAAAAGGCCACTGGACAGATGATACCTCGATGGCATTGTGTTTAGGTCATAGCCTGATCGAATGTGGTCGGTTTGATGCTCAGGATCAGATGGAACGCTATTGTAACTGGATGGACAATGGCTATATGAGCAGTATCGGTAGTTGTTTTGATGTTGGCATTACTGTCTCATCGGCATTACGTCGATTCCAGAAAACCGGTGAGCCTTTTGCCGGTTCGAAAGCCAAATGGAGTTCGGGGAATGGCTCGATTATGCGTTTGGCTCCTATCCCGATTATTTACCATCAACATCCCGAACAAGCGGTTCATTATGGTGGTGAGAGTTCGCGCACTACTCATGGTGCGCCATTATGTATTGATGCCTGTCGATATTTATCTCTTTTATTAGCTACTTTGATCAATGGTGGCGATAAATCATCTTTCAAAACCATTGAGTACGAGCCTGAAACAGAAGAAATTGCTCAGATAAAAGCGGGTGCATTTATCGAAAAGTCCTATCAGGAATTAACCGGCAGCGGCTATGTGGTTGAAAGCTTGGAATCTGCACTATGGTGTTTTCTCCACACTGAATCTTTTGAAGCTTGTGTTTTAGATGCCGCAAATTTGGGTAATGATGCTGATACCACAGCGGCGATTGCTGGTCAGTTAGCGGGCGCTTACTATGGCCATAGTCACATTCGTCCCGATTGGCACGGTGCACTATATATGCATAATGAAATTACCGCTTTAGCGGATGAACTGTTTTATCAGTCACAACACCGGGCCTTAGTTGGTGAATCGCTTGGCGAATCGGTAGGTGAACATGAGTGAAACGGTAAGTTTGCCATCACAGGTTTACTCTCCCTGTGGAGAGGAAGCAAAGGTTTTACGCGATATAGCATTACCATTGAACCACTGTAGTGTTCCCTCTTGGTTACTGGCCAGTCTTGACTATCAACGGCAACCGATCCCGGTTGAAATCGACGGGGTTAGTACCTGGTATTCCGCAGTTTTTGCTTCATTAAGTAAAGGCGAGACCGCCGAGATTCGGGCTGATCGATTTAAAGAATTTATGACTCACCGCTTTAATCTCTCGAAGGCTCGTTATCAGAGTGAAGCGATGGCAGCCGATCCACCGCCACGTCCAAAAGTGAATTATCGTCGTTTGCTCTTGGGTTGGTTGTTTGATTCGGATAATGAACAGGGTGCTGCCTGGCGCAGCTGGGTTGAATCCCGCTTTGGACTGTTAACTTGCTTTCACCAGGAGCCGTTGCCTAATCCTGACAGTCCGGAATATCTGCGTTATCGACAGCAGTGTAATCGGGCGATTTATAACACTAATGAGCTGTATGATCAGCTCGATCTGCTCTACTGTTTTTGTCAGCAGGAGTTACGGTTACGCTACCCGCAGCAGGAACATATTCTGCTTTACCGTGGCTGTGCGGATTTACCCAGATATCATATTGAAGGTCGGGATGTTAAGTTATTCAATAACTTAAGTTCTTTTACTCTTGATCCGGAATCCGCTTTGCGATTTGGTTCTAAGGTCTATGAGGTAAAAGTGCCATTAACTAAAGTGGCTTGTTTTGAGTCGTTAATGCCGCGTAGTCTGGAAGGGGAGCAGGAGTTTATGGTTCTGGGTGGGTTGTATAGTGTGACTAGGATGAAGTTGTGATTCAGATAACGATAAAATGAATTCGATTCCACAAACCGCTCAAGATGTCCCTATATCGCTAGCAAAGGCATCCATGCCTTTGCCAGTTTGTTCCATCGAATCCATTTCATCTAATTAATGCAGCGCATTTTGGTAAAACAGAAACGGAGAGCGGAAGCTCTCCGTTGGACTTGTGAAGTGTATATTACCCTTGCTGACGAATCAGGTAATCAAATGCCCCCAGGCTTGCCTTGGCCCCTTCACCCATTGCAATAATAATTTGCTTATATGGGACTGTGGTGGCATCACCGGCAGCAAATACACCCGCCAGGCTGGTATTACCGTGTGCGCCGATTTCGATTTCACCTCGTGGCGACAGAGTCACTTCTGAATCTTTTAGCCATTCGGTGTTCGGTACCAGACCAATCTGAACGAAGATACCGGACAGTTCGATTTCTTTGATTTCATCGGTGTTGCGGTCTTTGTATTTCAGGCTGGTTACCCGTTTGCCATCGCCAACCACTTCCATTGTCTGTGCCATCATGATGATATCAACGTTCGGCAATGAGTTAGCTTTGTTAATCAGAACCTGATCAGCGCGAAGTACATCAGCAAATTCAAGTACAGTAACGTGTTCTACGATACCGGCAAGGTCAATTGCTGCTTCAATACCTGAGTTGCCGCCTCCGATAACTGCAGTACGTTTACCTTTAAATAGAGGACCGTCACAGTGCGGGCAGTAGGCCACACCTTTGTTGCGATACTCTTGTTCGCCAGGAACGTTCATCTCTCTCCAGCGGGCTCCCGGAGTTAAGATTACACTCTTACTTTTCAGGGTTGCTCCGCTTTCCAGGCTCACGTGTATCAGGCCATCGTCCGTATGCTCTGCACCCATCAGTTTGGCTACCTGCTGATCGCCAACCATATCTACGCCGTATTCCTTCAGGTGTTCGGTTAAATTAGCCGCCAGTTTTGGCCCTTCAGTGTGTTTCACTGAGATAAAGTTTTCAATTGCCATGGTGTCCATGACCTGACCACCAAAACGTTTAGCAACCACACCAGTGCGGATACCTTTACGCGCTGCATAAACCGCTGCGGCACTACCAGCAGGGCCACCACCAACGACTAATACATCGTATGGGTCTTTGTCATTGAGGCTTGCTGCCGCTTTTTCTGCCGCGCTATCATCAACTTTATGCAAGATCTCAGTCAGTGACATACGGCCTTGGCCGAACAATTCACCGTTCACAAATACGCTTGGTACGGCCATGATGTCACGCTGTTTCACTTCATCCTGGAATAGAGCGCCATCAATCATGGTAACGCGTACGTCCGGGTTGATTGCTGCCATCATATTGAATGCCTGAACTACGTCCGGGCAGTTTTGGCATGACAGAGAAATGAACACTTCTACATCCAGCTTTTTATTCAACTGACTGATTTGTTCAATCACTTCCGGCTCAAGCTTCATCGGGTGACCGCCAGAATGAAGTAGCGCCAATACCAGTGAAGTGAATTCGTGACCCATAGGTACACCGGCAAAGCGCAGTTGTGAGCCGATGGCTGGGTTAGAAATGGTCATTACCGGTTTACGCTCGCTGGCTGCATTATCACGCTCAACTTTAATGAAATCGCTTAATTCAGCAATTTCATTAGCTAAAGAGTCAATCTCTTGAGCTGCTTTGCTTTCATCCAGGCTAACCACTAAGCGGATCTCGTGTTTTAGATTGGTTAGATATTGTTTTAATTGTTGTTTGATTGCTTGGTCCAACATGATCGTTCACACCTTAAATATTGATAAATGGTTACTCTGGATAACTGTTAGCTATGGTAATAGGGAGAGCAGACCGAGCGAGTTGGTCGTCGGTACGCCCGGAATGCTCTCGAATCAGGAATCTAATCGATAATTAGATTTTGCCTACTAGGTCTAGAGAAGGAGCTAGAGTTGCTTCGCCTTCTTTCCATTTAGCAGGACATACTTCACCTGGGTGCGAAGCTACGTACTGAGCTGCTTTCACTTTACGTAGCAGGTCTTCTGCGTCACGGCCGATGCCTTCTGCAGTGATTTCCATTGCCTGAATTACACCTTCTGGGTCAATCAGGAATGTTGCACGGTCAGCAAGGCCTTGTCCTGGACGCATAACTCCGAAGTTGTTCGTAATGTTGCCGGTCTGGTCGCCAACCATGAAGTAGTTGATTTTGCCGATAGTGTCAGAGCTGTCGTGCCATGCTTTGTGAGTGAAGTGGGTGTCAGTTGATACTGAGTAAACTTCTACGCCACGAGACTGAAGCTCTGCATAGTGGTCAGCAAGGTCACCTAATTCAGTAGGACATACGAAAGTGAAGTCCGCTGGGTAGAAGAAGAAGATAGCCCATTTACCCAAAACGTCTTGTTCTGTGATATCAACGAATTTACCGTCTTTAAATGCTGTTGCGCTAAATGGTTTAATTGTAGTGTTAATCATAACGTTGCTTTCCTTTTATGTTATTGGCACTGAGTGGTTTGCCTTCGAGATGTATATTCGCACTGTTGGCAGTGATAAGAAAATCGCTTGTATCTATTCCATTGATAGGCAAAATCTATATATCTGTTTATCGCTAAGCAACAGGGCTAGTGGTACATTTATTCTATTGGTAGTAAATCAGTATTATTACATTAGTTTTATATGCAATTGTGTGAATTGTATCCGAGGTTTAAATGAACGTTCAGCCTAATAGTTGGTTTTCTACATTACGTCGTCAGTCTGCTGTTCATCCGGCAATTTTTGCCGGTTTGGTCGTTTCTACTGCGATGGTGATCCTGTTAGTCGGTTCCACTTTCTGGGGCGATCACCAGATTTATAATGAATATGCCTTAATTGGTGGAATGGCGGGTTTTACGACTACGGCGATCGGTACGCTTCCTGCGTTAATCATGAAAAAGATTGATCAGAAAGTTTCCGATGCGATGCTTGGCTTTGCTGCAGGGATGATGTTAGCGGCGACGGCGTTTTCACTATTATTGCCTGGTATTGATGCGGGGATCGAATTCTCAGGGAATAACTTTATTGGTGGCCTGATAGTGGTGTTTGGCATGGCGCTCGGTGTGGCTTTAATGCTTGGCCTGGATAATTTTACTCCGCATGAACATGAATCTACCGGCCCTTGCGGCCCTGGTCATGAGCGTTGTGGGCGAGCCTGGTTATTTGTTTTTGCTATAGCGCTGCATAATCTGCCGGAAGGGATGGCGATTGGGGTCAGTTTTGCTCAGGGAGATCTTTCTGTCGGTTATCCGCTGACGACCGCGATTGCACTGCAGGATATTCCGGAAGGTTTAGCCGTCGCGTTAACCTTGCGCGCGGCAGGTATTGCCCCACTGACTTCAGTACTGATTGCGATTGCTACTGGCGTATTTGAACCGATTGGAGCCTTACTTGGTGTAACTCTGGCTGGTGGTTATATGCTGGCTTACCCGGTTGGACTAGGCTTAGCGGGTGGTGCGATGTTGTTTGTCGTTTCCCATGAAGTGATTCCAGAAACTCACCGTAGCGGCCATCAGACACTGGCAACCATAGGTTTAATGATTGGTTTCGCTTTGATGATGATTCTTGATACTACTTTAGGTTAGTGTTAGTTAATGCGCTGGTTTCTGACCAGAGATCGGCGCACGTTTTTACACATTTTGCCAAAGCTATAAAGTTCATCAAATGTCGGTGGAATGCCCCGATTGATTTGATGTTGCCAGTATGAAAGCTCACTATCTACCAGTTCCATCAACTTCTTCGGACAGCCAATACAATTGTTCTCGATACCACAGACAAATGTATCTTCCTGATAGAGAGGAAATTCTTCTTTGACCGCATCGATAATCTGCTGCATAGCAGTGATGCGGTCTGGTTTTCTTGCCATGGAGGGTTCCTTATTAATGAATTAAGTAAGGCTTTAGCCTATATCAGAGCATGACTAAAAAGGTATACCCATTATTTGGTATATGCAAATAAAAAAGGGGCGAAATTACTCGCCCCTTTCACATCATTGTTTTGGTTTAGCGTAGATTATCTACCGCTGCACGCTCAATCACCAGGCCTTGCTTGTAGCGCTGCATAAATTGCTCTGCTCCGTCCACATCTTGCTGAGTTGGTGCTATTACGCTTTCATTGTTCTCAACAAAAACTTTATTGGTTAAAAATTCTGGCAGTGTCTCACCATCGGATTTGCTGACCAGATAAGAGGCAAGCAGGGCAATACCCCAGGCACCACCTTCACCAGCCGTTTCCATTACCGCGACAGGTGTATTGAGTGCGCCAGCTAATAGCGTCTGGGCAACGCCCGGCGTTCTGAACAAGCCACCATGTGCAAGAATTTTTTCCAGTTTCAGTCCTTCTTCTTTCACCAGCATATCGATACCGATTTTCATCGCACCGAAAGCGGACTGAATATGCACGCGCATAAAATTAGCCAGGTTGAAATTGCTGTCTGCCGAGCAGGCAAATAGCGGTCGACCTTGCTCAAAGCCGGTAATGTGTTCTCCGGACAGATAACCGTAAGCCAGCAGGCCTCCACAGTCTTTATCTCCCGTGAGAGCTTTGTTATACAAGGTGCTGTAAAGTTTATCCATATTGACATCCATGCCCATGGCAATCATCGATTCTTTGAACAGCGACACCCAGGCATCGATATTTGAAGCACAATTGTTGGAGTGCGCCATCGCAACCAGTTTGCCATCCGGTGTGGTGACCAGATCCAGTTCCGGATAAACTTTGGATAGCGTACCTTCCAGCACCACCATGGCGAAGATCGAAGTGCCAGCTGACACGTTACCGGTATTGGCGGCAACGCTGTTGGTCGCAACCATCCCCGTGCCTGCGTCACCTTCAGCAGGGCAGAGTGGAGTACCGCATTGTAGTTGACCAGTAGGATCGAGCAACTTAGCGCCATTTTCGCTTAGAAATCCGGCTTGTTCACCTGCATTCAATACTTTGGGTAACAGATCTTTCACCTTCCACGGGTACTGTTTGTGTGCCACATATTGGTCAAACTGAGCCAGCATCTTAGCGTCGAAATCACCTTGCTCGATGCCAATCGGGAACATACCGGAAGCATCACCAATGCCAAGAGATTTCTCTCCCGTTAGCTGCCAGTGCACATAGCCGGCGAGCGTAGTGATAAAGTCGACCTGAGCCACATGGACTTCATCTTTAATAATCGCCTGATAGAGGTGGGCAATGCTCCAGCGCTGTGGCACCGGGTGGTTAAACAGTTCCATCAATTCAGTTGAAGCCTGATGGGTATAGTTGTTGCGCCAGGTGCGGAATGGTGTCAGCAGTTGGTCTTGCTTATCAAATGCCAGATAGCCGTGCATCATGGCACTTACACCAAGCGCGGCAAGTTGAGTCAGTTCAACATCATATTGTTGACGAACGGTTGCGACCAGATCGGCGTAAGCGCTCTGAATTCCCTGCCATACTTCGTCAAGGCTATAAGTCCAGTTTTCATCAATATAGCTGTTCTCCCAGCCATGCGAACCACTGGCGATGGGTTGATTCTCGGGATTGACCAGTACTGCTTTAATCCGGGTCGAACCCAGTTCTATACCTAAAACCGCCTTGCCGGAGGCGATAACATCGATAGTTTCTTGCCTGATTGCCATGGGGAGACTCCAATAATTGTCTAGGGTTACTCTTTACGTACTGAAATTTTCTTAGCCATATAGTGAATCTATATACCCAGTTGTTACTTAGCCTATTATCGGGCTTAAACATCAGTGGCTTAGAGTATAATCATGTTTTCAATAGGTTATCAGAGTACGGGATTTTTTTAGGCAAGAGTGCGAAGCAGGTTTTAAATTCAAATCTATAGCGAATAAAGCCATATAATTGACCATCCATTCCATTATCTCAAGTCAGATAATGGAATGGGATTGAGAATTTGAAAGGGGAACAGACTCGGATTAGCGGCGCTTAGTTTCCCGTTTCTTCAGCTCTGCTTCGAATTCATCCGGGAACAGAATGATGCCTTCGCATTGCTGATCGGGAAAAACGATAATCGACAATTCATCGTCTTCTAGTCCCGGGGTCCAGCGACTTTTCCATTTAGCGGTAGAAATAGGTTCTGGTTTAAATCCTTCCCACTCTTCGGTCGCCCAAGCCAGCGCATGTTGTTCTGTCGGCCAGACTGGTACGCAATCTTCATCATCGGCGCTCAGCAAGACACTGCCATGTTCATCAACCAAAAGCCAGATTTTCAGCTCATTGGCAACGGTATTAAAGAACTGGTTGAAACGTTCGGTTGGATCTTTTGCAATCACGTCAGAAGGAGCGGTCATAATAGGCTTCCATTGGTAGAGATAAATCTTGTCGTGAGTATATACCGAAGTGACCTCAAGATGCATTTTCAGCGAGAATTTACTTCGGTATATACTGGATTAAGCATGATAAAAATATTTTTTGGTAAGGATAATGATTCCGAGTGGTGATTTGTAGGGTGAGACATAGACTGGCGCTCTATTTTCCTTTCTCCTATAGCCACTATGTATTGTCCATATTTTGCTCAGACGCTGTGCCAGTCCTGTACTTGTCTCGATACCGCTTACCCTGAACAAGTGCAGAAAAAACAACGTTTTTTGCGGTCGCTGCTCGAGTTAAGTGATGAACAGTTATGTTCACCAGTGCTCAGTGAGGAACAAGGATTTCGCAATAAGGCAAAAATGGTAGTGCTGGGTATAGCTCAGGCTCCGGTGCTGGGTATCGAGCATCCAGAAACCTTTGAAGCGATTGCCTTAACCGATTGTCCTCTTTACCCCAAGCCGATGCAGCAATTATTGGCAGCGCTGCCAGCCTGGATTAAAAATGCCGGGCTGCCACCCTATAATCGTCATAAGCGCAAAGGGGAATTGAAATATATTCTGCTTAGCCAAAGTCAGCATACCGGGCAATTTATGCTGCGTTTCGTGCTGCATAGTGAAAAATTAATTGATCGAATTAAGCTAAATTTGCCGCAACTTCAGCAGCAATTTCCGGCGATTAGCGTTATTACTGCCAATATTCAGCCAGTACATATGGCCCGTTTGGAAGGGGAGCTGGAAATATTCCTCACGGATCAACAGATGTTGGCCGAGGAATTTAACCAGATTCCGCTTTATCTGAAACCGA
>QGCX01000121.1_pt1 | contig 17544 bp, 15 predicted proteins | sample 4708031 | NCBI WGS metagenome assembly QGCX01 (sample SAMN08941163, study PRJNA450518) | Sediment metagenome, whole genome shotgun sequencing project. | reverse complement strand
GAATTGTACGTTCCGCGAATACGCCACCGCCCACGCCGGCATGCCCAAATTCGGTGGCCTGACAAAAATCGGCGACCATTGCTACATCATGATCGGTGCGCACATCGCGCATGACAACGACATCGGGAATCATGTCGTGATGGCAAATAATGTATCGCTGGCAGGCCACATCCAAGTGGGAGACCATGTCTGGTTCGGTGGTCTCGCCGCGATTCATCAGTTTTCCCGTATTGGCCGGAATGCATTCATCGGTGGCGGTGCGATCGTGGTGGAAGATGTAATTCCCTTCGGTTCCGTCGTGGGAAACCACGCCAAACTGACTGGCCTCAACATGGTTGGCCTGAAACGGCGTGGGTTTGACAAGAGCCAGCTGATGCAAATCCGCAGTGCATACAAGGCCGTCTTTTTCGGCGATGGTCTGTTCAAGGACCGTCTCGCATCGGCAGCTGCGAATTTCGCAGACCAGCCGCTCGCTATGGAGCTGATTTCCTTTATCCAGGCCGGTGGAGACCGGCCGATCTGTAAGCCGGCCTGAGCCATGACAGCACCTCTGGGATTGATCGCGGGGCTGGGAGAACTTCCCGTCGCAATTGCGAGCAACGCTGTCGCAAGCGGGCAGGGCGTCCATGTTCTGCGCCTGAAGGGGTTCGAGGAGCCGGCGCTTGCCGAATATCCCGGTGCGGTGGTTGGCCTCGGCGAATTTGGTGGCGTGATCGAGCGTCTGAAGGCGGCAGGCTGCAAGGATGTTGTTTTTGCAGGCATCGTGAAACGACCGAACTTCAAGGACCTGAAGCTGGACATGCGGGGCGCAATGTTGCTGCCCAAAGTGGTCTCCGAAGCCCGGAAGGGTGATGATGCATTGCTGAAGATGCTTGTCAGGGAGTTCGAAAAGCAGGGCTTCAACGTGATCGGCAGTGAAGAGGCAAACAAGGCTTTGCTGGCACCGGCCGGGCTGATTGCAGGTCCCAATCCGACGGAAGAGAACCTGGCGGACATCCGGCGTGCCGCAAGTGTGGCATCAGCAGCAGGGGCGCTGGATATCGGCCAGGGATGCGTGGTGTGCGACGGGCTGGTCCTGGCCGTAGAGGCGCAGGAAGGTACTGACGAGATGCTCAAGCGTTGCGCTACGCTGCCTGAGGCGATCCGGGGTAAGCCGGGCGCTCGCCGGGGCGTTCTCGCAAAGCGGCCGAAGCCAGCCCAGGAGCGGCGTATTGATTTGCCGACAACCGGTGTGTCCACCGTCGAACTCGTGGCCGCTGCGGGACTTGCCGGTCTTGCGGTTGAAGCGGGCGGGGCATTGCTGCTTCGCCGGCCGGAAATGGAAGCGGCCGCCGACCGTCTGGGTGTTTTCATTTACGGGTTTTCGCCGGACGAAGTCTCGTGAACGCTCTGCGCTTATTCATGGTTGCCGGTGAGGCATCGGGCGACCTTCTGGCCAGGGAAGTGGTCGAGGCAATCCGGCAAAAAACGGATGATGTGGAATTTGCCGGCATTGGCGGACAGGAGCTTGCGTCCCTCGGTATCCATTCGCCGTTTGATATATCGCCCCTCTCGATTCTCGGCTTTGCCGAGGGCATCAAGGCTTATGGTACTGTCGTGAAACTGGCCGATGCGGCTGCCGATGCGATTGTTGCGTTCAGACCGGATGCTGTTGTCCTTGTCGATTCCTGGGGCTTCATGCTGCGGGTGGCGCAGCGGGTTCGTGCGCGAGCACCTGAAATCAAACTGATCAAGCTGATTGGCCCACAGGTCTGGGCGACGCGGCCAGGCCGGGCAAAGACCCTGGCGGCAACGGTCGATTACCTGCTCTGCATGCATGATATGGAAGTGCCGTATTATGAGCCGTATGGCCTGCCGACGACTGTGATCGGAAACCCCGCCCTGTCTCGAAACACCCCCGGAGATGGGCAAAGGTTCCGTGCCGCGCGAAGCGTGGGGCCGGATGAGAAAATCTGCCTGGTGCTGCCCGGCAGCCGCCGGAGCGAACTGGCAAAAGTAGCGCCTGCGCTGCTTGATGCTGCCAAACTGGTTTCCAGCGCGGTGCCGGGTGTGCGGATTGTCGTTTCACCATCCGGGAATATGGCGGAAGCGTTTGACGCAGCTTTTCCCGATGTATCTGGCTGGGCTGAAGTTTTGCACGCCCCTGAAGAGCGATACGATGCCATGGCCGCCGCTGATCTTGCACTGGCTTGTTCGGGTACGGTAACCAGCGAATTGGCTATGCAGGGGACGCCAATGATCGTGGCTTACCGTACGGGCTGGCTTACCTGGGCGCTTGCGCGGGGGCTGCTCTACAAAAAGCATCACATCACGCTTCTGAACATCGTGTCAGACGATCAGGAAGTCGTTCCGGAGTTTGTTCAGACGCGGCAAAAGCCTGACTTCATCGCGGAAACAGCGATCAAGTGGCTGAAGGAACCGCAGCGTCTGGAAACGCAAAAACAAGCGCAGAAAGCGGCGCTGGACCGGATGCGGGGCGGCGGTCACTCGTCCGCTGAAATTGCCGCCGCCGCGATACTGTCAGTGGCCCGGGGGCAGGCTGTGCTCCCGCAGAAATGAGAAATCGATATATTTCTTCAGGTGCCACACCCAGCCGGCCTCAAACGTAACGCCAAACTTCTCTGCCACAGCCCGCTGGCCTCCAAGGCTGACCAGCTTCAGATAGTCGGATTGCGGATGGAATTCCGCGAGTTGGGCGTTTCGAGCATATCGACCGATGTTTTCCGCGATGACGGGGCCCGCTCTTACAGCAAACACGCCTGCGGGCTCCAGCGGCTTCGGCTTGAAAAAGGATGTGTCGCCAACGGCCCAGATATGGGGATGGCTTGTTGAGCGCAGGCTTGCGTTGACTTCCACGCGTCCGTTGACCGTGCTGATACCAGACTGTCTGACCCAATCGTGCGGCGCAGAGCCGGCGCAATTAACCACAAGGGCCGTTTTGACGCTTTCTCCTGAAGAGAGAACGACGGCGTCATTCTGAATGGCCTGAATACGCGTTTTCAAAACCAGATCGACACCAGCGCGGCGCATGGCGCGGACCAGTTTTCGGCGAAGGGCGGGTGAGCTGGATCCGGCGATCTCTTCACCTGCATCAATAAGGTGGACGTTCGGGGCAGGGATGCCTTCCTTCTGAAGACGATAGTGAATGGCAAGCGCGACTTCGATTCCGGCCAATCCCGCCCCAACGACAACGACGTTGGACGGGGCTGATCCGCCTTTGATCTGAGCGAGCGTTGATCGCCATTTTTGCAGAAATGGACCGATTGGTCGGATAGAAACAATCGCATCAAAGCCATCAGGGACGCCCAGTGGTCGAATGCCGGACCCGATGTCCAGGCTGGCAAGATCAAACGAAACCTGTTTGCCGGACTCAAGGCTGGCCGTGCGGGAATCGGGGTCGATTGAAACAATCTTGCCCTGAACAAATTGAACGCCCGTAGCATTGCACAATGGCTGCAACGGAACGCCGATTGAGTCGGCTTGCCAATGGCCGGCAATCACGCCCGGAAGCGCGCCGCTGTACATATTATCTGTGGATGGTGAGACGAGGGTCAGCCGGATGTTGGTGAGCAACGGATTCTTCGCGAGCTGTCGCAGCGCAACGGCATGGGCGTGACCACCGCCCGCCAACAGGATATGTCGCGGATTGACGGTCAGCGGGCCCACCATGATTGCAGGGCGCTGGCGATATTCAGCGACGTTTCACGTGCAGCTGCTGGCGCGCGATAGGCGACAATGGCGGAGCCTTCAAGAGCGCCTTCATCCAACGGATCCATTGGCCAGCGCGCGCCCGCAACGAAGCAGTCATCGAGTTCTGTCAGGTACTCGCCGAATTCGATTTCCCGTCCATCCTTGAAGAGTGGGAGCCAAAGCACGAGAATGCCGTTGGGCCAGCGCTTGAGGGCGCGAGGTGTCCACAAGGCAAGAGCATCAATGTCCCGGCTGGTTTCATAGCTGGGGTCAACGAAACAGACGATCTGTTCATTACTCCGTGGGGAGAGCTTAAGTGCGCCGGAATAACCGTCTGCATGCTTGATCTGCAGGCGCTGGTCATTGCCAACGGCTTTGACCAGTTCCTTGTGCTCTGTCGGATGCTTTTCAAAGAAAATCATCCGGGCCGACGCGGGCAGCAATTGCTGCGCGAGAGCGGGGGAGCCCGGATAATCGCCGGCGCCACGTTCTTTGACGACGTCCAGCCATGGCCGGACTGGCTTTGGTGCACCATCATTGAGAAGCGAAAGTACGCCGTCGAGTGCTTCGCCGCCCTTTTTCGCTTGGGTGCCATTGAGGTCATACCGCCCGCGTCCGGAGTGCGTTTCGACGTAGAGGCAGTTCGGAGACTGCTTTGCAACGGCGCTCAAAATGGTGTGTAGCACGGCATGTTTGAGCACGTCCGCGCGATTGCCTGCGTGATATCCGTGCTGGTACGAAAGCATGCCTGAAAAGTTCCGATAGAAAGGGGCGACCCGCCCCTGTGATGGGGCGGGTGGCAGGTGATCAATTCTCGCCGAGGCTGGCCTTGCGGACAGCTTCAAACTCGTTTCCGGGATACCAGGTCGGCCACTTGTCGGATTGGGCGATGGCTTTGCCGACTTCATAGAGCGCCGTAACGTCTTCCACATTACCGGACAGGTCCCAATCGTCGGAATATTCATCCATGGGCTTGTGATAACGTTGTTCGTTATAGGCCTGTGCGATGGCCTTGCCCGCGGCGACGCCGCCATCCAGCTTGTCTTCACCACCATCGGCATACAGCATCGGCACACCGCGCTTGGCCAGCGAGATATGGTCCGAGCGGTAGAACGATCCCGCTTCTGGTCTTGGGTCCGGTTTTACCACGCGGTCCTGCGTGGTGAGGTAGTCGGTCAGCATGTCTTCCAGCTGCGACGCGCCATAGCCGACGACGACCATGTCACGCGTACGGCCCACCGGCAGGGATCCGTCCATGTTGATGCCAGCCACAATCTTGTTCAGCGGCACTGTGGGGTGCTGGGCGAAATATTCAGACCCAAGAAGCCCGGATTCTTCCAGCGTCACCGAAAGGAACATGACCGAACGGTCGATTGGCTGTGCAGCCATGGCTTCCGCAATTTCTAAAAGGGCGGCAGAGCCGGTCGCGTTGTCGACGGCGCCGTTGAAGATCTGGTCCTGATAGAAATCTTCGCCCGGTGCGCCCGTCTTTTCGTTCGATTTCTTGCCAAGGTGATCCCAGTGGGCAGTGTAAAGAACATACTCATCCGGCGCAGTCTTGCCGGGCAGGACACCGATCACGTTGTGACTGGTCAGAGGTTCGATGGATTGGGTAATTCCGCCCTGGGCTTTGATGCCGGTTAGCGGCACTGGCTTGAAGCCACGCTCCTTGGCGGCATCCTTGAGGGCCTCAAAATCCAGACCGGCAGCGCTGAAGAGTTCCTCCGCCTTTTCGCGGGTGACCCAGGCTTCCATCGTGGTGCGATCTGCGCCGCCATCTGCCCGCACGAGATCGGACTGCGCGCCTGACCAGGAATTCTCGACAACATCCCAGCCGTAGGCCGCAGGGGCTGTCTCGTGCACGATGATTGCGGCCGCGGCGTGCTGGCGCGCGGCTTCTTCGAATTTGTAGGTCCAGCGGCCATAATAGGTCATGGCCTTACCCTTGAAGAGGTCTGAATCCTGCGTTGCAAATCCCGGGTCATTGACCAGCATGATGACCGTTTTCCCGGTAAAGTCCTGACCGTCATAGTCGTCCCAGTCATATTCCGGAGCGACGGACCCGTAGCCGACAAAAACAACATCGCTCGGGTCGAAAGAAAGCTCTGTTGCATTCTGCCGCTTGGTCCAGATCACAGCGTCTTTCTTCAGCGTGGTCGGGATTTCCGTGCCGACTTCGGTGTTGAAACCAAGGTAGGATTTTTCCGGATCGATGGTCTGGTTCACCATCTTCACTTCCTGGAGGTAGCTGCCGTTTTCACCGGCAGGCTCAAGACCGATGCGGTTCATCTCGGCGGCGACCCAGTCTGCGGCGCTCTCACCGGCGGGAGTTCCCGGTCCGCGGCCTTCGAACGTGTCGTCGGCCAGCGTCTTGATCCGCACGGCCAGGTCACTTGCGGTGATGTCCGGTGCCGTATCTTCAGGAAGCGGCAAGAGCAGTTCAGGCGTGGATGCAACCTCCTTCGTGTCTGTGGTGTCCACCTTGTCGGCCTGATCGCCACAGGCGGCCAATGCGAGCAACGACGCTGCCAGGAACAGCTGCTTCATGAGATTCTCCCTAAAACTCCGCAGTTGTGGGGATGTTGCACGTGGCCGGGCAAGGGGCAAGCTTGTGCCTCACGGAAGCGGAATCCATTCATCCTTGTCGCCGGGAACCGTCGGAAACCGGTCAGATCCACCTGAACCGGCCGAATTTTGCCAATCCTGTTTTGCCTGGTCTATCAGCGCCTGCTCGCTGGCGACGAAATTCCATTCGATTTTGCGCGGCCCATCCATGGCGGCGCCGCCGCAGACCACCCCCATCGTGCCGGGCTCCAGGCGGATCGAGACATCAGCGCCACTCGCCAGCACCAGCATCTGGCCTTCTTCGAATGTCTCTCCTTCGATCCCGACGCCGCCGCTCACGAGATAAATTGCACGCTCTTCCGCGAGTGCGCCGGGAAGGATCAGGTCGGCGCCGTTGTCGGCCTCGAACGCCACATAGAGGATTGGCCAGGGGAACTGGACAGGCGAGACATGTCCGAACGCTTCACCAGCGAGCACCCGCATGCGCGCACCCTGGTGTTCAAATTCAGGCAGAGTGTCTGCCGGGTGGTGGTCGAACGCAGGCGGAATGCCTTCATGGGTCTTCGGCAGTGCGACCCACGTCTGCAGACCATGCATGTTCTGGCCCGCTTCCCGTTCCGGCGCGGGCGTCCGTTCCGAATGGACGATGCCATGGCCGGCCGTCATCCAGTTTACAGCGCCCGGACGAATGACAAGATCGGTCCCGAGAGAGTCCCGGTGTTCGATCGCCCCTTCGAACAGGTAAGTGACAGTCGACAATCCGATATGCGGATGCGGCCGCACGTCGAACCCTTCGCCGGGAGCATATGCCACGGGCCCGAAATGATCGAAGAAAACAAACGGGCCGACCATGCGTTGCGCATGAAAGGGCAGGACCCGGCGAACGCGAAACCCGCCTCCGAGGTCGCGAGCCCTCGGTTCAATTTTCCGCGAGACAGGATTGTTCATGCCGAAGGCTCCTTTTCGTGGCCAAATTCACATTCCAATATGTTCGCATGAGCGATGATCTCCAGTGCTTAATTGAGGATATGCGCCATTGCCGTCTTTGTGAGGCAGAGATGGAGCGCGCGCCAAACCCGATCTTCCAACTGTCAGACAATGCCCGGGTACTGGTTGCCGGACAGGCGCCCGGCAATCTGGCGGACACGACCGGAACGCCGTTCAACGATCCTTCTGGGGATCGTCTGCGCGACTGGATGGGCGTTTCCCGGGAGGAATTCTACGACCGCTCGAAGCTTGCAATCCTGCCTATGGGGCTGTGTTTTCCGGGGTACGATGCGAAGGGAGGGGACCGTCCGCCCATGAAACGTTGTGCAGACGTCTGGCGGCAACGGGTGTTGGACCTGCTTCCCCGGATTGAGGTGGTCCTGTTGGTGGGCGGATACGCCCAGCGCTGGCATCTTGGGCGCCGGGTGGAAAAGACACTGACTGCAACAGTGGCGAACTGGAAATCCTACTCGAGTGACCGCATGTTCACACTGCCGCATCCAAGCTGGAGGAATACCGCATGGTTGAAGCGCAATCCCTGGTTCGAGGCAGACGTTCTGCCCGACCTGAGACGCGCGATCCGTTCAGCCTTGTCCGAAAGCTGACGGTGCTGGCAATGCTGGTCGTCAGCGCCTGCGCAACGCCCAAGGTTCAGGAGCCACTTTCCATGACGCAAAATGTGACACCGGAACTGAGGGTGGATCAGAACAGGTTTGTCTCGTTCGACGGCGCAGAGCTGGGCCTGACCTATTGGGAAGGGCAGGAGAGCGGAGCAGCTGCGGGGCACGTGGTCGTCGGTCTGCACGGCATGAACGATTATGCGAATGCATTCCACATGGCTGCCCCCTATTGGGCATCGAAAGGTGTCGCCGTGTATGCCTACGATCAGCGCGGCTTCGGTCGTTCGCCCGAGAGGGGAATCTGGCCCGATGAAGAACTGATGCGGGAAGATCTTCGTACCGCAGTCGACCTGGTCAGAAAACGTCATCCCGATGCAACGGTCACGGTGGTTGGTATCTCCATGGGCGCAGCTGTCGCGATGTCCGCATTCGGGTCAGACCGTCCACCCGCCGCAGATCAGTTTATTGCCTCCGGGCCGGGCCTGCGCGGCTGGGGAGCAATGAGCATATCTTACCGGACCAGTCTCTGGTTGTCGGCCCATATCCGGCCAGGCTGGGTGGTTCAGCCGCCCCGGCGGTTCGTTCGGATCGAACCGTCGGACAATGTCGAGATGCTTCAGCGGACCTGGTCAGACCCTCTGATGATGCCGACCAACCGCATCGATCAGGTCTATGGCCTCGTGTCGCTGATGGAACGGGCCCATGAGCGTGCACCGAACCTGCCGCAGGGCCTGCCGACGCTCATATCCTATGGGGCAAATGACTATGTGGTGCCGGTGAGGGGGGTGGAGCGTACGGCGAAAGTGCTGCCGTCGCATGTCCGAACCGCCTATTACGAAAAGGGCTACCACATGCTTTTGCGAGACCTTCAGGCCCGGGCCGTGCATGACGATTATCTGGCATTTATGCTGGATCCGACGGGGGAATTGCCCAGCAGGGCCAATGAATGGCCATTTCGTTGAGTCTTTCCACAGCGCATCACCTCTTGCAGCACTGCCTGCGTGGACAAATATCAGCCATTCTGCCAGTTCTGGCAGAGTAGAGATTCCTTTTTTCGACGCCCGAGGCCCGACTTATGTCAAATTCGTACCAGACTGCCCTCAACCTCGTCCCCATGGTGGTGGAGCAGACCAGCCGTGGCGAACGGGCGTTCGACATCTTCTCGCGACTTCTGAAGGAGCGGATCATCTTTGTGACCGGTGGCATCGATGATGGCATGGCCGCCTTGATTACAGCTCAGCTGCTGTTTCTCGAATCGGAAAACCCGAAAAAAGAAATCGCCATGTATATCAACAGCCCCGGGGGGTATGTGTCGTCTGGTCTGGCGATTTATGACACGATGCAGTTCATCCGATGCTCGGTGTCCACGGTCTGTATTGGCCAGGCGGCCTCAATGGGCTCACTCCTGCTCGCAGCCGGTGAGGCAGGGGCCCGTTTTGCCCTGCCAAATGCCCGCGTGATGCTCCACCAGCCGTCCGGTGGCTACTCTGGCGTTGCAACCGATATTGAGCGCCATGCCGAGGAAATCATTGACCTTAAGCGGCGTCTGAATCAGATTTACGTCAAGCATACCGGCCAGGACTACGACGCAATTGAGCGGAAACTGGATCGGGATACCTTCCTCACAGCTGAGGAGGCTCAGGAATTCGGCATCATCGACAAAGTGTTTGAACGCCGGGCTGCCGAGGATGAGAAATAGACTGCGCCATCCCGCGTATTGCGGCCTGACACTTGCAGTGCAGGCCAATGCCCATATTGTTCTGTTAAGGAATTGGGTTTGGGCGCTTAAAACCACGTTAAGCCTTAACCGGCATTGAGGACAGCATGACCAAACAAAACGGCTCAGGCGACTCCAAGAACACGCTTTACTGCTCGTTCTGCGGCAAAAGCCAGCATGAGGTTAAAAAGCTCATCGCTGGACCGACCGTGTTCATCTGCGATGAATGCGTTGAACTCTGCATGGACATCATTCGCGAGGAAAACAAAACCTCGCTGGTCCGCTCTCGTGAGGGTGTGCCCACTCCGCAGGAAATCTGCGATGTGCTGGACGACTACGTAATCGGGCAGACCTATGCAAAGCGCATTCTGTCGGTCGCCGTACACAACCATTACAAGCGCCTCTCCCATGCCGGGAAAACCGATGGGGTGGAGCTGTCGAAGTCCAACATCATGCTGGTCGGGCCAACGGGTTGCGGCAAGACGCTGCTCGCCCAGACGCTGGCGCGCATCCTGGACGTGCCGTTCACGATGGCAGACGCCACGACCCTCACTGAAGCCGGCTATGTCGGCGAGGATGTCGAGAACATCGTGCTGAAACTGCTTCAGTCCGCCGATTACAACGTGGAACGTGCACAGCGCGGCATCGTGTATATCGACGAGATCGACAAGATTTCCCGCAAGTCGGACAACCCGTCCATCACCCGCGACGTGTCGGGCGAGGGGGTCCAGCAGGCGCTCCTGAAGATCATGGAAGGCACCGTGGCAGCGGTTCCGCCGCAAGGTGGCCGCAAGCATCCGCAGCAGGAATTCCTGCAGGTGGACACCACGAACATCCTGTTCATCGTTGGCGGTGCCTTTGCGGGCCTCGACAAGATCATCTCGGCACGCGGCGAAGCGGCGTCAATTGGTTTCGGTGCAGCCGTGAAGGATGCTGAAGCTCGCGGTGTTGGCGAAGTTCTGCGCGAAGTCGAGCCGGAAGACCTGCAGCGTTTCGGTCTCATTCCGGAATTCATCGGCCGTCTGCCGGTGATCGCGACTCTGGAAGACCTTGATGAGGCGGCTCTGATCCAGATCCTCACCGAGCCGAAGAACGCCCTGCTGAAGCAGTATCAGCGTCTCTTCGACATGGAGAATGTGCAGCTGACCTTCACGCCGGATGCCCTTACGGCTGTGGCGCGCCGCGCCATTCTCCGCAAGACCGGTGCTCGGGGGCTTCGCTCCATCATGGAGGGCATCCTTCTGGACACGATGTTCGAACTGCCAAACCTGCGCGGTGTCGAGGAAGTCGTGATCAGTGGTGAAGTGGTGGAAGGCAATGCCGAGCCGCTTTACGTCCACGCCAAGAAGAGCCAGCCAGAAGCCGGCTGATTCATAGAATACCCGTTCGTCTAGAAAAGCCCCGCATCATCTGCGGGGCTTTTCTCGTTCCAAGGCTGTTTTCATCTGCTAGTTTGGGTGGCATGAAATCATTCGTGTATGGGTCCGGCATTTGTCTGGGAGGGGGTCGATGAGGATTTTACTGACTATATGCATTGTGGCGGCCCTGTTGTTTCAGCCAGCCGCCCGCGCACAAGAAGAATGGTATTCTACCAACATGAGCTGGTTGCGGCAGACGCAACCAATCATGCGCTTTTATGTCGACCTGTTCGAACCGCTGGAACGAGCCAATCGTGCTGCGGTTATGTACCTGTCCGGAGATTTGAGCCGCGAGGGCGCCCTCTATGAACTCGACTCGGCTCGCCGGTCGACTGCGATGATTTCAGAAAATATCGAATGGTCTATCGAAATGTTGCCGCCTGCACCGACAGGAGGCCCCCCGGGCAGCCGGGAGTTGATCGGCCAGATGCGGGATCTTTCTGGCCGTCTGCACGACCTCCGGACGTCAATAGACCAGGCGACGACGTTGCTTGAGGCATTCGTGCAGGACGACAATTATCTGGCTTACAAGGGAGGGGTCCAGCAATCGATTGCGGTCATTGATACAGTCTCGCAATTCATCGATCCGTATAATGAAATCACGCGTCTTGGGACACCCGCGTGGGATACCCTGTCACAGAATCATCTGGCTGCTTCGAAGTTGGATGATGTTCTGTCATTCGAGATGATCGTACTGTTCTATTCGTCCGCCATCCTTTCCGATGGGGCATTACCTGACGAGCGCATGCAGGCACTCGTGGTGGATCTGGAAAAGTATTCGGATGCAATTGAAGAGATGGACACAGCACTTCGCAAGGGACGGAAGGAGCTGGGAACTGACGAGGAAGGGCATTCGGGGCTGTATGAGTCGAGTCTGGACAAGCTCACGACCGCCAATGAAGCCCGCCGGAAGCGCAAGTCGGCCTATCATAAGCTGCTCGCAGCGTTTTCAACCGCAGCACCGTCACCCGATCTCTTGGAATCCGCATTCAGTGAATTGCAGCAGGCTTATTCGATGGATTTGCCGCCATACAAGCGGGCGCTCAAGAGCGCACAAGCCAGGCAGGATAACAACGCATTTGAAGAGGAAGAGCCGATCGTCTCCGCATATGATACGCCATTGTAAATGGGGCGCGATCGAACCGGCTTTGCATAATTCTAAATTTGCGCTGAAACGGTAAGGGCCGGCACCTTTCGGTGCCGGCCCCGCCTTCCCCCGTGTGTCGGGTGAACTGATCAGCCGATCAGTATTTGAAGTACATGTCGAACTCGACCGGGTGCGGGTGCAGTTCGTACGCCATGTTCTCTTCCATCTTCAGGTCGATGTAGGCATCGATCTGGTCGTCGTCGAAGACGCCGCCCTTCTTGAGGAACTCACGGTCTGCATCGAGGGCCGCGAGAGCGTCACGCAGCGAACCACAAACCTGCGGAATGGATTTCGCTTCTTCCGGCGGGAGATCGTAGAGGTCCTTGTCCATGGCATCGCCCGGGTGGATCTTGTTCTCGATGCCGTCGAGGCCAGCCATAAGCAGGGCTGCGAACGCGAGATAAGGGTTCGCCATCGGATCCGGAAAGCGGGTCTCGATACGCTTGGCTTTCGGGTTGTCGCCGAAAGGAATACGGATAGATGCCGAGCGGTTGCGAGCCGAGTAGGCCAGCATCACGGGCGCTTCGTAGCCCGGCACGAGACGCTTGTAGCTGTTCGTGGACGGGTTGGTCAGCGCGTTCAGGGCGCGTGCGTGCTTGATGACACCGCCGATGTAGTAGAGGCAGGTCTCGGACAGGCCGGCATACTGATCACCGGCGAACAGAGGCTTGCCGGCATTCCAGATGGACTGGTGCACGTGCATGCCGGAGCCGTTGTCCTTGTACATCGGCTTGGGCATGAAGGTGGCCGTCTTGCCGTACGAATGAGCAACGTTCTGAACGACGTATTTGTACAGCTGAAGGCGGTCAGCCATCACGGTCAGGGTCGAGAATTTCAGACCAAGCTCGTGCTGTGCCGGAGCCACTTCGTGGTGATGCTTTTCCGGTTCGAGACCGATGTCAGCCATGACCGACAGCATTTCGCTGCGCATGTCCTGTTCGGAATCGATCGGCGGCACCGGGAAGTAGCCACCCTTCGGACCCGGGCGGTGGCCCATGTTGCCCATCGGGTATTCCTTGGCCGTGTTGATCGGCAGTTCAGTCGAATCGAAAGAATAGCCGGTGCTGTGCGGTTCAACGCTCCAGCGGACATCGTCGAAGACGAAGAATTCAGCTTCCGGTCCGAAGAAGACGGTGTCGCCGACACCCGATGCCTTCACATAGGCTTCAGCTTTCTTGGCCGTCATCCGCGGGTCGCGGTTGTAGGCCTGGCCGCTGATCGGATCCAGGACGTCACACATAACAGCGAGTGTGGTCTGCTGGAAGAACGGGTCGATCATGGCGGATGCCGTATCCGGCATGAGCAGCATGTCGGACTCGTTGATGGCTTTCCAGCCGGCAACGGACGAGCCGTCAAACATCTGGCCGTCGGTAAAGAAATCCGCGTCCACCATGTCCTTGTGGAATGACACGTGCTGCATCTTGCCGCGCGGGTCGGTGAAACGAAGGTCCACGTATTGGACGTCTTCGTCCTTCATGATCTTCATGAGGTTTTCAGCCATTGGAAATGCCCTCCATCTTTAATATTGCTGAATATTGTTGTTTGCTGCGCCGGACTATAGTGCGGTTTCGCCGGTTTCGCCGGTACGGATCCGCACCGCATCGATAATATCCGAAACGAAGATTTTGCCATCGCCAATCTTGTCGGTATGGGCAGCTTTCTTGATCGCCTCGACGGCGCCATCGACGGCACTGTCGGCCAGGACGATTTCGATTTTCAGCTTGGGAAGGAAGTCGACCACGTATTCTGCGCCGCGGTAGAGTTCGGTATGCCCCCGCTGACGACCGAATCCTTTTGCTTCGATGACGGTCATGCCCTGCAGTCCAATTTCCTGCAGTGCTTCTTTTACATCATCGAGTTTGAACGGTTTGATGATTGCCTCGATCTTTTTCATGGCCCGTGTTCTCCCAGCCGCTGAGTGTCTGTCTGTAGACTCCGGTAGGCGGCTTCCCGGGCCTAGGCGAGACATTCATGCCTGTCATGTTGCGTCATGTGAGGGCGTGGTCGAATTTTGGGCGGCGTTGCCGCAAAATTGGTCAGTCAATTTGCGTCCAGATCGGTTTTCAGCCGGTATTCCCGTCACCGCTGATCGGGGGATGTGCTGTGCTGCCGGGGGATCGGACCGTAAACGGGGATGGGGCCCATGAATCCCGGACTGGCGATTTCCCTCGACCCTGACCGCACACCGTTCCGCACCGTTTCGCTCAAGGCGTAGGCATCTTGGGCGAAACGGGAGGGTAAAGTAGGCCGGCCCGATCGACCGGGGCGCTCGGAACAATCGAGGACAAATGAGAATCAAGAGGCCTGCGGCTTGTCCCGGCGGCTTAACAACGGTGGAGCCGTGGTCTATCAGCAACCGGGTACAAACCACGCCTGGGGCCAAAACCGGCCCGGGCAGAGAAGACCGAATTGAGGGTACCAGCATGATCTATCTCGTCCGTCATGGTGAAGCGGCGGCGAGTTGGGGCAACCACCCCAATCCGGGCCTCAGCGAACTTGGACATAAACAGGCTGAATCGGCGGCTAGGTCTCTTGTAGACCTCGGGGCCTGCAGCGCCGTGAGCAGCCCCATGCAGCGTTGCCGCGAAACCGCTGCGGCCTTCGAACGCCTTGCTGGCGTGACGGCGCAGGTCGAGCCCGTCGTTTCAGAGATCGAAACGCCTGACGGCGTCGGCGACCGGGTTGAATGGCTCCAGTCTTACATGGCGGGCACCTGGGACGACGAAGGCGCCGCGCACGATGCCTGGCGCAAGAAGATTGCCGAGGTGCTGGCCCTGCTGCCAGACAATACCGTCGTTTTCTCTCACTTTGTGGCCATCAACGCCGTCGTCAGCCTGATTGACCAGGATGCGCGGACGACCGTGTTCAGGCCTGGTCATTGCTCCATCACGAAAGTGGACTTCAGTGGCGCCGTGCCGCGCGTCATTGAATACGGAAGCCAGGCCGCAACGCGCGTGCTATGAGCCCGTCATGGGCAGGCCAATACTCACACCTCAGGAAATGCAGGCCGCCGAACAGGCGATGTTTGCGCAGGGGCTCGACAGTTTCGAGCTGATGCAGCGCGCAGGCGATGCCGTTGCCGAATTTGTCCACGCGAATTGGCCGGAAGGGTCGATTCAGGTCCTGTGCGGGCCCGGCGGGAATGGCGGTGACGGCTTCGTCGCAGCAGCCAAGCTGTCGAAACTTTGGCGGGACGTGAACGTCTACTGCATGGTGCCGGTGGCGGAACTGACCGGCGATGCTGCGAAAGCCGCCGCGCTGTGGGAAGGCCCTGTCGGTACGTTGGAAGAAGCCGTCGACGCGCCGCACGATCTTGTCCTGGATGGGCTGTTCGGCGGCGGCCTGTCCAAGCCGCTGGAGGGAACTGCCGCGCAGCTGGCCCAGCGCGGCGGGCGGGTGATCTCGATTGATGTGCCTTCCGGCATTTGCGGCGTGCAGGCGAAACCGCTGGGCCCGTGCTTTGTGGCCGAGGGTACAATCACCTTTGCCGCCCTGCGCCCGGCGCACGTGTTGAGGCCGGGCTCTGCCTATTGCGGGAATGTGCTGGTCGCTGACATTGGCGTACCGGTGCAGACACGGCTGATGGAGAACAGTCCGATGCTGTGGCTGCGCCTGCTGCCGCAGCCGGGGATGGCCGATCACAAGCACAGCCGCGGGCATTTGAAGGTGCTGAGCGGCGGCGTATCGTCGACCGGCGCGGCGCGGTTGGCCGTGCGCGCTGGCCTGCGCATTGGCGCGGGGCTGGCGACGCTGCTGACGCCGCCATCTGCGTTGATGGTCAATGCCGGGCAGCTGACGGCCGTGATGGTGAAGGCCATCGACGGCTCCGAAGCGCTTTCCGAAGCCATCCAGACAGCGTCGGTCGTGATCGCCGGGCCGGGGGCGGGCATTACGCCTGCAACACGCGCCAATGTAGAGGCGATCCTGAACGGACCGGGACGGGCCGTGCTCGATGCAGACGCGCTGACCGTGTTCGAGTCACAACAGGACCAGCTGTTCCGCCGCTTGCGCCCGACAGACCTGCTGACCCCGCATATCGGCGAATTCAAACGCCTGTTCGGAGACCTGCTGGAGACCGCGACCAATAAGGTAGAGGCTGTCCGGCAGGCATCTGAAAAGGCCGGATGTACAGTCCTCCTGAAAGGGCCGGACACCGTGATCGCGCAGCCGGATGGCGGGGCGGTTGTGAATATTCACGCAACACGCTGGCTTGCGACGGCAGGGTCGGGCGATGTCCTGGCAGGCTTTGCGGGCGGGCTGATGGCGCAGGGAATCGACACGCTGGTGGCAGCCAGCATGGCCGCGTGGATCCATGGCGAAGCGGGCCGCCGCGTCGGCGCGGGCCTGATTTCGGAAGATCTGGAGCGTCAGGTACCCGACATATTGAGCGCGCTGCATGGTGAAGTCGGCTGATCGGGGTGGTGGATAGATTCGGGGGCTGGCGGTCTGGCGCACACCGAAGGATTCACCGAATGGACACCGAATACACACCGAATAGAGGGTCGTCTGTGCAGTGGCCCGTTGTGCGCTCGCGCGCGCTCGCTTAAGTGTGCGCCCGGAACGCGGATGTGGCGGAATTGGTAGACGCACTGGATTTAGGTTCCAGCGCCGCAAGGCGTGGAGGTTCGAGTCCTCTCATCCGCACCATTCATTCGCGGTGGGCGCTACGCGCCCAAAATTCGATCCAGTGGATCGAATTTAGCGAATGAATGAATCCTTTGAGGTTTCCCGCTTCGCTACGCTCCGCGATGAAACAGGCTCAAGGCTGCTGAATACCGATTTCAGGAATTGAGTGCTCGAAGCGCAAGCGAGACCTGGTTGATCCGGATAAAGAGACAAAGGAAGCAAGTGGCATGACATTCGATCCCTCGATTGGCGTTCCGGGGAAGCCCTGGGGCGAGGCGGAACGCGACCAGTGGCGGTCCCTGCAAAACGCGCAGCGAAGCTATGCCGAGGACGTTGTTTCCCGAATTGAGGCGCTGGGCGAGCGCTTCGAGCGGGTCACATATGGCCGGATCGAATATGGCAGCGACGCCTACGATCTTTATGCCTTTCGCGGTGGCGAGATGGACCCTGCGCTGCCCACGGCGCTCGTGACCGGCGGCGTGCATGGCTATGAAACCAGTGGCGTCATGGGCGCGCTTGCCTTTCTCGAGCAATCCGCCGCCGACTATGCTGGCAGGGTCAACCTTCTGGTCGCCCCTTGTGTAAGCCCGTGGGCCTATGAGCGCATCAACCGGTGGAATTACGATGCCATCGACCCGAACCGCAATTTCCGGACAGGCGGGCCCGCGCGCGAGGCGACGGCCCTGATGGAATGGGTGCGGTCCGCCGCAAGCGACTTCCTTCTTCATATCGACCTGCACGAAACGACAGACAGTGACGAGACCGAGTTCAGGC
>QGCX01000120.1_pt1 | contig 17544 bp, 19 predicted proteins | sample 4708031 | NCBI WGS metagenome assembly QGCX01 (sample SAMN08941163, study PRJNA450518) | Sediment metagenome, whole genome shotgun sequencing project. | reverse complement strand
GATTACAGGGAAGATAATCCTATGGATTTAATAGAAACCCCAAAAATTGGAAGAAAGTTGCCCGACACCCTTTCCGAAGATGAAATAAACCAATTGATTGCCGCCATTGACCTTTCCAAGCCCGAAGGTGAACGGAACAGGGCAATTTTAGAAACCCTCTATGGCTGTGGCCTTCGGGTATCGGAGCTCATCAATTTAAAACTATCCGACCTTTATTTTGATGAAGATTTTATAAAAGTAACGGGCAAAGGAAACAAACAACGCTTTGTTCCGATCAGTGATGTAAACCAAAAATACATCAACATCTACTGGAAAGAGGTTCGGGTACACTTGCCCATAAAAAAAGAGCATGAGGATTTTGTTTTCTTAAACCGACGGGGCAAACAATTGACCCGTGCGATGATTTTCACCATTGTTAAACGTTTGGCAGAAGAAATAGGATTGAAAAAAAATATTAGTCCGCACACTTTTCGGCACTCTTTTGCCACACATTTATTAGAAAATGGGGCCGACCTTAGGGCTATTCAACAAATGTTGGGACATGAAAGCATTACTACTACCGAGGTATATATGCATGTAAACCGTACCCATTTGACCAAAGTACTAAAGGACTTTCACCCAAGAAGGTGAACATTCTCAAAATTTCAAACGGGTTCCCATTTCTAGTCGCGTTCTCACACCCTCAAGCCCTATACTGTAAAAATCGGATTCTTTAATAGGGTGAACCATTTTCACTTCCATAAACATATTCTCCCGAACTTGGTAATCCGTGCCCAAAAAGATTTCTTGACGTGGGATTGGGTTTGGATATCCCCGGCCCTTGTTGTAGAGGTCCCATTCTTTTTGATATCCACCAATTAAGTATAGCTTCTCCGAAATTTTTTGTCTAAGCTGTGTGCCCAAACTAAATCTATCCGCGTCGTATCTTCGATAGTGTTCCCCTATAACTTGCAGTTCCGTGCCGTCAAATACTTCATAACCAATATTGAACCATCCATAATGGGATAATTTATCAAATTTGGGGTAATTAAATCCTTCGATATAAATAGGTGACTCTATTATTGTGTTGGAATTACTAGGTTGGTTCTGTGCCTGCAGTATTAGACCAAAAAACAATAGACTACATAGTGTGAGGAAAAAAGGTGGCTTGAACATGGTAAGTGTTTTACTACAATTTACCAAAGTGCTACCAATCCACCATAAATGTTAGCTAAACTTTAACCTTGATACTGAACCTCAGGATATTTATTTAGTCTTGCATCAAAGTGTCGCGCTCTACCCTATTTTGCTTTTTGAAAGGTCGAATAATTAGACGTGCCTCGCGGTCGAACCTAATATAATTATAAACCCAATTGATAAAGACCACTACCCTATTCCTAAAACCTATTAGGAAATACAAATGCACAAACATCCATACAAACCAGGCAAACACCCCTTGAAACCTGAATTTGGGCATATCCACCACGGCTTTGTTCCTTCCTACCGTGGCCATACTGCCTTTATCTTTATATACAAAAGGATTCATAGGTTTGTTTTCCATCAAGCGCACCAAATTGTCTCCAAGGTTTCTTCCTTGCTGTATGGCTGGTTGGGCCATCATAGGGTGTCCATGTGGGAATTTATCGGTCTCCATTTGCGCAACATCCCCGATGGCGAAAACATCTTCCACACCAATAACTTGATGATACTGGTTCACTTTTATCCGATCTCCCTTGCAAAGGAGTTCTTTCGCATTTAACCCTTTTATGCACACTGCCTTTACTCCCGCAGCCCAAACCAAGGTTTCTGCTTTGAACTCGGTATTGGAATCTGTGGATACTTTTTGCCCATCATAATCCGTGACCCGTATATTTTTCCACACATTTACTCCAAGGTTCTCCAAAAATTTTTCAGCCTTTTCCGAAGCTTGTCTGCTCATTGCCGGTAAAATTCTGTCACCGCTTTGCACCAAATTTATTTGTGCCCTACGTGTATCCAAATCTGGATAGTCCTTGGGAAGTATTCCTTTTTTTATCTCTGCCAAGGCTCCTGCCAATTCCACTCCGGTAGGCCCGCCTCCAACAATCACAAAGTTCATCAGGGCATCTCGCTCGTGGAGGTCGTCGGTCAAAAGTGCTTGTTCAAAATTTTCCAGAATCAAGCTACGTAAATTCAACGATTGAGGAATGGTTTTCATGGCCATTCCCTTGCTCTCAATACCTTTATTGCCAAAAAAGTTAGTTTCCGAACCGGTTGCAACGACCAGATAGTCGAAGAAAATTTCACCAATATTGGTTTTGATTCTTTTAGTGTCAGTTTTCACCTCTTGCACCTGGGCCAACCTAAAAAAGAAATTAGGATACCCTTGCAACACTTTCCTAATTGGGTATGCGATGGAATCCGGTTCCAACCCCCCTGTGGACACTTGATAAAGTAAAGGTTGAAAGTTGTGATAATTATGTTTATCCAACAAAACCACCTGGGCTTCCTTCTTGCTTAATTTTTTTGCTAATGCAATACCTCCAAAACCGCCGCCCACTATAACGACTCTTGGATAACTGGACTGAGGAATATTCATTCTCGACATACTGGCAAATTTAAGTATTCCAAGGCAGGGCGTATCATGTCAGGGTTGGTTTTTTTGTATCTTTAAAGCCTAACTCAAAAAAACTTTAACCAATGAGAAAAATTCTCCCGTTAGGTGCGCTCCTTCTATTGTGTGCCATGGGTGTTCATGCCCAAAAAAAGAAGAATGATGTCATCAAAGATTTAGATTCAAAATCCGAAAAATATAGCGAAATCGCCCATAATATTTGGGATCTTGCTGAAATGGGATATTTGGAAGAGCAAAGCTCAGCCCTTTTACAAGAAACCCTTTCAAATGAAGGTTTCACTATAGAAAAAGGTATTGCTGGGATTCCAACCGCCTTTAAGGCCGAATATGGTTCAGGATACCCTGTAATTGCCATTTTGGGAGAATATGATGCTCTACCTGGGCTATCACAAGAGGCTGTTCCCGAGAAAAAATCAGCAGGTAAAGCTGCCGGTCACGCATGCGGGCATCATCTTTTTGGGACAGCGTCCACCGCAGCGGCCATTTCAGTAAAGAATTGGATGGAAACCAATAATATTAAAGGAACAATTCGTTTTTACGGATGCCCAGCAGAAGAAGGTGGATCAGGAAAAGTATACATGGTCCGCGAGGGTGTTTTTAATGATGTGGATGTGGCGCTTCACTGGCACCCAAGTTCAGCAAATGCTGCAAGCGCCGGTGCCGCTTTGGCCAATAAGTCTGCCAAATTCAGATTTTATGGTGTTTCCGCTCACGCAGCAGGAGCACCTGACAGAGGACGTTCCGCATTGGATGGTGTGGAAGCCATGAATGCCATGGTAAATATGATGCGAGAGCACATCCCGCAAGAAGCCAGAATCCACTACGTAATTACCAATGGAGGCAAAGCTCCCAATGTAGTGCCCGACTTTGCCGAGGTGTATTATTACGCTAGACACAATAGAAGAGACGTAGTTGTTGATATGTTTGATCGTATGGTGAAAGCCGCTGAAGGAGCTGCCTTGGGCACCGGAACGACTATGAAATATGAAATGATCGGAGGAACCCATGAACTTTTGCCCAACTTGACTGTTCAAAAAATAATGTACGACAATTTGGAGAAAGTTGGTGGTGTCACCTATAACGAAGAAGAAAAAGCTTTTGCAGAAAAAATATCGGCGACTTTGGGTAAAGGTGCCCCGGAAATTTCTTCCGCTGAAAAAATTCAACCTTATAAAGAAACTGCACGTGCATATGGCTCCACCGATGTAGGTGATGTTAGTTATACCGTACCTACTGCAGGCTTAGGAACTGCCACTTGGGTCCCCGGAACACCTGCACATAGTTGGCAAGCAGTTGCAGCTGGCGGTATGAGCATAGGTTCCAAAGGAATGATGGTAGCCGCAAAGACTTTGGCACTCACCGCCATGGATATTTTTGAAAATCCAAAAACGGTTGAAACTGCCAAAAAAGAATTGGAAGAAAGAAGGGGAAAAGACTTCAAATATATTCCAATGCTGGGCAACAGACCTCCAGCTTTGGACTATCGTAAATAGAATTTTTATCAAACACTGTAACAAAAGTTGCTTTATATACACTCATAAATAAAGCAAATTTACCAACCGCTTAGTGAACAAAGAACTGGAACATCGTTTTGTGACGGAACTTGAGGACAATCAAAACATTGTCCATAAGGTATGTAGTCTATATACCAACGACAAGGACTCGCACAACGATTTGTTCCAAGAAATCACTATTCAATTGTGGAAAGCATACCCAAAGTTTCGGGGAGATGCCAAGTTTAGCACATGGATGTATCGTGTTGCATTGAACACGGCCATTACATTGTACAGAAAGTCGAAAAAACAGGTGAAAACCCAAGATTTTGACTCGGTTCTCTATAAAATCAAGGCCACTGATTATGATGATACAGAGGAACGACAATTAAAATTGATGTACGACGCTGTTAAACAACTTGGCGATATTGACAAAGCCTTGGTTTTTCTATATCTGGAAGACAAGGATTATTCCGAGATAGCCGAAACTTTGGGTATTTCTGAAGTAAATGCGAGAGTAAAGATGAGCAGGGTGAAAAATAAATTAAGAACCATATTAAATCCTTAATTATGATGGATGAACTGGAGCTCTTGAAAAAAGATTGGCAGAAGCGGGAAGCAGACCTTCCTAAACTGTCGTATGAGCAAATTTATCCGATGATCAAGAAAAAATCATCGTCCATAGTTAAATGGATTTTTTATATCAGTATCATAGAATTTGTTTTCTGGGCAGGCATCAATATCATTTTTAGTGGTCCAGAGACTATGCAAGAGCTTAAGGCCATGCATATTCACAAAGTGATAATGGTTCTCAATGTCATCAATTACGCTGTCATTCTTTATTTTATCTATAAATTTTATACCAACTACAGAAAAATCTCCTTTACGGACTCTTCCAGAAATTTGATGAAGACCATACTAAAAGTAAAACGCACCGTAACACAGTACGTATGGTTCAACCTTATCATCTTTACCACTTATTTAATTATCAATATGTATGGGGTGTTGCTTTATGGACCTGAAGGAAAGAAAATTGTTGAGGCTGCCTCCCAAGATGGAAACACTATGGCATTCTGGGCCATGGTCATTGGCATATCCGTAGTATTTACAGCTGTTATCTTATTTTTAATTTGGCTGTTCTATAAACTCCTTTACGGTATTTTACTGAAAAGACTAAGAAAAAACTATAATGAGCTTAAAAGGTTAGAGGTCTAATTATCCAACTTACCCTTGTAACTGTAACGCCTTTTTTGGTTTTCCTCTTCGTAAGCAAGAAGTTCTTTTTGCGGAATTACTTTTAGGAAAGATGGATGCTGCTCTATGGCATATTCCAGTTTTTCCAATATGGCGTCAATGGATTCATTATCGTAATCAATCTCCAAGGGTTCTTTGATCTGCATGGATTGTAGAATTCCCTTCTTTTTAACGCGAAGTCCCTTTTTATCAAAAGAACGACGGAACCCATCGATAACTACAGGTACAACCACAGGTTTGTATTTTTTAATAATGTGGGCCGTACCTTTTCGCAAAGGTTTCCAAGGTGTAGTGGTCCCTTGAGGAAAAGTAATTACCCATCCATCGTCCAAAGCCTTTCCAATATTGGAAATATCGCTGAATTTAACCTGTCGGTTCACATTTTGACCATCGGCCCTCCATGTTCTTTCAATACTTATCGAGCCCGCATAGGCCAAAATTTTGGTCAATAGACTTTTTTTCATGGTCTCTTTAGCCGCCACGTAATAAATATTCAGTTTAGGATTCCAGAGATAACCTAAATTCTTTATAGTATCATCTCTTCCCTTCAAACTGGCATTAAATACATGGAACATGGCCACAACATCGGCAAAATAGGTCTGATGGTTGCTTACAAAAAGTACATTGTTCTCAGGAAGCTCGCGGATAATCTGCGACCCTTCAATCTCGAGTGTATTAAACCCTTTGTATCGTTGGTGTGTCATCATGCCAGCAATACGAATCAGCCATCGTTTAAAAAATAAAATATGTCCAAAAGGATTTTTCTTAAAAAGGCCCATATGTAGTGTTGGTTGTTATCTGCAAATTTACAAAATAGCCATTAAAGCACTTGCCGTAATAGCTCCTTGATTTCACTCAACATCATGGCTGTGGCACCCCAAACGGTGTAACCATTTAATTTAAAGGCAGGTACATTTATATTTTTTGCGTAGGATGTACTCAATATTTCTTGAATATGGTTGGAATCATCCAAAAAATCCCTGAGATACACCTCTACAAGACTTTCCACTTCATTTTCTTCCTTAACAAAGGGCTGTGGATTGGGATAAATCCCGAGGTAAGGTCTTACCAAAAAATTGCTGGGCGGAATATATACTTCGCTCAGTTCTTTGATTACCTCAACCTTGGTTGGAGGAACACCAACTTCCTCATGCGTTTCCCTCAATGCAGTATCCATTAAGTCTTTGTCAAACTCCTCCACCTTTCCTCCTGGAAATCCGATTTGATTGGAATGCACTCCTTGGTAAACTTTTCTGAGAATTAAAAGTAACCGGGTTTTTTGTTCAATATCTGGATAGAACAATGCCATGACCCCTGCCCGCTTGGGACTTATATCTTGTACCTTGTTCTCCTTGAACCATTGAATACGGAGCTCAGGTGACATTTTATTATGGGAAACTTCTCCAGGAAGTGGGAGATTTTTTAATTTTAGAGCAAGTTGACAAAATTCATTAAAATCCATGCTGTTGAGACAATTGGCTTTAACTACAAGTATATTATTTCTTTTATTCGTTTCCTGTGGAGAATCCCCTAAGAAGGAGAAGGACAAAGTTGAGGAAAATATTGCAAACATGGACACTGTTCCAAAAATCGAAGTGGATTCCACTGCCATAGAAGAAGAGGAAGAACCCTTTAAACTTACCGAAGAAAATGCTATCGATTTCTTTTTTGACTATGCAAAAACGCTAAAAAGGGATAAGGTTAAACTTACTACCACCATGGGTAGTTTTACCGTACAATTGTATGATAATGTACCGTATCACAAAGCCAATTTCATTTACTTGGCAAGACAACATTATTTTGATAGCACCCAGTTCCACCGGGTCGTGAAAGATTTTATTATCCAAGGCGGTAATTCGGATGATCGGAGAACCGCTCGCAAACGTGGAAAAATAGGTCGGTACTTACTCCCTCCAGATGCTAAAAAGGGGCATAAACACCATCGGGGAACCATTTCCATGCCCAGTAGCGAACGGGATAACCCACACAAATTGGCCTCGCCCTACGAATTCTTTATTGTAGTCACTGATCCAGGCTCCTATCATCTTGACGGTTCTTACACGCCATTTGGCCGCGTTATAGAAGGAATGGATGTGGTTGATGCCATAAACAAAGTTCCCGTAGGGGATGGTGATTGGCCTTGGCAAAATATTTACATTCTAAAAGCTGAAGTGTTGTAGCACTTTTTAATAATATCAGGCCTTCTTGAATAGGTTTTTACCGGCCAAAATCCAGTGTGAGCTTTGTTTTTGAACAGTTGTCGGTGTATGAGCTTTTTGAACAACCTCTTTCTTGTCGTAAATGGAAAGAAAAGCTGCAATAATTATCAGGTTCTTGATAATGTATTGCCCCACAAGAGTTAGTGATAATGGTTCTTCTCCAAATACATCATTCGGAAAAAAGAACAATGGTGCAAAAGTACATACCATATGAACCAATCCCAATATAACGGCTTGTCTTCGCAAGAACCCAAAGATCAACAAAAATCCCAAGCCCACTTCCCAAATGGCAAGCAGGATTATTGAAACATCATCGGGTATCAATCCAAAGGTGAGCTGATCAATTGTATTCTTTGCCAAATCCTCGGCCGGACTTAGGTTTGGCACAAATTTTAATGCTCCAAACCATAAATATACCAAGCCTATGGCCATTGCCATTAATCTAGTTTTAACCTGTTTATTCATTTTTAGAAAGTTTAGTTTTTAAATTGCTCCATGAGCTCTGGGTTTACTTTTATCTTGTTTTTGGCAAATCGATATGAAACTCCAACATTGATCAAATAGTCGGCAAAAGCAGCATCCCCTTGTCTGGGCTCTCCTGTCATTTCTTGGGTTTGCAAATCAGTAACACTTTGTGGACGCTCCCTTCTTACCGCAAAGGGCACATTAATGTTCAAGGAAAAATTGTCTTTCATAAATGCGATTCCAGGGTCTATGGAAAGCACATTTCCTGGTCTTCTAAAACCTTCGTTTCCACCGATAAGGTCTTTTACAGGAACTCCCTCATACCTTGCTCCCAATGAGGCAGAAATTGTATTACTTAAACTATGGCTTACCCCAGTACGGAGAGAAAATTGGTCTGGAACAGCCATTATAGCCTCATTTTGTAAAATAGGGCTTAACGTTTCCCTAAATGTTCGTGTACCGTTCGTTTCCCTTGGGTTGATGAGATAAAAACCACCTCCATAGGCAAAAAATCGTTCTGCAATCTTTTGATAAAACTGAAAATCCAAAGTGATTCCAAAACCACCATCACCGGGCTGAATACTTTGATCCACAGGTCTAACTTGAGGTCCGCCTTCGGGTCCAACATTATAGAATATATCGGAAGCATTATAGCTGCCGGTTGGCAATTTAAGACCAAATCCCAAGGCCAAATTTCCATTTTGGTGTTTCTCCAAATCAAATAACCAATAGCCAACACCTACCCGAATATCAGCCAAACCCCTGGAAAAGGTGGTGTTGCGTTCATCACGACCATGCTCGTACAAAGAAGAGCGTGTATTGATCACAGTTGGGATAGTGATGCTGGCATACCACCGATCGGATATTCCATAGGTCAAGAAAAAATCCCAAGAATGCGAATGGTTGATGACTTCTGTCTCATTAGAAACCCTATCCGGTTCTTCCTCGGTTCCCCTAAAATGGCGAAATGACTTAAAGTATCTGTAATTACTTCCTATTTGAATGTCTCCTGGACCCAGCAAGTTGTTTTCCAAAGTGTTCCCCACACAAGAAGAAAAATGTCTGATGGCAACGCAGCCTTGCGCGCTTGCCTGATTGATTCCGAAAAAAGAAATCAACCCTAAAAATGTAATGATTAGTGATTGTAATGCTCTCATACCTGTAAAGCTGATTGGTTATTTAGGTTGTTTGAGAGCCAATTTAGAGCTATGCTTAGGTTGAAAGAACTAATGAAAAAGTAAAAATGATTAATGATAGGTTAATCACACTAAACAATAATTAACCAACATTGAAGAAAAGTTAGAGATAAAAAGTCTAGACCTCCTTTTTGTAAATGTTAGGCAGCCGCACATCAAACTTAACGGCAATCAACCTCAATACAATTACGACTAAAATGGCGGCTACATAGGCATAGCTATCCTTAACGGGAAACTGAATGAAGAGAAAATAACTGACACCCCCCAATATACATGCAGTCGCATAGATTTCTTTTCTAAAAATAACGGGGATTTCATTACAGAGAATATCACGAATCACACCACCAAAACAGGCCGTCATGGTGCCCAAAAAGATACACATAATGGGTAACAATCCAGCTTCCAAGCCTTTTTCCACCCCTACCATGGTATAAAGTCCAATTCCAATGGTATCAAACAGAAATAAAGATTTTCTGAGATATTTGAGTTTATTTACAAATATGATGGCAATAACTACCGAAATAAAAATAGTAATCACATAAGTAAGGTCTTGCATCCACCCAACAGGTGTATTACCAATTAATAAATCTCTTAGGGTACCCCCTCCGATTGCAGTTACGAATGCAATAATAAGCACACCGAATAAATCCAGACGTTTTTCCATGGCCACCAAAACCCCAGAGATAGCGAAGGCCACAGTACCCAAAATATCGATAGTTTGATAAAGCATGATTACATTTTTTGGGTATAATAGTTATAATCCTTGATTACCACGTCCACAAATTCTATAGGTTGTAAGGTAGTCTGCACACCCAATACTTCACGGATGCGCTTATCCAATGAAACAATAACATTGTGGTTTCCGTTCAATTTGGATTTATCATACAGTTCTTTAATGGTCTGCATTTCTTGGTCCTTAAAAACCGTGACCTGAGGAAATGTTGGCTTGTAGTCTTCAGGCAAGTCCCTTAATAAGGTATCCTTTAATGATACTCGTTTTTTTTCGCTGATGACTGTGGTTCCTGCGGCAATATCACCTATTCGCTGGCCTTTTCCCCGAATTAAAATAGTCAAGACGGCAGCACCACCCGAAGTAAGACTCACATCAATAATTCGAAGTGCCCATCGAACAAAATAATTGCCAAAATTAGGTTTGGAACCATCCAGTTTCACCACACGAAGATTCATTGCACCTTTACCAATGGTCTTGCCATCCATCAAGGTTTCAAAAATCAAATAATAGAAAAAAGCCGGTAACGTAAGTATCAAATAAAATGCCCATTGATCTTCAATATCAATATCCAATGATATCAAGAAAACAAACACCAAAATAGTGTAGACCATAATAATGAAACTATCAATAATATAGGCCAGCATGCGTTCACCAAGGTGGGAGGTGTTCTGATTGATGGTTATATTTTGGGCCGTTTCTATTTGAAATTGTTCCATATTTTAGTTTCTTTACTTACAAACCACCGGATTTAATGCGCGAGGCCGCTTTTGTAAGGCAAAATAAGGATAAATGGGCCGCTTTTGAAAATGCCCTGCTCAATAAAGGGCAACTTCATCCCGATGAGCTTTCGGATCTTTATATTGAGATCACCGACCACCTGAGTTACGCCAAGACCTTTTACCCTGGAAGCAACACCCAAATATATTTGAATACCCTTGCCTCCCAAGCGCATCAAAAAATCTATAAAACCAAACGGGAATCCAGAAACCGTATTGTCCATTTTTGGAAAACGGAGTTTCCGATTATGTTCAAGCACCACCACCGAGAATTACTGATTTCTTTCGTGGTATTTGCTTTTTTTGTAACGGTGGGGGCCTTCTCCTCTGCCAACGAAGGTGATTTTGTACGCTCTATTTTGGGCAATGGCTATGTAAATATGACCTTGGAGAATATAGAAAAAGGTGATCCAATGGCTGTTTATAAAGAACAAGGAGCCTTCAATATGTTTTTGGGTATTACCATAAATAATATTAAAGTGGCCATCTACGCTTTTGCATTTGGTATATTTTTAGGAGTTGGCACACTTTACATCCTACTTCAAAATGGAATTATGTTGGGGAGTTTCCAGTATTTTTTTTATGAAAAAGGACTTCTTTGGGAATCTGCGCGAACCATCTGGATTCATGGAACCATAGAAATATCCGTAATTATAATTGCGGGCTGTGCCGGATTGGTTTTGGCCAATGGAATTCTTTTCCCGGGTACTTATACTCGATTGGAATCTTTTAAAAGGGGCGTTAAAAACGGACTTAAGATAATGGTGAGTACGGTACCCTTCTTCATTATTGCTGGTTTTTTGGAAGGTTTTGTTACCCGACATACCGAAATGCCAGATTGGTTGGCAATTTTAATTATCCTGGCTTCGTTGTTCTTAATCATATTCTATTACATTATTTATCCAAACCAAATCCATAGAAAAACCACCCATGCAGACATCCAATAAGTACATTGAATTTAAGAAGCAACGTGAATTGGGGGACATACTTTCCGACTCTTTTGCCTTTATTAGAAATGAGTTTAAACCCTTTTTTAGGACCATTATAAAAATTGTGGGACCCTATATTTTGGTCATGCTGATTTCCATGGGGTTCTATATGTATACCATTGGCGACATTTTTAATTTAGGGATGGTTGGCAATACACCGGACTCTTTGTATTCGCCCATAATTATGATGTTGGCAATTGCTGCCTTAATGTTCAGTTCCATTGCGGCCTATGTTCTGGCGCAGGGAACCGTTTTACATTACATAAAATCATATATCAATAACCAAGGTTCTACAAATTTTGATGAAATCCGACAAGGTGTCTACGGCTCTTTTTGGTCCTTGATTGGATTGGGCATTTTGGTAGGACTATCCGTATTCATTGGGGCATTGTTTTGCTTAATACCTGGTATTTACTTGGCTGTACCATTGTCCATTTCCTTTGCCATTTTGGTATTCCTTAAAAAGGATGCCATGGAATCCTATCAATATAGTTTCACCTTAATCAAGGAAAATTGGTGGATTACATTCGCAACACTTTTTGTGGTATATATTATTGTCGCTATTGCCTCATATGCCTTTAGTTTGCCATCTGCCATTTACATGTGGATTAAAATGGGTGTGTTTTCCGGTGAAATGGATGCTGAGAATTTTAATGTTTTTAACGACCCTATTTACCTTTTCTTGAACATAGCAAGCACCTTGGTTCAATTCCTTATGAATATTATTTTTTTGGTAGCCACTTCCATGATATTTTTCAACCTCAACGAAAAGAAAAATTTTACGGGCACTTTTGAACGTATCGAAAACCTTGGGAAATCTTCAGAGGAATAGATGCACAAAAAGCTGACTTTATCATACCTACTATTTTCATGGACAATTCTTTTTGCCCAAAACGATTCTATTGTCAAGTATGATACATCGGATATTGAAACCATTGAATTTAGCAAGGAAGATCTCGAAACCTACAAAGGTGATGATACCTTTAATTATGAAGAGGTAAAAGTCGAAAGCACTTGGTGGACCGATATCACCAATTGGTTCTATAATATTTTACGCCGATTTTTTGAATGGATTTTTGGCGTTGGCAATGCCGAAGGTTATTTGGCAGTGTTTTTAGAGATACTCCCCTATTTGCTCCTTGCACTGTTCCTGTATTTGGTGATTCGTTTTTTTATCAAATCCAATATGCAAGGGATGGGCAAAAACAAAAAGAACCCAAATGTGGTTTCACTGTCCGAAGATGAGCACATCATCAAAAATGAGGACATCCAGCAATTGATTAAAAATGCACTGGTAGATAAAAATTATAGACTGGCCATACGTTATTACTATCTCTATATCTTACAATTACTTTCAGAAAAAGAATTGATTGACTGGCAACAACAAAAAACAAATGATGATTATATAGAAGAGCTTTCCAAGAGCAATCTCAAAAATGATTTTGGAAAAGCCACTTTGCTCTACGATTATGTTTGGTACGGTGAGTTTGATATTGACCAAGAACGATATCAAAAAGCTGAAGTTGTATTTACATCCTTAAAAAACGCGATAACCCATGTCTAAAAAAGGATGGATATACATAACGATCGGTGTTTTGACCCTAGCGGCCATATTCGTCATGGAATACAACAAACCAAAAAAAATCAATTGGTTCCCTTCGTATGTGTCCCACCATAAGATACCCTATGGCACCTATGTGTTGAATGATTTAATGGAAAAGTACTTTCCAAATAAGATACAACAAATACAAAAACCTCCTTTTGAATTCCTTACACGAACCGACTCCATAAAAGGCACCTATTTTTTTGTAAATGAATCCGTTGCGTTTGAAGAAGCAGAATTGAATGCCCTTTTGGATTGGGTGAATCAAGGCAATATGCTTTTTGTAGCCTCAAGATCTTTTGAAAAAAAACTATTGGACACCCTGCATTTGGAACAACAAAATGTTTATAATGATGGTACCTTGGAGCCTCTATTTTATTATGAATTGGTCAATCCGAAAATCAAGCACCAAAGGGTTGAATTTACCAAGGACTATTATACCACAAGTTTTGATCGGTTGGACACTTTGCGCACTACGGTTCTTGGGCAAGTGTATTCCCCATCGGACAGCACGGATACCACTACCAAACATATAAACTCCATAAAGCAACCTTTTGGGAAGGGAGAAATTGTTTTGACCAGTTTTCCAAAGGCCTTTACCAATTACTTTATCCTAAAGGATAATAATGTGGAATATACAGCAGGGCTATTGTCCTATTTGGGTAGGAATGGACAGATTTACATGGATAATTTTCATAAATCAGGAAAATCCTTTTATACCTCCCCCATGTATCTATTCTTGAACACCAAAGAATTTAAATGGGCCTATTATCTTGTACTGATCGGGGGCCTCATTTACATAATTTTTGAAGGAAAAAGAAAGCAACGAGCCATTCCCGTTGTAACCCCTTTAAAAAATCAGACCTTGGCATTTACGCGTACCATTGCCGATATGTATTTTGAAAAAGGAGAACTGCCCTTGATAACCAAACATAAAATTGATTACTTTTTGGAATATATCAGGTCCAAATTATATGTTTCCACCCAAAATTTAGAAGACGAAACATTTTTGAGGAATCTCTCTCTTCGAAGCAATACTGATTTAAAAGAAGTAAAAGCTTTGATAAGCATGATCTCAAAACTGAAGACCAAACAATACGTGACCGAAACCGAACTAAAGAATCTGAATCAAAAAATACAAGCATTTAAAGCAAACGTTGATGGAAAATAACGAAAATAACGACCTGAATTTTGACAATAGGGTCCCCTTGGAAGAATTAAGGGACACAGTAGAACAGATAAAAAAAGAATTGTCCACCATAATCGTGGGACAAAAAGATTTTATTGAACTTCTGATTATTTCAATTCTAGCAGATGGACATGCTTTGATTGAGGGGGTGCCCGGCATTGCAAAAACGGTAACTGCCAAACTCTTTGCGAAAACACTAAAAACAGAATTCAGTCGTATTCAATTTACGCCGGATTTAATGCCGAGTGATATTTTGGGAACTTCTGTATTCAACACTAAGACCACGGAATTCGAATTTAAAAAAGGGCCTATTTTTTCAAACATTATTTTGATTGATGAAATCAACCGTGCTCCTGCGAAAACACAGGCAGCCCTTTTTGAAACCATGGAAGAAAGGCAAGCCACCGTGGATGGGACCACATATAAAATGGGCCAACCTTTTATGGTTTTGGCCACCCAAAACCCCATTGAACAAGAAGGCACCTATGCGCTGCCCGAAGCTCAATTGGACCGTTTCCTTTTCAAAATTAAAGTGGATTACCCTTCGGTTGAGGAAGAAATAATAATTCTGCAAAACCACCACGAGCGAAAGGGAGAAAAACCACAGGACCAAATTAAAGCAGTACTTACCCCTAAAAAATTGATTGAATTCAAGAAGAATATTCACGAAGTGGTGGTCGAGCAAAAAATATTGGACTACATCGCCAATATTATCACACAAACCAGAAACCACCCTCATTTGTACTTAGGTGCTTCTCCAAGAGCCTCTATTGCAACACTTACAGCGGCAAAGGCCTTTGCCGCAATTTCTGGACGGGATTTTGTAATCCCAGAAGATGTAAAGAAAGCTTTGGTGCCCGTACTTAACCACAGGGTTATTTTAACCCCAGAACGGGAAATGGAAGGCATGACCACCGAAAATGTAGTCTCCATGATTATGGAGTCCGTTGAAATTCCACGATAAACATGGCATTTCTTCGGTCGCTCTACATACATAATATTTTCTTTCGGTATATCGCCCTGCTATCCGCATGCTTTGTAATTTCCTATTGGGTGCCAACCCTTTACCCTATTGCTTGGTTATTGGTATTCCTTTTAATGGCGCTCTTCTTCTTGGACCTGTATTTTTTGTACGCTACACCAAACGCCATCAAAGCACACCGAAATCTACCCCAGAAATTATCAAACAGCGACCAAAATATTTTATCGGTTCATCTAAATTCCAAATACCCTTTTAAAGCGGAAGTATCCATTATTGATGAATTGCCCGTTCAATTCCAAAAAAGGGATTTTGATCATAAGACTCAATTGCAGAAAGGAGAACCCCATTATTTTGAATATTCGGTACGGCCTGTTGAACGTGGCGAATATGTTTTTGGTAATTTGATTGTTTTTGCCTCCTCCCCCCTGCGTATCATCAAAAGGAAATTTGTGTTCCAAAAGGATCAGATGGTCCCCGTGTACCCTTCCATCATTCAAATGCAACAATATGATTTTTTGGCCACCAGCAATCGTTTGACAGAATTTGGACTAAAAAAAATAAGGCGTATTGGCCACACCCAGGAGTTTGAGCAAATCAAAGAATATATTAAAGGAGATGATGTGCGCACCATAAATTGGAAAGCTACTGCCAAAAAGAATCAGTTGATGGTAAACCAGTACCAAGATGAAAGGTCGCAACCTATTTATTCCATTATTGATACAGGGAGGGTCATGAAAATGCCCTTTAATGGTTTGAGTTTATTGGATTATGCCATCAATTCAGCATTGGCTTTCTCCAATGTTGCCCTAAAACGAAACGACAAAACAGGATTACTCACCTTCTCCAAAAAGATTGAAACCTTCGTGCCCGCTGTGCAAAAACTCACACACTTGAATACCATCATGGAGAGTTTGTACAACATTTCCACAACTTTTTCCGATTCAGATTTTGGATTGTTGTATGCCCATGTAAAACGCAAGGTCAACCAGCGAAGTTTATTATTGCTTTACACCAATTTTGAACATATGTCAGGACTAAAACGGCAATTGCCCTATATCTTGGCCATGGCGAAAAAGCATGTTTTAGTGGTTGTTTTCTTTGAAAATACCGAGTTGGAATACCTGATTGCAGAAGATACAGAGGATTTACAGGCCATATACCATAAAACAATCGCTGAAAAGTTTTCTTTGGAAAAACGATTGATGCAGAAAGAACTTCAAAAATATGGCATACAGACTATTTTGACCAAACCAGAAGAATTGACGGTAAATACCATCAATAAATATTTAGAAATAAAAGCGAGGGGAATTATTTAACGGAAAGCTGCTGATTGGAAATTCCCAACGTATTCAATGATGGAAGTTTCCCTTCCAAAACAACGAATTCCGTTTTAGGTTGTAGAAAACGTTTTTTCTTCTTTAAATCCAAATTGGAATATCGACCACGCAAACGTCTCTTGTCATCTTTCTTGGAGAAAAGATCTATAGTCACACCAACGGTAACACCACCGAGAATAGTAGCTGCAAGATCATCATTGTCCCAACCATTATCCCTTTGCCCAGCATCAACAGTTTCTTTAGCCAACCCAATAAGGGTACTGCCCGCAACAGACCCTACAAAGGTCCAGATACGATTCCCTTCTGAAGCTTGTTTGGCAATTCCAGCCCCTGCCAGGCCAAAAAGATTTCCCCCCAAAAAATGAAGTGCTTTGTCCCGCTCCACTTGCCCATGGCAATGCGAGGCGAGCACAAAAAAGAGTAGTGTGGGGATTAGTGTTCTCATTGCGCAGTGTAAAAGTATTAAAAGTTTCCTAAACTTTTTGCGCAATACCTTAATAGTCGAGTATTTCGGCTTTTGCTTGGCTGAACTCCGCTATTAATTCTTCAACAATTTTTGCTGCGGGTGTTATGTTATGAATCAATCCAGAAACTTGACCAATCTCCAATTCACCTTCATCCATATCCCCTTCGAACATACCGCGTTTTGCCCTAGCTCTACCCAATAGTTCTTTCAATTCTTCTTTGGAAGCTCCTTGGGCATACGCCTCTTGTA
>QGCX01000118.1_pt1 | contig 17583 bp, 22 predicted proteins | sample 4708031 | NCBI WGS metagenome assembly QGCX01 (sample SAMN08941163, study PRJNA450518) | Sediment metagenome, whole genome shotgun sequencing project. | reverse complement strand
CAACTGGGAAAGATCTTTAAAAGCTTTAAATTCCAAGGCGTTGCCACATGGGTCTAGAAAAAACATGGTGGCTTGCTCGCCTACTTGCCCTTTAAAGCGAATATAGGGCTCAATCACAAACTGCGTGCCTTGCTGCTTTAAACGCTCGGCTAGCTGATGCCATTGCTGCCAAGTCAGTACCACACCAAAATGTGGCACCGGCACAGCATGGCCATCTACCGGATTGGTTTCGGCTTGTTGTTGAGAAGGCGTTTTCGGGTGATAGTGAATCACCAATTGATGGCCGAAGAAGTTAAAATCGACCCACTTTTCATCACTACGGCCTTCTTCAAGGCCAAAAACATCGCGATAAAATCCACGTGCTAAAGCTACATCATAAACCGGTATGGCAAGGTGGAAAGGCTGTAATCCCATAGAGTATCTCCTGCTATATAAGTGCTAAAGACCCAACTTCCACAATAGCAGTAATTGCTAGTTCTACCAGTTTTACTACCTCAAGCTATAGACAACGAACTAGGCCATACGCGCGCCGTTTGGCATGGGCTTATCCACGGTAGTTAACACCACCGAGCCGTCGGGGCGATATAAGCCAGTGACTAAACATTCCGACATAAACGGGCCTATTTGCTTGGGTGGGAAATTCACTACCGCTAGCACTTGTTTACCCACTAACTCTTGTTTGGAATAAAGCGTGGTAATTTGCGCGCTAGACTTTTTAAGCCCTAGCTCTTCGCCAAAGTCTAATTGCAACTTATAGGCAAGCCTACGCGCTTGAGGAAAGTCCTCTACCGCTACTATCGTGGCGACGCGAATATCCACTTTTTGGAAATCATTCCAGTTAATCTGCTGCATCGTACTCCTTAGTCAAATAGCTGAGTTCTGGCTTATGGGAGTAACAGCTTAAAATAAAGGCGAGGTAGATAGTGTGCCGATTGGACACTATTGTTGTTTTAACAGACGCGATTAACGCGCATATTTAGAAGGTGACATACCGTAATACCTAGAGAAGCTGCGACTAAAGGCCGCATGGTCGCTATAGCCCACCGCTTGAGCCACCAGCTGAATCGGATAATCAGTATGCCGTAATAGCGCTTGGGCTTTTTCCATTCTAGCGCGCCGTAGGTATTCGGTAACCGTTAGCCCGGTCTGCTGTTTAAACAGTTTTTTAAGCTGGGTTAGGCTCAAGTAGGCTACTGCCGCGAGTTGCTGATTAGACAGCGGTGAGGCTAAATGGCTTTCTATGTAACCCAATACCTTTTGGATCCTTTGATCAAAGAAACGCAATACTTGCTGCTCGGCCAACAAACAGCAAAAAGTCTGCATCATTAATTGCTCTATTTGTTGATTGACTTGGCTATTTAGCTGCTGTTCGATAAACGCTAAATAATGCGACAAGGGAAGATTAACCGAAAACACCAGCGACTCGGCCTCAGCCAAATTACTAGGAAGTTGCTGTAAATCGGCCACCACAAATCGAGCATTGCTGGGCGCGGTAAAACAATGAAACTCACCCGCTTTTACCACCACACACTGACCCAGCCTAATCGTTCCCTTAAATGAGCCTAGCTCAATCGACAAACTGCCCTTCAATGGTAAAACCAACTGATGATAACTATGACTATGACCTTGTTTCATCAAACTATATGCACGAATGGATAAACTGTTTTTCATGGTTATAAACCGTGTCTCCCGATAAAAAACACTGTTAGCTTAAGCTAAGACAAAACTGCACTAAACATTGTCGATTTTTCATTAACTTGTCATCTATTCGTCAAATTACTCTGCTAAACCTAACGACCAGAACGGACTTACGGCATAGGAATTATGCAAAAACAGTTGCAAGTAGAGTACGATGATATTCTCAAACAACAAAACATCTGTACGACGTTCCAAACCATTTGGGATCATAACAACTATACAGTACTCGGCTACGAAGCCTTATCGCGCGGCCCCGAGGGCAGCTATTTTCACTCTCCGCTAACGCTATTTGAATATGCTCGCCAACAAAACCAACAACTGGAATTAGAGCTGATTTGTGCTCAACTTGCCTCAGCGCGGTTTAGCCAGCAAGGGCTTAGCGGCCAACTGTTTATTAACTTTTCACCCGACACCTTAGTGTGCGCCTTTCAAAAATACGGCGAAATTCTATTTAAGCGGCTAATTCCCAAAAACGCTGGCTTAGTAATAGAACTCACCGAGCACCAGCCCATAGAGTATGATTCGGTACTGGCGGACTGTCTAAAAGCCTGTCGTAAACTCAATATTCGTTTTGCCTTAGACGACTTTGGTGCCGGTTACGCTGGTATTAAAAACTGGCTGCAAATTGCGCCCGAGTACCTCAAACTCGACCGCTACTTCTGTGAGCAACTATTGGTGGAGCATAAAGTCAGCTCAGCCTTATCTGCGATTCTCGAGCTGGCTGAAAATATTGGTAGCAGAGTGATAGCCGAGAACATCGAAACCGCCGAGCAATACCAATTACTGCTGAACTTGGGTGTACCTTACTTACAGGGCTACCATATTGCGCGGCCAGCGGTGCAGCCCCAGCAGCAAAAAAACACACCAAGCGTGTCGATTAATCCAGAACCCTATTCCGCGTTATCTTTAGCTACACCGCAAAGCTTTGTCTCACCAGATTTATCCTCTAAGGTTCTATTAGAAAAAATGCTCGAAGAGAATAGCCTTAGCTCACTGCCGGTAGTGGATCGGCACCAACAAGTACTAGGTCTGTTAAAACGCGAAGAACTGCTAGCAAGGTTTTCTGGCCCCTACGGCCACTCCTTAAACCAGCGCAAAACCGCAGCCGACTTAATGGACCCCAATCCGCTAATAGTGGATATTCATACTAACCTAAGCGAAATTGGCCGCCGCCTAAGCCAGCACACCGCCAGCGGCTTAGATGCCGCCTTTATCGTGACACAAAATGACCAATATTACGGCGTGGGTTTGGCGGTGGAAGTGATGCGCAAGCTGGCCAACTATAAGCTACAACTGGCGCGTTATGCCAACCCTCTCACCGCTTTGCCAGGCAACGTTCCGCTGCAACGCTGCTTAAATCAACTAATCAATAAACAGCAAGATTTCAGCTTGGCCTATTTTGACCTAAACAACTTTAAACCCTTCAATGATATTTGTGGTTACGAGCGTGGCGATCACATGATCAAGCTAGTCGCCGAGCTTATTAAAGTGCACCTCACCAAACATGCTCACTTCATCGGCCATCTTGGCGGTGATGACTTCATTGTTCTCTTTACCCAAATCGGCTGGCAGCCGGCTATTGAAAGCCTACTAAGGCAATTTGATATAAAGCGAGAAGCGCTGTACCGGCAAAAAGATCTCGACGCCGGTGGCATCATCGCCAAAGATAGAGAAGGTCGGCAACGGCGCTTTCCCCTCTGTGGTTTAGCCGTGGGCGTGACTCAATGGAGCGCCGATAGCGGCTTAAGTATTGAAGCGCTGAGTGAACAAGCCAGCCTAGCCAAAAAACAAGCCAAACTAAGCACTCAGTCTAACTTATACATTGCCAGTGGCGCAGCAGCAGATATGTTAGTGGACCAAGACATAACAGCCTAAGTAAGGCCTTCAATTGAAAGGGATAAATTGTTGAAGATGAGAAAAGTTGAAGACTTAACAACACCGCCCCCAAAGGGGGTGGCAAGCACATTAAGCGATAACGCTAAAGTAGCAGTAAGTTTTTAACCAACCCACTGTAACGCCATGAACAAGGTGGCCAAAGCAGCTACTGAAAACAGTGTAAGTACACTGGTTACTTCTTTTAATACTGGGTGAGCAGCACGATTGGTTTGAGAAAGTTCGACTTGAGATGCAGTTGTAGTATTCATCATTCGCCTCCAGGCTGAACATGTTGTTTAATTTCATTTATTCATCTTTACAGAACAATTATCAAACAACATGTGACATAGGTCAACTTTTTCTGTTGTAAAATTACAAATCAAACTAGCAAGCTCGAATTGAATTCAATACAAGGGTTACTTATAGAGGCAGGTGTTTTTCCATTAATACTGCATCTTCACCGTAACTGGCACAGAGTTCTAAGACAGGTATAGCGGTAAAACCCAGCGAAGACCAAAAGCTAGCAGAGCCCTGAACCGCCACTAGGCGAATGGTATTAATGCTCATCTCTTGACTCACCGTGCTTAGCGCCTGAAACATCGCTCGACCCAAACCTTGCCCCGTGAATTGCGCTTGAACGGCCATGTCATGCAGGTATAAATACTCACCCATTGTAGCTTGGGCTAAAAGCTTGAATAAACTCGGTGGCGCCTCGCCGCTCTAGGGATGCGCCAACACATACGCCTGCACCGCGCCCTGCTCAGACAGTCCCACCAAACAACTTTTCGGCGAAGCCGCTGCTTTGCTTTTAAGCACGGTCAGTTCTTCGGGGCCAAATCCGGCATAAGCCTCGGCTTGAATGGCTAAAATTGGCTGCCAATGTGCCGCTCTAATATGTTGAATATTCATGTTTATCCGCAGTAGTCATTATCGCCATTGTAAGGTGGAAGTTGTTTAGAATTGCTCAATATTCTCAGCTAATGAAAGCTCGAAACTAAAGCAAGTGCCCTCACCGAGCTTAGTTTCAACCTTTAATTCAGATTCAAACAAAGCAACCAGTTTTCGACTAATAGCCAAACCAAGACCGGCATTGAAGCGTTTGTCTTTTATTGAGTTTGACGCCTGATATCTCGCATCAAAAATTAAAGCAACTTCATGATCACTAATTCCAATACCTGAATCGCGTATTTCAAGACGAACTCTACTGTTGTTATAAACAACACAGATATCAATGACCCCACCTTCTGGAGTGTGTCGAATCGCATTATCAATCAAATTCGTTAACACTCTTTCTAATTTCCCAATATCGGCAAACACGTGGTAATTAAAATGATGTGGCGTAATTGATAAAGAAAGCGCCTTTTCCCTAACTTTAAGTGAGAACTTGGCAACGACATCGTGTAGCAGTTCTCCTAAAGGGAAAGATTCAGAGTTTAAACTAACCTGCCCTCCTTCTAGATAAGCCAATTCAAAGATCTGATCAATAAGATGCTTAAGGTTATTGGCATTTTTCAAGCAAACATTTAAATACTCCTTACGATCACAGGGCGAGTATTGCTCATCATTTATAACCAGTGTTTCTAAATATCCCTGCAAGCTAGCCAGTGGAGTTCGTAAGTCATGAGATAAATCGGCAAGCAATGCCCTACGATCGCTATCAATTTGCTGTAGTTGAGAAAACTGTAGGTTGATGTGCTGCAACATGTCGGTAAATGCACACCCTAAGCGATGGATTTCATCATTGCTATCCCGACGCCATTTCCCTTGCTCTATTAATGCCATGGAGTGCTTAAAATCTGCACGTCTAAATTTTTCAATATCAGCAACCAATCCGTTTAATGGTTTGGTAAGAAATCGAAACAGCACGAGAAGAACAATGAGTAAAAAAACCAAGCTTGAGACGACAAAAACAAAAAAAATGCGCGTACTCTGACTGCTACTTAAAGAGTTAATGGTTGAATCATATATTTCCCCACCCAAAATAATATAAAGAAACCCTTGGAGCTGATTAGCTTGATAAACGGGCGCAACTGAAAAAACCTTCTTCGCATCATTATCGCGAGGATCATCGCCAAAAACCGGCAAAGGCGCGGTGTTTTCAATAACACGTTTTAGCGGTGTAAGGTCGACATGAGAACGCTTAACTTTACCGGCTTCGGCGGAATAAGTGAGGATTTTGCCTGTAGGATCTAGAAAGTAAAACTCAAAGTTAGGCCCCAATACCATCAATGTGTGGAACAGCTTCTTTAAACTATCGTAGCTATACTCGCCCCTGCTTAAATGAGGATTGTCAGTCGCTAATTGTTCGGCAAGGCGAAGATGCAAGGTTTGCTGCGTCTCACTACGGACCAATTGCTGCAGCTGGTTATTCACATGAAAAAAAATGGCTAACAACAGCATAAATACTGCAAATAGCCACAAGGCAATACGCTGGTAAAAGCATAGGCTAAACAAGTAAATCAACCCCTTTAGGGCTAAACTTGTAACCCACTCCCCACACCGTTTGAACAATTTGCGGACTGGTTGCATCGCGTTCGATTTTGGCCCGAAGACGATTGATATGAGAATTTACGGTATGCTCGTATCCATTATGGTGGTAACCCCACACAGAATCGAGTAACTGATTGCGGCTAAAGACTTGGTTAGGATGGCTGGCCAAATAAAATAACAGATCAAACTCGGTGGCAGTTAAATCAACCGCTTGCTCGTTCAGCAGGACTTGATGATATTTTTGGTTTATCCGCAAGCTGCCAATAACTAATTTGGGCTCTTGTGGGCTATCCGCATCTGAATGCAGTTTTGTTACAATCTGAGCTTTTCGTAATTGGGCTCGCACACGAGCTCGCAACTCCCTAACACTAAATGGCTTAGTTATATAGTCATCTGCACCGAGTTCCAAACCCAGAACCCTGTCTAATTCAGAGTTCTTAGATGTAATAATCATAATGGCTAGATGAGGCTTACGCTCTCTCACTTCTCTGCAAATGTCTAAGCCATTCATTCCAGGCAGAGTGACATCAAGAATTAACAGGTTAAAATCGCGCTCTAGGGCCAACCTGTATCCCTCGGCACCGTCAACAGCTGCCACTATATCAATGCCTAACTCGGCTAAATTTACCCGAAGTAATTCTGCTATATCGGCATCATCCTCAACAATCAAAACCGACTCTCTCATACCTGCATCCAAATGGTTAAATGAAATCAACTACACCTCGATACACAACATAGCCCGGTTTCAATTTGGCACAGGGGTTTTAAGGTAACTAAAACCGGGCAATACTTATGGTTGTATTCGAACTATCTGAATTTTAGCGGTTGGATTGTCAAACTTGTGTTGACCCGATAACACAGATTCAAGCAAACCATCATCCGCTGATAAAACCCCTTGATGCGCAGCAACAAAATTGACATCGTCTCGGGCAGAATCAAATCCAGTTCCCCCATCGGCAGGTCCTGGTATTGTACCCGCCATTTCCGAGTTTTTTTCGGTACCGGCATCGAATGTCGAACTATAAAGCGTGACACTCTCCCCTTCGCTCAACGAGCCAATGTTATAAGCATCCAGACCGGTGAAAGCATCATTTGTATTCACTAACATGCTTACAAGAGACAGCTTGGCATCTGTTCCACTCTCAACTTCAACACTAAGCGTTTCACTTATGCCTGGCTGCAATAGCCCTACACCACTGCTATGAGACAATACCATTGGGTCTACAAACAACTCAGCAGCATCACCACCCTCAGCCATTTTTTCCAAAGACACCGTGGCCGGCTGACCGACTTGCCACAAATTACCTGCACCGTGTATAACGACAGCCACTGGTGACATTGGTTGTGCGTGAGTTAAATTTGTTACGGTTACCTCATAAGACACGCTTACAGGCTCCTCGGTATTTGGATGCTCCGCGTTACTTCCATCATGACAACCAGCAAGAACAAGCAAGGCTGACGATGTAAGCAATACCCGTTTTAAACAGGATTTAACACCAATAATCATCGTAACCTCCTAGTTAACTTTGATGGTAACCTTGGCAATTGGGTTCAACCAGCGATGCTTAGAACTGGTAATATCGCTTATCCCTGCCTCCATGTCTTCATCACCAATGCTGCCACGGTGGATGTGAACAGTGTTGTTGCTTTCAACACTTGAAACACCCGTACCACCGTTACCGATTAGCGCTTCTAATGGCGGTGGAACCGGCATACCAGGAACACCAATTGCGCCACCACCACGGATTTCGTCGTTCGCTTCGGTACCTGCATCATAAGCATTCAGGTATACAGTATAAGTACCTGGCTGCTCCGGAATTACCCAATCGTCCAAACCTATGAACCCATCGTTCGAAGGCAGGATCATGGCCACTAACGATAAAGAAGAATTACCAACGGTATTGGTTAACAAAATTTCCCCCATCGTACCAGGAGCGGTTAACCCTTCGGTGTGGGCGTAATTCGCTCCAACGGCCTCACTCTGGGTTATTAGCCCGGCCAAAGAGCCGCCTTCGGCCATTTCCTGTAGTGCAAGAGATGCTGCCTGCCCAGGTGTAAACAGCTGAGTTTCAGAGTCATGCGCTACAGCCAGTACCGGTGTAAAATAAACGCCCTGAGTTAAATTCTGTACCGAGACAGTTAAGTCGGCGGCATACGACGTGATGGGAAGGGCAAGTGCGCCCAGAGCAAATAGTTTTGATAGTTTTTTCATCTCATTCCTCTTGTGATATTAAAAAAATCTCTTGTAGTCTTACGACCAGTTATCACAAAACAATCACGATACCGTTACGATTTAATCTCATTTCTTAAAAACCAATCCCCCCTGCAAAACTGTTCAGCGAGACATTAATTAGAGCTTGCCAGCACCTAGACCAGATCAACAAGTAAACAGATCAGTATATTTTTATATAACAAACAATCACTTGTTAAATTCAAGCTATTTCCTCACCAAAAACACTTGCCAAAAGTATACAGAACAGTGTACTTTAATTTGGAGTTTGAGAAAGGTTAACTTTTGGAAGGTGTTGAGCTTAAGCCTTTTAAATGCAATATCTAACTTTAATTGCGTTGAAAAATAGCCATGCGGCAGTTTTAGGCGCTTAGATTGCAGCTCTGTCTGAACTTAATCGAATGCTTTCTGAGTAGACGAGCTGTGAACAATGGAGAAAAACCGCCTGTACGGTACACATTTTAAAGATGTTAATTGCAAGATATTTTGCGAATAGGGAGCTGGGATAAGGTATCCAATTCCGCATTTAATACACTGATAAGTGTAGTTTAAATCCGGTTTATAGTCAGCCACGCTAGTGGAGGGTTTTTAAGCTTTCTCACTACACCCCTTAGCAGCCAGGGAGAAGGTAGTATGAACAATTTAAATGAAATTTTAGAGCAACATACTTTTTGTGCTGAAGTTAATCATAATGGCCCGCTAGATGGTAAAAAACACTTTGGGCAAAACGGGCAACTGCATTTTTTGGTATCGGGGAAAATGCGTTTAATTAGACCCGGGAAGCCTGAAATTTTGATGGATAGGCCGTCATTTGTTCTATTACCGAAGGGCAATATTCACCAACTTGTGACTAGCGGCGATGAACCCACTAAGCTCATCAGCGCCAGAATTTCTTTCAAAATATCGCGTACTTCTCTAATTATTGATTCATTGCCAGAGCTTGTTTATCACCGAATAGATAAATCATGCTCTCTTTCAAGCACCGTACAGATTTTATTCCGAGAGGTTTTTAGCCAAAGGTTTGGCAAAGACATCATCGTTAATAAACTGGGGGAGCTTTTTATGCTGCAAGTGCTTAGATACGCGACTGAACACGGTAGCTTATATGAGGGAGCATTAGCTGCAATGAATCATCCACAAATGTGTAAGGTGATTGAAGCAATACACAATTCACCTGGCGAGCACTGGACGCTAAACGAGCTCGCATCAATTGCCGCCATGTCACGCTCAAAATTTGCTGAAGTGTTTAAAAACCTAGTTGGCCAAACACCAAATGACTATTTGACAGACTTAAGATTAGCCAAGGCACAAAAGTTATTACAACTTAACAAGCCAGTTAACTATATAGCCAATGAAGTGGGTTATGAGCATGGCTCGGCCTTAGTTAGAGTGTTTAAGAAAAAACTCGGGGTTTCGCCACGCCAGTGGTTACATCAAACCAGTCAATCTAAGCGCTACGACTTGGCGGTACGCAGTACAAATTAACCAGCAAAGAGCAAATAAATGGAAAACATTGCAGACATAATAAGAAGTATGTCACTGAAAGCGGAAGTCTTCTTTAGTGGACGATTATGTGGCATTCAGTCGTTCTCTTCTGAGGGGAAAGGCCATTTACATTTACTCAAAAAGGGCAACTTAACTGTCATCATGAAAGATGGCACGACACTGGTTATTGATAAACCCTCTGTCATCTTTATACCTGGTGATATTGAGCATCGAATACTATCTCAACAATCTGAAGGTGCAGAGATGGTATGCGCAACATTAAACATAGAGTCGACCAATCGAAAACTATTTTTAAATGCCTTTCCTGCATTTTTAGCACTTGATACAGATAGTGCAGCTTACATCGCAAAAACAGCTGAGTGGTTATTTGAAGAGGCCTTTGGCCGCTCGGTAACGCGAAGTGTTGTAATAGACAAACTCAGCGAGTTGTTTTTGCTGCAAGTCATTCGCTATGTGATTGAAAATGATTTAGTTAAAGGTGGTGTTTTAGCGGCTTTAACCAATCCTATGATGGCTAAAGTCATTTCTTCAATACATAGCCAGCCGCAAGTCGATTGGACAGTTGACTCTTTGGCTGAGCTTGCTGCCATGTCACGTTCAAAATTTGCAGCCACCTTCAAACAAGTACTGGGAACCACGCCAAACGATTATTTAAGTGATGTAAGAATCGCGATAGCGCAAGACATGTTAATTAACAAAAAACCGGTCAACCTAGTGGCTAATTTGGTTGGTTATGAACACGGCTCAGCCCTTGCGAGATTGTTTAGGAAAAAACTTGGCATGTCACCAAAGCAATGGCTAAAGCTAACAGATAGTCAAACTCAACGTCCTATTAGTGTCCACGATAAAAATAAAACTAAAAAGATATAAACCCGAGACGAATGGTTTCTTTTTATGCTCAAGCCCACGGTAAATTTAAATCAGCTGACAACAGCACTAATAATCAGGTTTAAATGAAGAGGACAATATCGTGAGCGTGTTACTGAAACTCCTTAAACAATATGACAATGTACTGGATACATTACTGCCATACATTCAATCTCTGCTCAGTATTACTGGGCGCTTTTATGTTTCCTGGATATTCTTTGCCTCTGGGCTAACTAAAATAGCCGACTGGGAATCAACACTGTTTTTATTTGAATATGAATACAGTGTTCCATTCTTACCTATAACAGTCGCAGCGCTGCTTGCTACCGCTGGAGAGCTAGTATTGCCAGTACTCCTGACTCTTGGCGTTGCCTCACGGGTAAGTGCATTTGGTTTATTTATCGTCAATGTTGTTGCTGTAATTAGTTTAGAAGACTTAGCTCCGGCGGCACTAGCTGCTCATGTGATCTGGGGCCTGATACTGCTTCATATTACCGTTTGGGGAGCAGGTAAAATAACTGGGGATTATTTAGTCATTCGCAGAGTCTTGCGAAAAAAACAGGCTCAACTTTCAGCAGGATGATTAAACGTCTTTATGAATAAGCCAACCATTAATGGTGAGCAGCCTATTGAAAATGCTCCGATTATCCAACTTGATAACGGAGCATGCTGCATCCCACAACATTACTTAAGTTATTCTCATACCGTATCAACAATCCAGCAAATCATTAGCAACTGTGATTTTGACGACGCTTATCAGATCCTCGCGGGGCAAGATTTGCTTGGGCTATACATACAAATCGGCATTATCAGTTTTGATACTTATCAATCGCCACAAAGTCAGAGATCGAGAAAAATGCTTTATGGAAGACGTTGGCGTATTGAGCCTTATTTTCCAACATCAGAGCTAATACAAACTATTTACTTAGCGATAAAAAAAGCGCGCGAACATGAAGTTCGTGAAAGTTTAAAGCTGAATATTAATGGCAAATATAGTGCTCCTTTTAGCTCTCATCAGGATCTTCCCCTAATATGTAATCAGTTTGATAACTTGGCTTCAACTGAGCATGGGTATTCATTCGGGGAGTTCCGGCGGACAATGTCAAAAATTGCTAAAGCTATTCGCTTTGATCACTCTTCTTTACGCCTAATCAACATAGAAAAGAGATACCAGGATCAAATTCTGATTGATGTAAAATTTGCTACATCTGAGTGGTCTGAGTTACCAGAAACCCAGCATGCTTTTTTAACCATCATCATTAATAAGCCGAGTATTAGCCTTTTCTTACATGAACTTATGGACGCCATAATTAAACATAGTGATGATTATGTTGCAGAAAACTTTCACTACAACCACTCTCCTCGATTCAGTAAAAGTGCTAGCCCCTTAAAACTTGCCGAACTTTCTCAGCAAGTTAGACGAAAACAACCGCAGCAAGAGCACAGCGAATTTTATCAACGCCTAGCTCAACATAATGAATGTGTAGATAAACAGAGAGCGCCAACATTGATAAGTAGTGAGATGAGTGAAAGTGTTGCAAAAAAAATAGCGATTCATGGCCAAAAAATTGGTGGCTTTTTACCGCACTCTCACTCGAAATAAAATGCTAAGGCAAAATTCCTATTTATGGGCAATGCAGTTCAAGTAAGGATAATGCAATTTTTTTTGCTATTGGGGCTGCATTTTTATTACTTGTCGTATGCGCATTCACTATTGCGCCATCAGCTAACACCGCAAACTGCATAGCTAGGTCATGTTTATCAGCCAACTGCAGTGGCTCAAGGAGTTCTTCAACATACTGAATAACTAAACGCTTATGCATCGCACAAATAACATGTATCGGGTGATCTTGGCGAGGATATTCGGCAGAAGCATTGATGAACATACATCCTGAAAACTGAGGCGACTTAGTCCACTCTTCAATGGCATCAAAAAATGCCAAAGGCTTAGCAAACAAGGAATTTCCCTGTTGTTGACCGGCAAATTTATTAACACCAGTTTTGATCATATTTAAAAACTCATCATCACGCCGTTGCAGCGTTGCGATAACCAGTTCATCTTTGGACTTAAAGTGATTATATAGAGTACGTTTAGAGATACCTGCATGCTCGAGAACCGTGTCTATACCAGTCCCCTTTATCCCCTCACGATAAAATAGCTGTTGAGCAGCTTCTACCAAATGTTCTCTCTTGCTTTTACGACCTTTACTCACATAACTCTCCTTTAAGTATACAGGTTAGTATACCTAAGATTGAGTGTAAATAAAGAAATTACTCACGGCTAACAGAGCTGAGGCGACTATATAAACACAAAAAAGGGTATGCAGTAGCTGATTATAGCGCGCACCGGATAAAACGGCGTTTGAGATATGAAGCGTCATATTGGTTGATCATCGTGATAAAACTACCCACAACTAAAGCGGTTTTTAAGGCTTTAAAAAAGATTACTTTTGACATTTTTTTATGCCAATTTTGGTACAGATAGTTGAAGGATTTAATCACCCTAATCCTCCAACGCTTGCTCAATACCAATCGGGAATTGGTGACCACGGTAGAGAATTTCTTGCGCTTGAGAAATGACCACAAAAACAGGCGTGCCGTAGACCCCATAAGACGCGGATATGGCACTTTCATCATCGAAGATTATTGGATAATGAACCTGATATTCATCAACATAGTTTTTAATTTTAGCTATAGAGTCATTAACACCAACATTAATGCCAATAACGGCTATTTTATCAGCATATTTGTTATGAAAATCAACTAAGTTGGGAGTCTCTTTTTTACAATACGGACACCATGTAGCCCAAAAATAAAGCATCACGGGTTGTTTTTCTAATACCTGAGACAGCGTAAGTTGCTCACCAGACAATGCATGCGATGTAAAGTTGCTTGCCCGCAAAGGTGCTGATGTTGACTCTTGGCCTACTGCATCAAACCCCATAACACTCCATACAGTGAATAAGAAAAATATAAAACGATTCATCACTCCCCCTTTTTTTAATTAACACTTCTGTTAAAAGCTAAGTTAAAGCTCATAAGCTATTAGTTTCTCATCGTTACCTTTATGTATATGGAGCAACAAAGGCAGAGCTGAAACATAGTTACTTTGCCAAACCAACAAGCCACTCATTTACAATTGAATCAGAAAGCCATGTTGAAAAATCAAAATCAGGAAAGCTGTCTAATAGCTTTCCAATTGGCTTACCGCGTTGAATGGAATTAAACCAATCAAAATATTCTTTAGTTATTTCAACAACTCTTGGGCCACTGCCACTTTGCCAGACTAGGTAATAGCCAGTTTCATCGGAATTAAAAACCTTATGTAGCTGTTCTTCTTTGGGTAATTGTTCTTTGTCACCATTGCGGTGTAAACGCCACAAACCATATAGAGGAAAGTCGCTCGAGATCAGCGTTAATGAACGCTGAAGCTTAATCGCTACCTCTTCAACATTTTCATCTTCTAGCAAGCTTAACGACGCTTTATCTAATGGCTCGGCTACGCTTCGCGAGGCAACTTGAAAAGCCCACTCTAATTCTGCCATTTGGCTTAAATAAGGATGGTCTTCATCTAACTCACTTTGTTGAAGAATGTTTGAGAACTCCCGTCCCCAATCTGCCCAGTCGCCAGTTACCGGCCTTTCTCTATCAATGAGTCGCTTCGCAAGCACATATTGCGCCTGCTCTCCAATCATTTTGTAAATTACTGGATAGCTGATTGATAAACTGCGTGCAGCCGTCATGCGTATATTGTTCTGGTAAACTCTCAGGCCAGCGTCTTGACCTTGGGCCTGATCACTAAAAATGTCAGCCAGTAGATGAGTTTGATATAGCAGCGTACTGTTAGGGTTTGGATTCATCAGATCAATTCCGTCTTAAGTCGGTTCATCCACCCATTCGCTTTCCTCGCTTCGCTAATCAGTTCATCCCAGGCGGGTAAGTTATTGTCCCACTCAAGTAAAACCGCAGCTTCAGGAAAACGCTTAATGGCCTCATAAAAAAGTAACCAACATTCATCTGAAACAGCTTGGGCATGATCATCAACAATCATTGCTCCCGGTGTTGGTTCGGAGCTTCCGGCAAGATGCAACTCCTTAACCGCATCTGAAGGCACCTCTGTAAGCCATTGTTTTGCCACTTCTATTGGCTTACCTACAGGAAAATTATTGAAGTTAACTAATAGGTTGTTCAGGTCAACCAATAGCCCACACTGGGTATTTTCCACCAGCCGGCTAAAAAACTCCGTTTCACTAAAATCGTTATGCGCAAAAGACTTATATGAAACGATATTTTCCACAAGGATCTGGCGACCCAGAAGCTGCTGAACTCGGTCAACATTCTCACTTAGTACTTGCAGTGTTGCTCTATCAAATTGCAAAGGCAGCAGATCCCCTGCATGCACAGGTTCATTAGTTAAATTCCCCCAGGTAAAACAAGCATGATCGGAGATTAAAAATGGCTTTATTCGATTCACCAATCTAGCGAAGTTTTTCAAGTATTGGTCATTAATACTGACCCCTGAACCCAGCCCCATACTCGTTCCATGAATGCTTATCGGATACCTTTCAGCCACTTGGTCAAGTAGATAGCTTGTAGCACCACCTTTAGCAAAGAAATTCTCAGCATGCACCTCGACAAAATCGATGGAGGGAGATGAGGGTTCTAATGCAAAGTTATAGTGCTCGTGCCGAAGCCCAACGCCAACAGGTGAATTGCCTAAAGCTTCTAAGCTACTTTGGGTTAAAACCGTCATCTTTATTCCTCCATCGCAGCCAACTTAACTGTTGTGCTTTGTTTCTTGGTAACGCTTTTTAGCTTCCGCTTTCAACATGCCGCCCATAGACTCGCAACTCCCCTTGGCCACTAACTTCCACTCGCCGGGGTCGTTGTCGACTATTGATTGACCGGCACAACTATGCGTACCAGCCAGATTGCTGCAGTCGTTTTGACCTGCAGCAGCAACCCCGTAGCACTTCTCTTTACCAGCTGCGTGTGCTGGTACTGTAGCGATGGTAGAAAATGCCATCACTAATGCTGCTGCAGTTAAAGTACGTTTCTGATTCATAAGTATTTCCTCTTAAGTGACTAAATTGATATGCGAGTCAAGCCATTGAGTAAGTTCGACATAACTGCCAGCTCCCACTTTAGTGTCAAGACGCTTTTCTCTATCTAACAGAACTAAAGTAGGCACAGAGCGAATACCAAATCGTTGCGCTATTTCAGCATCTTGGTCGGTATCAACCTTAACGATCTTGACGGTACCGGCATAGCCCTGCTCAATCATGCCAATGACTGGCTCAATCTGCTTGCAGGGGCCACACCATGTCGCACTAAACCACAGCATAACGAAAGGTTCCGCACTCTGATTAAGTACAGTTGAGGTTCCCTTGTTATTAGGTTCCATGCACTGTTACTCCTCAGCGTTGGCTTCAGCGACAGAAAGTTCCTCAATACCATCCCAAACGCGGTTTGCGGTTTTCAAGTTTCCAGGAACATCTTCAAGCCATTTCTTTTGAACGGCTTTATTTAAATTGAGATAAAGCTTGTCACCTTTGATATAGAAAGCCGCAGGATCAACATCCAGTTTTTTGTTCAAGGCAACGCCCATTGCACAATAACCGCCAAATTGCGGAGCAAATTTATCGGCATTAGCTTTAAACATGTCGCGGTTTTCGGCGCTAGAGAAACGGTAAATTGCTCCCTCGTGTGTAGCGGTATACTTGGCCGCTCCCTCTACAGGTTTGTTGCTAACAAAGTACGCTACTGGGTCATAACCATGAATAGCGACGTCGTTTTCGCCAAGATTGACAGCTGAAGCGAAGCTTAAGCTGCTAAAAAACATTGAGCCAGCTAGGCCAGCCATTGCTACTAAACGTGAAATTTTCATACGGTGTATCCTTTTAATTGACAGGTTAATCGTTATTCCAAAGAGTCAGTTGGGTTATCAACTCTAGGTGCTAACTAAGTTAAGAGATCCTGAACATTCAAAGGAAACCGTTTCACCACAAATTAACGCCATTCGTCCAAACGGAGCAGTCAGCATTGCATCTGCATAATTAAACCCTTTTGAACGAGTAAGCATGATTCTAAATTGTGGCCCAGCGCCAAGGCCAAAGAGGCTTTCTGGCGCGCCATTAAGCGCGCCAGCTCCAAATGAGCATGTAGGCTGGTATCTGCAAAGGTTCACTAAATAGCAGTAAGGAGTGGTGGTGTATTGAGTCTCTATCGCCATGCAACACCAAGGCCTTAATAGGCTAAAACGTGAGGTAAGTGGTAAGCACAGTTGGAAAGAGAAACAAAACTTATACATCCCCATCAGCAAACGGCTTAAGCCGATGGAGAGTTTGTAGCTAAGGTAGGGATTGCCGCAATGTGCGCGCTTTACTCACGACGGCAAAAAACGCAGTTCAAGCTCGCAACTCAAGCTAAGCCTTTTTGGTAGCGAATAAATGGAGCCAATTTAAACTCATTGGACAGCTCCACTCGTTTAACGCTAGGTGTTATTTCATGTTGCGGCTGATAGGTCCATAGGTAGTCAAACCCAAGCTGCTTGACTTCATCTCTATCTAGCAAAATGACAACCTGAGTGATTTTAGCTAACCGTATCGCCAGATAGCATAAACCACATGGCTCTCCTGAGGCGAACAAGGTAGTTCCGGGCAGAGAGGTACATCCTAACTTTTCACAAGCTACTCTAATTGCTTGTATTTCGGCATGAGCCGTACAATCATTCAATTGATTAACTTGATTAAGCCCTTCTGCTATACAGTCTGTAGTGGTCAAGTTAAATTGGCCACGGTTTTGTATTCAAGCCCATAGCGTTGCTCTGACTCATTTGGTGTTAGACCGCCGTTATATTGATGCGGCCTGATTTGGCTGTAATAACCAATGATATAACTGGTAATGGATGCTTTAGC
>QGCX01000117.1_pt1 | contig 17662 bp, 10 predicted proteins | sample 4708031 | NCBI WGS metagenome assembly QGCX01 (sample SAMN08941163, study PRJNA450518) | Sediment metagenome, whole genome shotgun sequencing project. | reverse complement strand
CAGCATTATTTATCTGGGTCTTTCCGGCGAAGAGCAAGGACTTTATGGTGGAAAAGGAATGGCCGCTTATGCCAAGGAGAAAGGATGGGACATAGTAGGTATCCTCAATAATGATATGATTGGAAACATCACAGGTGTTGATGGTGTAGTAAGCAATAGGGATTTCCGAATCTTTTCAGAGCCCGTTCCTCCAACAGAAACCGAACAACAACGTAGAGCAAGACGTTTTTACGGTGGCGAAGTGGATGGGATTTCCCGTCAGTTGGCAAGGTACGTGTACAAAACTACCAAAACCTATATGCCAGAAATGAACCCCATGATGATTTACCGTTTGGATAGATTTGGCCGTGGTGGGCACCACAGACCATTTAACGATGCCGGCTTTGCAGGTATTCGAATTATGGAGGCGCATGAAAATTACACCCAACAACACCAAGATATTCGTGTAGAAGATGGTATCGCCTATGGTGATGTGTTGGAACATGTCAATTTTGGGTATGCTAAAAAACTCACCTCAGTAAACGCCATAAACTTGGCATCTATTGCCTGGGGCCCTCCAGCTCCAGAAACTGTAGAAATTGGTGGAATCGTAGAACCTAATGCAAAACTAAGATGGAGTAAGGTAGAAGGTGCAGTAGGCTATAAAATTTATTGGAGAGATACCACCTCCCCTACTTGGGACAATTACAAGTATGTAGGCGATGTCAGCGAACATACCCTAGAAGGTATTGTTATTGACAATTTCTTTTTTGGTGTAGCTGCCGTTGGAAAAGATGGGCACGAAAGCCCTGTGGTTTTCCCAAACAAGGTTTTTAGATAATTACAAGTTTACATATGAAACAAAGTTTCTTTCTTATTGCCCTATTATTGGGGGCTTGGGCCATCAATGCACAAAATTTCACCAGACAGGATACCCTAAGGGGCAGCATAACACCAGAAAGGGAATGGTGGGACTTGAACTATTACGATCTAAATGTAAAAGTGGAACCCTTCAAAAAGTTTATTTCAGGTTATAATATTGTTCGGTATAAGGTGCTAGAGCAGGCAAAAACGCTTCAAATTGACCTCCAAGCACCCATGAAAATCGAATCCATAGTCCAAGATGGCAGAAAACTAAAGTTTACATCTGAAGGAAACGCGCATTTTATCAAACTGAAGAAAAAACAAATACCTGGAGAATTTAATCAACTTAAAATAACATACTCTGGGTATCCGCGTGAAGCTGTTAGAGCTCCATGGGATGGCGGTTTTTCTTGGAAAGAAGACGAAAACGGAAATCCATTTGTTGCCACCTCTTGCCAAGGTTTGGGAGCAAGTGTTTGGTGGCCCAATAAAGACCACATGTACGACGAGGTGGACAGTATGCGCATTAGCGTGACTGTTCCCAAAGACCTGATGGATGTTTCGAACGGACAATTGGAAAGTGTTGAGGATAAAGGCGATTTAAAAACCTACAATTGGGCAGTTAAAAATCCCATCAATAACTACGGTGTTAATGTAAACATTGGAAATTATACACAATTTGGTGAAATTTATGAAGGGGAGAATGGTCCCTTAAAGTTGGATTATTACGTTTTGCCCGAAAATTTGGAAAAAGCCAAAAAACAATTTGCTCAAACCCCTATGATGATGCGGGCCTTTGAATATTGGTTTGGCCCCTACCCTTTTTATGAAGATGGGTTCAAGTTGGTGGAGGTTCCGTATTTGGGTATGGAACACCAAAGTTCCGTTACCTACGGGAATAAATATGAAAATGGATATTTGGGACGTGACTTATCAGGTACTGGTTGGGGTTTACAGTTTGATTTTATTATCATTCACGAGGCAGGCCACGAATGGTTTGCCAACAACATCACCTATAAAGATATTGCCGATATGTGGGTGCACGAAGGATTTACCGCTTACTCGGAAAACCTATATCTCGACTACCATTTTGGAAAAAAGGCATCTGCCGAATATGTTATTGGAACCCGTGCCAACATTCAAAACGACAGACCTATTATTGGTCCTTATGAGGTAAACAAAGAAGGTTCGGGCGATATGTACTACAAAGGGGCCAACATGTTGCACACTCTTCGCCAATTGGTGGAAGATGATGATAAATGGCGTCAAATGCTAAGAGGCCTCAACATAGAATTCTACCATAAAACGGTTACTTCCGAACAAATCGAAAACTATTTAAGTGAGAAATCAGGTAAGGATTTATCCGCTTTCTTTAATCAATACTTGCGTACAACCATGATTCCTAAATTGGAATATAAAATCGAAGATGGTTCCATTACGTATAGATACGTTGATATTGTTGAAGATTTTGATATGCCCATTAGAGTATTTGTAGATGGTTCGGAAAAATGGCTCTTCCCTTCTGCTGAATGGAAAACGGAGAAATTGGATGGAGCCCAAGTTGATTTTGACAAAAACTTCTACATAGAGACCCAAAAAATATAGTTTGAAAAAGCATCCTGAGCATTATTTTAAAAATGATGAAGAGTGGCGCGAGTGGCTTCATGAAAATCATGAAACGCAAACTGGTGTCCACCTGATTTTTTACAAGGTGGAACACCATCAAGAAAGTATGCGATGGGAAGAAGCCGTAAAAGTTGCCCTTTGTTATGGATGGATAGATAGTACCGTGAGAAGTCTCGGCGATGGAAAACGCAAACAATACTTCTGCCCCAGAAAACCCAAAAGCACTTGGAGTAAATTGAACAAGAATTATATAAAAGAGTTAAAGACCGATGGATTGATTCACAAAAGTGGTTTAAAAGCCATTGAAGTGGCCAAGAAAAATGGTTCTTGGACCGAACTGGACGATGTGGAAAATGGTGTGGTTCCGGAAGATTTGCAAAAAGTTTTTGACAATCACCAAACCGCTTATAAAAACTTCAAAAGTTTTACCAACAGCCAAAGAAAAAGCTATCTCTATTGGTTAAAACAAGCCAAGCGAGAAGAGACCCGAAAAAAAAGAATCATGGAAATTGTATCCCTTTCAGAAAAAAACATCAAATACAGAAACCAATAAGGTCACTCCTTACCATATTTTCTGTGGTAGATAAAGGCAGCCACTCCACCAATAAAGGCAAAAACACTCAGCATCCAAAACACATTTTGATGCCCCAGTTCCTCACCCGGGTGTGCATCCAAAAGCATTCCGTAGGCCGGACCAGCAAATACATCGGGCGTATAGCCAATCAATGAAATGAGTCCAACAGCTGTTCCCGTTAAGGTCAACGGAATTTTGCCAACCTGCATTACTCCAAAATACAAGGCCCGTGTGGCATAAACCCCAGCAGCAATTACAACAACGGACATAAAGAACAAAAGTGTGGTTGTCGGAGCTATTGCCCCACTGGCAAATAGCAAGCCTCCGATTAGTGTCAAAATAAAGCTCAGCACCAACAACCAAGTGATTTTGAGCCTATCTGCAATCAAACCAAATAGAATACCTGTTGTAGGACGGAGAAATTGTAGTAAGGTTCCAACTTTGGCCGAATCCACTTGATTATACAACATGACCTCTTCTGCATATTGCGAAATAATATCAGTAATCTTATATCCTACGTAACCACAGAGAATAATTACCATCAACAGCCAAACCGAAGGTAGTTTTAAGACTTGTTTAATATCTGCCCAGGAAATACGATTACGAATCAGCTTTTCATCGTTATCACTAGTTTTCATAAAAAACCACACTAAAACGCCTACCAAGATGATAATTGCGGATGAGAAATACAGCACATACGTAAACGCATCCTTTCTGTCTTGAAGAGTAGCTATTTCAGGAGATTCCAATAAAAAAAAGGAGAAGACTACAACCCCCATCAAACCGAACAAGGCACCAGTTAGTCCGCGACCGCCATCGAGAAAACCGAACGCTTTTCCCTGTGAATCGGCGCCACCCCAAATCCTTGTTGCTTTGATCATGGGAGCCCAAAAGAGGAAAATTGTGGTAAAGCCCCACCAACCGTACAATACCTGAAGCACCCATAAAGCCGGGTATTGAGCAAACAAAAATCCTCCCAATGCGGTCATCCATAAAGCAATGGCAATCAATTTTCGAGGTTGATATTTGTCGGCCAAAGGTCCACCAAAAACATAGGAGATCATAGCGACCAATCCGTATACCGAAAAGCACAGTCCTAGTTGGACATTGTCCAACTCCAAAACATCCAGTACGGTTGGTCTAAAAACACGCGGTAATACAAAAGGAAGGATAAAGATGGCCTCACCCGATAGAATCAACAATAGTAAATAGAACCAACTTGGCTTAGTTTCCTTCAAAATTTGGATTTGGTTAAAAATCACTAAAAAAAGTGGAATAACCCAAACGCTGGCAAAATAAAAATTCAGGTATCTTTAAAGCATCATAAAACCACCTTGAATGAATCGACTACTCTTTTTATCACTGCTACTTATTATCTCCAGTTGCAAAAAAGAAATTACCAATAACTACGAATTGGCAATTACCAATGCAAATGTCATTCATCTGGAAACAGGAAATGTTGAACAACAAAACATTTACATTTCCAATGGGAGAATCCAAGTAGTTACCGCGATAGATTCCGTGGCTAATATCGAAGCTGATTCCACTATTGATGCCACCGGGAAATATGTATTGCCCGGTTTTTGGGACAACCACATTCACTTAAGAGGCGGTGATTCATTAATTGCCAACAACAAGAACTTTTTAAAGCTTTTTATAGCCAATGGAATAACCACGGTGCGTGATGCAGGTGGCGACCTTACCCATGCTGTGATGGAATGGAAACATCAAATTGCTGAGGAAGACCTCATTGGCCCTACCATTTTCACGGCGGGTCCAAAAATTGATGGTCCTAGCGCCACTTGGGCAGGCTCTTTAGAGGTGGAAACCGAAGAAGATATTACAGAAGCGTTGGATTCTTTGGAAGCCTTGAACGTAGACTTTGTAAAGATTTATGATAGTAGGATTTCACCTGAAAACTACCTAAGAACTATCCAAGAAACCAAAAAAAGAGGATTCACCGTATCGGGACACATGCCGTTTACGGTCACTTTGGGTGAAACCGTTGATGCCGGCATGGACGGTATTGAGCATTTGTACTACATTATGAAAGGGTGTGCGAGCAACGAAATTGAGGTTACGGATAAATTAAACAGGGGCGAAATGGGTTTTTGGGGTGCCATGCCCGCACTCATGGGTGCCTATTCGGATAGTACGGCCCAAAATACCTTTAACAAGTTAAAAGAGAGCGATGTTTTTGTGGTCCCGACACTTCATATTGGAAAAACATTGAGTTACTTGGATGAAGTGGACCATTCCAAAGATCCTTATTTAAAATATATGGGGAACGGAATTATAAAAACCTATCAAGGTAGGATAAAATCCGCATTAAATTCCACGGAAGAAGCCCGAGAAAACAGAAAACAATTGGATACTTTTTTTGGTGAATTGGCCAATTCACTTAATTCCGCAGGAGTACAACTTTTGGCGGGGTCGGACAGCGGAGCGTTCAACTCCTACACCTACCCTGGTATATCGTTGCACAAAGAATTACAAGTTATGGTGGAAAACGGTATATCACCACTGGATGCACTTCGTACATCAACAGTAAATGGAGCCAAATTTTTGAACCAAACCAATAATTATGGAGCTGTTTCCAAAGGAAAAGTTTCAGATTTGGTCATTTTAGATGAGAACCCTTTGAAAAACATCGAAAACACCGAAAAGATTTTTTCCGTGATTAAAGGAACCCAAGTGTTTTCTAAAAGACAACTGCAAGAGTTATTGAACAACTCCGTGATAGATTAATTCCAAACAACCAGAACATGCAACCAAAACATTATTTTTTCTTACTTCTATTTTTGTGTTTGAACAGTTTGCATTCACAAACCCTATTAATTCCTGAACGCGTTTTTGATGGTGAACGAATGCATGAGGATTGGGTCGTAGCTGTAAATGAAAACCGAATTACCTACGCTGGCCCAATGAATGGATTAAAAAAAGCTAGCTCTTACACCAAACAAGAATTAAAGGGCATGACCTTAATGCCTGGTATTATTGAGGGACACTCACATTTATTGTTGCATCCGTACAACGAAACCGAATGGAACGACCAAGTATTGAAGGAATCTCCCACGGAAAGAGCCATTAGAGGCGTAGTTCATGCTAAAAAATCTTTAATGGCAGGAGTAACCTCCATGCGAGACCTAGGTTCCGAAGGAGCAGGATACACCGACGTCTATCTTAAAAAAACTATAGATGATGGTATTGTTCCCGGCCCACGTACTTTAATGGCTGGGCCTGCCATTGTAGCAACAGGTGCTTATGGCCCAAAAGGATTCCATGATGGGGTCAAAGTGCCTTTGGGAGCAAATCCCGTGAGTGGCAGTAGCGAAGCAATCAAAGAGGTCCGAACCCAATTGGGCAACGGTGCCAATTTTATTAAAATTTATGCAGATTATCGTTGGGGTTCAGGCGAGCCTTCACAACCTACATTTTTACAAGAAGAGATAACTGCCATGGTTTCGGCGGCCACTACTGCGGGACGTTATGTTGTGGCACATGCAAGTACCCCCGAAGGTATGAAGAGAGCGATATTGGCTGGCGTGGAGACGATAGAGCACGGAGATGGAGCAACCATGGAAGTATTAAAATTGATGAAAGAGCGCAACATAGCCCTTTGCCCTACTCTCGCTGCAGGGGACGCCATTGAGCAATACAAAGGTTGGAGAAAAGGTGCCCAAGCCGACCCAGAACGCATAGCCAAAAAGAAAAAATCATATCAATTGGCTTTGGAGTCGGGAGTCGATATTGTTTTCGGAGGAGATGTTGGTGTATTTACCCATGGCGAAAACTACAGGGAACTGGAACTTATGGTCGAATATGGAATGGAGCCCATTAAAGCCTTACAATCAGCGACCTCTGTGAATGCAAGAATTCTACATTTTGATGGATTGGGGAGTATTCAAAATGGATATTTAGCCGATATTATTGCAGTAAAAGGCAATCCCTTAGAAGATATCTCGCAAATGAAAAATGTTGGATTTGTGATGAAAGATGGTATTGTCTATAAAAACGAATAAACCTCTATATCTCAACCAGGCTTCATTAACATCATTTTAAGAATTGAGGCACGGGTTTTTGGTATCTTTAGGCGACTAATTAACCACCAAAATGAAAAAGCCTGTCTATCTGTTGATGCTTCTTGCATCGATGACCTCGTTTTCCCAAGAAAAAAAAGACGATTCCAAATGGGATGTCACCAATCCCAAAGGAGATTTCAACTTCAAAGAACACCAATTCAGTACTGATGAAGGTACCTGGATGAACCTAGATGTAAGCCCTGATGGAAAAACCATTGTATTTGACCTTATGGGTGACATCTATTCCATGCCCATTACTGGCGGAAAAGCAACCGCATTAAGAACAGGAATTCCTTTTGAAGTACAACCTCATTTTAGTCCTAATGGAAAGAAAATCGCCTTTACCAGTGATGCGGGCGGTGGAGATAATATTTGGGTTATGAACATAGATGGTTCCGATGCCAAACAGGTCACCAAAGAAAAGTTTAGGTTGTTGAACAACTCGTATTGGATGCCGAATGGTAATTATTTGGTCGCTAGAAAACATTTTACATCTGGTCGTTCCCTCGGAGCAGGCGAAATTTGGCAATATCATATCACCGGTGGATCAGGAATTCAACTTACCAAACGAAAAAATGATCAACAAGATGTAAACGAACCATGTATTTCACCTGATGGAAAATATCTTTATTACAGTGAAGATGTCTATCCTGGTGGATTTTTTCAATACAACAAGGACCCAAACAAACAGATTTATGCCATAAAACGCTACGATTTTGAAACGGGAAAGACCATTACAGTGACTGGTGGTCCTGGGGGTGCAGCGAGACCACAAATTTCACATGATGGCAAAACCTTAGCTTTTATAAAAAGAGTTCGAACAAAAACCGTACTATATCTTCATGATTTAGAAACTGGAGAAGAATGGCCAATTTTCGATGACCTCAACAAAGATCAACAAGAAGCATGGGCCATATTTGGTATTTATCCCAACTTTAGTTGGATGCCCGATGATAAAGAAATCGTTTTTTGGAACAAGGGAAAAATTTACAAAATTGATGTAAGTACATTGGCGGTGTCCAACATTCCCTTCACTGTTGATGCCAAAATCCAAATTGCAGAAACCTTACACAACTATTCCCCTGTAGCTCCCGACCAATTCACGGCTAAGGTTATACGCCATGCTGTAACCTCTCCCGACCAAAAAACATTGGTTTTTAATGCATTGGGACATATTTGGACCAAAAAATTACCCAATGGAAAACCTAAACGGTTGACAAACGGAAGCGATTTTGAGTTTGAACCCACCTTCTCCCCTGATGGGAAAACCATCGCTTTTGTTACATGGAACGATGAAAATTTAGGCGCCATTTACAAAATACCTGCTTCTGGTGGAACAATGATCAAGTTGACCACGGAAAAAGGAATCTACCGAACACCTAGTTTTAGTCCAGATGGAAATATGATTACCTATCAAAAAGAATCGGGCAATAACGACCAAGGTAGAAGCTTTACCAAAAAAACAGGAATCTACACCATGAATACGGATGGTTCCAGTGTAAAATGGGTGATAAATAATGGAGCATATCCAACTTTCACTAATGATGGAAAACGTATTTTTTATCAAACTGGTGGCACCTATTTTGGAAACCTCACCAAATCGCTCAAATCCGTTAACCTTAATGGAAAAGACGAACGAACCCATATCAAATCCAAATATGCCAACCGATTGGTGCCCAGTCCTAACAATGAATGGATTGCCTTTACTATTTTGCACAAAGCCTATGTGGCCCCTTTGGTGATGAACGGAAAGGAAATTGATTTGGACAACAATTCCAAAGCAGTACCTGTTTCTCAAATTGCAAAAGATGCAGGCATTAATCTTCACTGGTCCAAAGACAGTAAAAAAATATTCTGGACCCTTGGTGAGGAGTATTTTACCAACGATATAAAAGACCGGTTTACATTTCTCCCCGATTCACCGGAGAAAATTGCCAAGATGGACAGTGTCGGTATCAAGGTAGGTCTGACTTCAAAAACGTATAAGCCTTCAGGAAGAATCGCATTTACCAATGCCCGGATAATTACCATGGAGGATAATGAGGTAATAGAAAATGGAACCATCATAATCAATGAAAACAAAATTGAATATCTTGGCAATACTGGAGACATCAATATTCCATCCAATACCAAAGTGTATGATGTATCCGGAAAAACCATTATGCCCGGTATTGTGGACGCCCATGCGCACGTTGGTGGCTTCCGCTATGGACTAACGACCCAAAAACATTGGCAATTATATGCAAATTTGGCCTTTGGAGTAACCACATCGCATGACCCCTCTGCAAACACCGAATCCATTTTTGCCATGTCCGAGCTCATCAAAAATGGGGATATGATTGGTCCTCGTTTGTTCTCCACTGGAATTATTCTTTATGGAGCGGATGGAGATTTCAAAGCGGTCATCAACAATTTGGACGATGCACGTTCCGCTATTCGAAGAACAAAAGCCTTTGGTGCCAAATCCGTTAAAAGTTATAATCAACCCCGACGTGAACAAAGACAACAGGTAATCCAAGCTGCTCGTGAACTGGGAATCAATGTGGTGCCCGAAGGTGGTTCTACCTTCTACACCAATATGTCCATGATTATGGATGGACATACGGGAGTGGAACATAACATCCCAGTGGCACCGGTATACAAAGATGTTTTGGAACTCTGGAAAACAAGTAATTCAGGCTATACTCCAACCCTAATCGTGAATTATGGCGGAGTAAACGGTGAATACTACTTCTACCAAAAAGACAATGTTTGGGAGAACGAAAAATTATTGAAATATACCCCACGTCAAATAATAGACTCACGTTCCAGGTACCGGACTATGGTACCTGACGAAGAGTACGAAAATGGTCATATTCTAGTTTCTAAAACTGTAACCGACTTATCCAATGAAGGCGTAAAGGTCAATTTGGGAGCCCACGGCCAATTACAAGGACTAGGCGCTCATTGGGAACTTTGGATGTTGCACCAAGGTGGAATGACGAATATGCAGGCCCTACAAGCTGCTACCATTAATGGTGCAAATTACATTGGTGCAGGAAACGATATCGGCTCATTAAAAGTGGGCAAATTGGCCGATTTAATTGTACTCGACAAAAACCCACTGGAAGATATTCGAAATACAGAGACCGTAAAATACACTATGGTCAATGGACGCCTTTTTGATACTGAAACCATGAATGAAATTGGCAATACCCAGTCTGAACGTTCACAATTCTGGTGGGAAAACAATAAGTATAATACTGCCTTTCCTTGGCATCAAGAAGCTCAAAGCTTTACCAGACCAGGTTGCGGTTGTCATATAGGACACAACTAAATTAAACTCAAAAAACAACAAACTCAACTAATGAAAAAATCAATTTTCTTCTTTTTCTTGCTAATTGCAGCAAGTATTACAGCACAAGAATTTAACATGGACTTGGTTCAGGATATGAAACCAAGAAACATTGGACCCGCCGGAATGAGCGGTCGTGTGACTTCGATAGATGTTGTCCATTCCAATCCAGATGTCATGTTCGTTGGAACCGCTTCGGGTGGGTTATGGAAATCTACTTCTGGAGGCATTAAATGGGAGCCTGTATTCGATAATCAAGTAACAGCTTCAATAGGTGCTGTGGCCATTCAACAATCCAATCCGTCCGTAATTTGGGTAGGAACTGGAGAAGGAAACCCAAGAAACAGCTTAAATGGTGGATACGGTATCTACAAATCTTTGGATGGAGGCAAAACGTGGAAATCCATGGGGCTAGAGAAAACACGGCACATCCACAGAGTTATTATCGACCCAACAGACCCAGATATAGTGTATGTCGGAGCTATTGGTTCCCCTTGGGGCGAACACCCGGAACGAGGTGTTTTTAAAACTACCGATGGTGGAGAAACTTGGGAAAAAGTATTGTTTGTAAACAACAAAACAGGTGTTGCAGATTTGGTAATGGACCCAAAAAACCCAAACAAACTGATTGCTGCCATGTGGGAACACAAAAGAGAACCATGGTTCTTTAACTCAGGAGGTGAAGGCAGTGGATTGCACATTACGCATGACGGAGGCGAAACTTGGAAAAAAGTTACCGCCGATGATGGCCTGCCCAAAGGAAATTTGGGAAGAATTGGTGTGGCCATCGCCAGTAACAAACCCAATATTATTTATGCCTTGGTAGAAGCCAAAAAGAATGCCTTGTACAAGTCAACTGATGGTGGCTTCAAATGGAAAAAAATCAATGATAAGAGCGATATTGGTAATCGCCCGTTCTACTATTCAGAAATTTATGTAGACCCTCAAAATGAAAATCGAGTCTATTCTGTATTTACGTATATCAATGTTTCTGAAGATGGTGGAAAAAATTTCACCCAATTGATGCCCGCATATGGTGTTGACAATGGGGTTCACCCTGACCATCATGCCTGGTGGATTCATCCGAAAAATGGCCAGTTTATGATGGATGGAAACGATGGCGGACTCAATATCACCAAAAATGGAGGTAAAACATGGCGTTTTATAGGCAATCTACCTGCTGCTCAATTCTACCACATCAGTACTGACAACGAATATCCTTATAATGTATACGGGGGCATGCAGGACAACGGTTCTTGGAGAGGACCTGCTTATGTTTGGAAAGCTCAGGGGATTAGAAACAGTTATTGGCAAGAAATCGCCTTTGGCGATGGGTTCGACGTGGTTCCGGACAGGGATGATAGCCAATATGGCTACGCCATGAGCCAGCAAGGGTATGTGAGCCGTTACGATTGGAAGACGGGGGATGGTTATATTGTACGCCCTACCCCACCCGATGCTGACACCATGCTTCGATTTAACTGGAATGCTGCCATTGGCCAAGACCCTTTTGATAATAGCACCGTATATTTTGGAAGTCAGTTTGTACACAAATCCACAGATAAAGGATTGACCTGGGAAGTGATTTCCCCAGATTTGACCACCAACGATAAAGAGAAACAAAAACAGAGCGAAAGTGGCGGATTGACCATGGATGCCACAGGGGCCGAAAACCATTGTACCATTATAGTAATTGAACCATCAACCGTAGAGCAAGATATGCTTTGGGTGGGAACGGATGATGGCCGCGTGCATTACACCCTTAACGGAGGACAAACTTGGATAGATGTAACCAAAAACATCAAAGGGCTACCAGCAGGAAGCTGGATTCCACAAATCAAAGCCTCAAACAATAACAAAGGTGAAGCCCTTTTGGTTGCCAATGACTATAGAAGGTTTAACTATACGCCTTATGCATATCGAACCAAAGATTATGGTAAAACTTGGACTCGAATCGTAGATGAAAATGATGTTGAAAGCTACACGCTTTCCATAATTGAAGACCCAGAAAATCCAAACCTCATGTTCTTAGGCACGGATGATGGCCTTTATATTTCTTTAAATGCAGGAAGCAATTGGAAAAAATGGAATAAAGGTTTCCCAACAGTTTCCACTAAAGATTTGGCAATTCATCCAAGAGAGCAGGATTTAGTGATAGGAACTTTTGGAAGGGCCGCTTGGATATTGGATGATATCCGTCCTTTGAGAAAATTGGCCAACAACGCTTCTATCTTGCAGAAAGAAGTTAGTTTGTTCGATAGTCCAGACGCTTACCTAGCGGCTTATCAACAACCTACCGGAAGCCGTTTTGGTGGTGATGCCATTTATAGTGGTGAAAACAGGGAATCTGGCGCCATGATTACCTACTACCTTAAAGAAGGAAGTAAAAAGGCCAAAGAAGAGAAAGAGGATGAAAAAGAAGACGAGGAAAAACAAGCTGTTGAAGAAAAGTCCAAAGAAAAAACCAAGGATTCCATCTTCTTCGAGTTTTATGATGGTGATAGACTCATCAGGACTTTGAAATACAAAACTCCTGAAAAAGCAGGTTTCCACAGAATTTATTGGAACTTGGATGAAAAAGGGCCGGACAGACCATCAAGAACCATCAGAAAAAACAACCGTGAACGTGGTGGTGTAGATGTAAAACCAGGCACTTACAAAGTAAAAGTTAGCTATGGCGAAACATCTGATTCCACATCGGTAACCGTGAAAACAGATCCAAGGTTGGATGTTAACATGGCCTCCATCAACGAAGTGTACGAAACCAGCAAAAAGCTGGAAGGCTACACACAAACCGCTGCAGATGCCGTAAAACAATTGGTGGAGAGCAAGGATTTGGCAAACAAGTTCAAAAAAGAACTTAAAGAATTGGACAAGGATAAGTTCAAAGAACAAATTAAAGCCTCGGAAGAAATCGTAAAACAGATTGATTCCGTTGTAGCACTCTATCTGGGCAAAGATGATAAACGCCAGGGTATTGTTAGAAATCCCGAACCTAATGTAATGTCTAGATTGGGCAATGCATCCTACTATGTAGGTTCTAGAAAATCCGGGATTACGGCAACTGAAAGAAGAATGATTCAGTTCGCCGAAGAAGAGCTAAAGGCTGCATTGGACCAAACTAATGCATTCTTTAATGAAAAATGGAAATCGTACCGAACTTCCATTGAATCATTGGACCTTTCTCCTTTTAAAGAGACAGAAAGCTTTAACCTAAAGTAAAAAAACATGAAAAAAATATTGGCCATTGCCCTAATTACAAGTATTTGGGCTTGCAAAGAAGAGAAAAAGGAACCTTCCATCGCCGACACGATGAAGACCTACACTATCTCACAAATGATGGACAACGAATCCATTGGTGGAGGCAGTTTTTCACCGGACAAATCCAAACTGTTGGTTTCGAGTAACCGTTCGGGCATATACAATATGTACACCATTCCAACTTCGGGTGGTGACATGATGCCTGTTACACAATCGGACAGTTCTTCTGTCTTCGCCATCTCCTATTTTCCAAAAGACGAACGAATGCTGTTCCGCATGGATAATAATGGCGATGAAATCTATCACATTTTTGTTCGAGATACTGATGGCAGTCATAAAGACCTGACGCCAGAAGAAGGAGCACGATCTCTTTTTTATCAGTGGTCCGAAGACAAAACCGCATTCTTTTACGGTTCCAATAAAAGGGAAAGTCGGTTTATGGATTTGTACAAGATGGATTTAGAGACCTTGACTTCGGAATTGGTGTATCAAAATGATGACGGGTATGATGTTGGTGTAGTTTCACCTAATGAAAAATATGTGGCATTAAGTAAGTCCATCAACACGAACGACAGTGATTTGTTTTTATACAACTTGGAGTCTGATGAATTGATGAAAATCAATAAAAACCAAAGTGGAAACGCTCCTCAGGATTTTTCTCCTGATGGTTCTGCCCTTTATTACACCACGGACGATGGTAGCGAGTTTTCCTATTTGATGAAATATACCATTGCCGATGAATCCTACGAAAGGGCCATGGAGCGTGATTGGGATATTTCCGGGAGCTACTTTACCGATCAAGGAACCTATCAGGTTACTTACATTAACGAAGATGCCAAAAACACCATTGAAGTAATGGACGTGGCTACTGGGGAGAATATCGACTTGCCCACTGTGGAAAACATGGAGGTTACAAGTGTTAGTTTTTCCAATGACGAAACTATGATGCGTTTTTACGCAGGAGGTTCTCATACGCCTTCTAATCTTTACGTATACAATCTGGAAACCAAGGAACAGAAAAAGTTGACCGATGTATTGAATCCCGAAGTTCAGGGTCAGGACTTGGTAAAAGCAGAAGTGGTACGTTACAAATCTTTTGATGGACTGGAAATTCCTGCCATTTACTATACGCCTCATCAGGCAACCGCAGAAAATCCGGTTCCTGCCTTGGTTTGGGTACACGGAGGCCCAGGTGGTCAATCCCGCCAAAACTTTAGCTCCTTCATCCAATATTTGGTAAACCACGGCTATGCAGTTTTAGCAGTAAACAACCGAGGAAGCAGCGGATATGGGAAGACTTTTTACCAAATGGACGATTTAAACCATGGTGACAAAGACCTTAAGGATTGTGTAGAAGGTAAAAATTGGTTGGCTCAACAGCCCGAAATTGATGGTGAAAAAATTGGAATCATAGGAGGGTCCTACGGTGGTTATATGACGATGGCCGCTTTGACCTACACTCCCGAAGAATTTGATGTAGGTGTGAACCTGTTTGGGGTCACTAATTGGATGAGAACGCTAAAAAGCATCCCACCATGGTGGGAATCCTTTAAAGATGCCCTTTACAAAGAGTTAGGAGACCCTTATAGCGCGGATTCTGTTCGGTTAAAGCAGATTTCCCCTCTTTTCCATACAGATAAGGTCACTAAACCATTGATTGTACTTCAAGGTTCACAAGATCCAAGAGTATTACAAGCAGAATCCGATGAAATTGTGGCAGGAGTTCGTAAAAATGGAGTTCCCGTAGAATATGTGCTTTTTGAAGATGAAGGGCACGGTTTTGTGAAGAAAGAAAATCAAATTACGGCATACAGTAAAATTTTAGAATTTTTGGACGAGTACTTAAAAGAAGAAAAAAGTACCCCAATTAAAGAAGAGAATAAATGATCAAAAAATTAGCAGCCCTATTTATCCTATTTGGATTATTGACCGCGAATGCACAAAGACCCGGCGAGGATGAAATGGGTGCTTGGTATATGTATTTTGGGGCCAACAAGGTTTCGGAACGTTTCAGTATTCACACCGAGGCCCAGTTTCGATTTTACGAAACTACCAGCAACTTTAATCAGATGTTACTGCGAACAGGTCTCAATTATCACATCAACCCAAATGCTATGGCAACCGGAGGATATGCATTTATTGAAACCGATAATACATTTTATGAGTTTGAAGGAGAGGTAGATTCCAAGGAGCACCGGATTTTTGAGCAGTTTATTCTAAAGAATAAGGTATGGGAATTCTTGTTTGAGCATCGTTACCGTTTGGAACAGCGTTTCTTGGATTTTGGCGAAACAACCGACACACAACATCGAGCTCGCTATCGCATACAGATGACCCTGCCCCTTACAAATACTTTCTTTTTGAATTTTTACGATGAACTATTCATCAACCTTCAAGATGATTTATTTGGACAGAATAGATTGTACGGAGCTGTTGGTGTGAACATTACTGAAAACAGTAGTGTGCAATTGGGGTACTTAAGAAATCAGTTTGCCAATGCTGTTTATGATCGATTACAGTTCGCGGTTTTCTACAATCCTGATTTAAGAGGATTGTTCAACAAGAAAAAACCATAAAAATTCAATGGCCTGCAACTTGACTTGGGTACATATAATGCCTAAATTATAAGCTAATCATAAAAAATTCATTTTAATGAAAAAAGTACAAATAACAGCCTTAGCGCTACTATTTATAACAGCTTTTAGCTGTAAACAGGCAAAAAAAGAAGCCGAAGAGACAACCGAAGAGGTTGAGGAGACGGTTGAACAAGTTGCAGAAAAAATTGACCCTGAAGTCATTACATTTACAATGGAACCCAAAAGCGATAGTAATGTAAGCGGTGAAGTTGTTTTTACCCAAAATGAAGGAGAAGTAATCATGAGAGCTACCTTTTTAGGACTCGATGAAGGTGAACATGCGATTCACCTACACGAAAAAGCCGACTGTTCTTCACCCGATGGAAAATCTACCGGAGGACATTGGAACCCCACTCATGAACCACATGGAAAATGGGGCTCCGAAGATGGATATCACAAAGGTGACATTGGTAATTTCACAGCAAACGCAGATGGGAACGCCACTGTAGAATTTTCCACGGACGAATGGTGTATTGGCTGTGGTGATGAGAAAAAAGATATTTTAGGAAAAGCGGTAATTGTCCATCAAGGAACGGATGATTACACATCACAACCTTCGGGTGCTGCTGGTACACGAATTGCTTGTACAGGAATCATTCAATAATATTTGAAAAACACCAAAGTAAAAAGCTGTCCTTGCGGGCGGCTTTTTTTATTGACAGCCCTTTGAATAATGACTAACTTAGACCTAAATTTAAAACATCCGAAATGAAAAAAATTCAAATTGCTGCATTGGGACTATTACTAGTAGCCGCTTTCAGCTGCAAGCAAACAAAAAAGGAAGAAGAAAAGACAGAAGAAGCGGTTGCAACCTATAGTATTGTAGAGGATTCTACCGATGTACAGTTTACCGCCTATAAAACTACGGACAAAGTTCCCGTTGGCGGAACCTTTCAAGAAGTTGAATTAACATACACCGCTGGTGAAACTCCAATGGAAACATTGGATGGCCTTGAGTTCTCCATCCCTGTGAGCAGTCTTTTTACCAATGACCCAACAAAGACAAGGGACCCAAAAATCATTGAATTCTTTTTTGATAAAATGGCAGAGACCCAGTCGATTACAGGTACCTTTACTTTTAAGGATGACAAAAGTTGTGCTGTCCAGTTGAGTATGAACGGAATGTCTACCGAACTTCCTATGGAATATGAAATCACAGATGACAACCATGTAAATTTCTCAGGAGTTATGGACTTGAAGCAATGGAATGCTTTAGACGCCTTGGCTTCATTGAACGAAGCATGCAAGATATTACACACTGGTTCCGATGGTGTTAGCAAAACTTGGGAAGATGTTGCCATTGAAG
>QGCX01000116.1_pt1 | contig 17666 bp, 17 predicted proteins | sample 4708031 | NCBI WGS metagenome assembly QGCX01 (sample SAMN08941163, study PRJNA450518) | Sediment metagenome, whole genome shotgun sequencing project. | reverse complement strand
AAGCCGGTGGAATCAGGCGACCATGCCTCGCCGATGACGACCCAGATCACAAACAGGATCGCGAGAACCGCATAGAGGGCCGGCGGCCATTTCGGACGGGCAAGCGCCAGGGCCGGCAGGGCTGCCAGCGCCAAAAGCGGCGTATAGCCCTGCCCGCCCAGCAGGCCCATGATCGGCCAAAGCACAAAGGCAGCTGCAAGCACGGGCGCGTAGGACATGAGTCGCACTTCTATTCTACTCGCCCCGTTTGTCAGCTGCCCAGATTCAGCCGTTCAGAATCGTCTCAGGCCTTCAGGTCCGGCGCAAGGCCTTCCTGCGACAGGAGCGTGGCGGCTTCGTCCAGCGCAATGATCTGCTGGCCGTTCGAGCCGAGCCGGCGCAGCGCCAATGTGCGCTCCTCCGCCTCACGCCCGCCGACCACGGCGATCACCGGCACTTTCTGCAGCGAATGCTCGCGGACCTTGTAGTTGATCTTCTCGTTGCGAAGATCCGTCTCCACGCGCAGGCCTGCCTTGCGGAGTGCCTCGGCGGCCTCCTCGGCATAGTCATTGGCCGCGTCCGTGATGGCCGCCACGACAACCTGAACCGGCGACAGCCACATCGGGAAGGCCCCGGCATAGTTCTCGATCAGGATGCCCATGAAGCGTTCGAACGTGCCGAAGACCGCGCGGTGCAGCATGACCGGGCGGTGCTTGCCGCCGTCGGACCCTGTATATTCTGCATCCAGACGTTCTGGCAGGACATAATCCAGCTGGAACGTGCCGCACTGCCATGTCCGTCCGATGGCGTCGGTCAGGTGGAATTCGAGTTTCGGGCCGTAGAACGCCCCCTCGCCTTCCGCGACCTCGAATTCGAGACCGGCCTCCGTCAGCGCATCGGCAAGGGCCTTCTCGGCGCGGTCCCAGTTCTCGTCGGTCCCGCCGCGTACGTCAGGCCGCGTGGCGAGTTTGTAGGAAATCTCCGTCAGGCCGAAATCATTGTAGACGCGGGAGAACAGGTTGAGGAAGCGCAACGTCTCCTCACCGATCTGGTCTTCCCGGCAGAAGATGTGGGCATCGTCCTGCGTCATCTGGCGCACACGCATCAGGCCGTGCAGCGCGCCATGGGCCTCGTTGCGGTGGCAGCAACCGAACTCCGCCATGCGGATCGGCAGGTCACGGTAAGACCGCTGGGCGTGCTTGAAGATCTGGACGTGCGCCGGGCAGTTCATCGGCTTCAGCGCCATCAGGCTCGTCTCGGCCGGGATCTTCACCTCGTCCTCATCCGTGTTCGGAATGAAGTCAGGCACCACGAACATGTTCTCGCGGAACTTGTCCCAGTGGCCGGATTTTTCCCAGAACACCGAGTCGAGCAGCTGCGGCGTCTTCACTTCGACATAGCCGTCTTCGTCCTGCGCGCGGCGGATATAGGCTTCCAGCTGGCGCCAGATCATGTAGCCCTTCGGGTGCCAGAAGACAGAGCCCTGCGCTTCGGGCTGCAGGTGGAACAGGTCCAGCTGCTGGCCGAGTTTGCGGTGGTCACGCTTCTCGGCTTCCTCCAGGCGGTGGAGATGGGCCTTCAGGTCCTTCTCGTTCGCCCAGGCCGTGCCGTACATGCGCTGCAGCATCTCGTTCTTCGAGTCGCCGCGCCAATAGGCGCCCGCCAGCTTCATCAGCTTGAAGGCCTTCGGCAGCTTGCCCGTCGAGGGCAGGTGCGGCCCGCGGCAGAGGTCGAACCAGTCGCCCTGCTTGTAGACCGTGATGGCCTCGCCCGGCGGGATGATGTCGTCGATGATCTGGGCCTTGTAGTCCTCGCCGATCTTCTTGAACGTCTCGATCGCCGTGTCCTTGTCCCAGACTTCGCGCACGATCGGGTAATCGGCATCGATGATCTGGGCCATCTTCTTTTCGATCTTTTCGAAATCGTCCGTGGAGAACGGTTCTTCGCGGGCGAAGTCGTAATAGAAGCCGTCATCGATCACCGGGCCGATCGTGACCTGCGCGTCCGGGTACAGTTCCTGAACGGCCTGCGCCAGCACGTGGGCGGCGTCGTGGCGGATCAGTTCCAGGCCTTCCGGGTCCCGGCTGGTGACGATGGCCACCTCGGCATTGCCCTCCAGCGGGCGGACAAGATCCCACAACTCGCCATCCACCTTGGCGGCGAGGGCCTTCTTGGCCAGGGATTTGGAAATGCTCTCGGCCACGTCGAGGGGCGAGGCGCCGTCGGCATATTCCCGCTCTGAGCCGTCGGGCAGCGTAACTTTGATCATCGGTCTTCTTCTTCGATTTCGGTCGCCCGCAGGGGGCGCAAATTCCAAAGGCCCGGAATGCCTTGTGTAAAAGCCTTATGCGGCGGTTTGCTTAGCGCTTCTTTACCGCTTTTCCCACCCTCAAAACGGGCGGGCTGCAGTCAGGCGGCTTCCGGGAACGGTATGAGCCATTCGGTGTCTGTTCGGTGTGTATTCGGTGTATTGTCCGGTGTACAAAAACAGGCCGGGCGGCGCATTTCGAACGGGTCAATTCAGGCTTTTGGCGGGTGCATGAGGCGGGCGCGCACAAATGTGCGGGCCGAAGGCGCGTCAGGCACCCCGGCGGGTTCGTGTGGTCAGAGCGGTGATCAGACGAAAATGCATGCCCGCGATATGTCACGCCTCGGGGTGTTTTTCAACTCGCTCGGCGCGCGGGCCCATTCTGTGTCCGGTCCAGTCGCCATAGCGCCAGGGTTGCCAGAGCGGGATGTCGGGCTTCGCCTCCGGCGGCGGATCGCAGCCCATCGTGCCGCCCGGGCGGCAGCGCAGGAACCGCGCCAGCGTCATCCAGAACCCCGGCCACCAGCCAAACCGCGCGACGCATTCCGCCCCGTACTCACTACAGGTTGGCGAATGCTGGCACCGCGCGCCAAAGGCCCACATCACCTGGCTCGGCCCATGCTTGTAGACCCAGAGCAGCCCGTAGGCCGCCCGGCGGCGGAGGCTGTTATTCGGCGTCTGCACGGGCTGCGGCGCGCTTTTGCAGCGCTTCCTCAATGGCGGCCACGGCGGCTTCGAAGGCGAGCATGGTGGAGATGTGACGCGGCGGGTAATCGGCCACGGGTTCCAGATGGCGCAGCTCCCAAAAGCGGCCTTCGGGCGGCGGGCCGCCGTCTTTCAGCATGGCTCTCAGGGCATCGCGCGCGGCGATGATCTCCGAGATCGGCGCACCAACGGCATGTTCCGCCAGAATGGATGTCGCCGCCTGCCCGAGGGCGCAAGCCTTTGGATCGACGCTGATTTCCGTGACGGTCTCGCCTGTCTCGTCCAGCTTCAGGTCGACATGCACGACAGAGCCGCAGACGCGGGACACCTTGGTCACCGAGCCTTCGGCCTCAGCCAGGCGGCCGACATGCGGGATCCCGGCAGCCAGTTCGAGAACGCGGTTGTGGTAAAGCTCGCTCATCGCGCGGAAGATGGCCCTGCCCTTCCGCCAGCGCAAGGCGGCGAAAGGGCATCCGGCATCCTTACACCCGGCGCCAGGTCGAGCCGCCCGCCCCGTCCATGATCTCGATGCCTTCGGCGGCGAGTTCATTGCGGATGCGGTCGGCCTCGGCCCAGTCCTTGTTCGTGCGGGCATCGACACGGGCCTGCACCAGCGCGTCGATGCGGGCATTGCCGTCTTCGTCGCCGCCCTGTTCCCATTCTTTCGGAGACTGGGTGAGCAGGCCGAGCAGCTTGCCGGCAGCCAGCAGGTTCGCCTTTGCATTGGCCATGGCGGCGGTGTCTTTCTGGTCCGCAGCCGTGTTCGCCTCGCCTGCCAGGCGGGACAGTTCGGCGAGCGCTTCCGGCGTGTTGAGGTCGTCTTCCAGCGCTCGCACGACCCCCTTGTCACGGGCCTCGCCGTCGTCGGCATCCCACACACGGCGCAGGGCGCCATAGATCCGGTCCAGCGTCGTCTTGGCCTGTTTCAGCAGGTCTTCGGTCCAGTCCAGCGGGGCGCGGTAATGCCCGCTCAGCATGGCAAGGCGCAGCACTTCGCCCGGCCACGCCTTCAGCAGGTCATGCACCAGCACGACATTGCCGAGCGATTTCGACATCTTCTCCCCGCCCATGTCGAGGAAGCCATTGTGCAGCCAGTAATTGGCCATCACCTCGCCGTGGGCACATTCGGACTGGGCGATTTCGTTCTCATGATGCGGGAATTGCAGGTCGATGCCGCCGCCATGAATGTCGATCGTCTTGCCGAGATGCTTGGCCGCCATGGCGGAGCATTCGATATGCCAGCCGGGACGGCCCCTGCCCCACGGGCTGTCCCAGATCGCGTCTTCCGGCTCGCCGGGCTTGGCGAATTTCCAGAGGGCAAAGTCGGCCGGGTCGCGCTTGTCGGCATCCACTTCGACGCGGGCGCCGGCCTCATTGTCTTCCAGCTTGCGGCCGGACAGCTTGCCATAGTCCGGCATCTGCTTGACGGAGAACCAGACGCCCTCCTTGCCGGCATAGGCATAGCCCTTGCGCACCAGCTTGCCGATCATGTCGACCATCTCGGGCACATGGCCGGTCGCCCACGGCTCGATGCTTGGCGCCAGGACGTTCAGCGCGGCCGTGTCGGCATTGTAGATGCCGGCAAATTTCTCCGTGATCCCGGCGATCGGCTCACCGGTTTCCAGCGAGGCCTTGATGATCTTGTCCTCAATGTCCGTGATGTTGCGGGCGTAGACGACGGCGTCCTCGCCATAGGCACGTATCAGCAGGCGGCGCAGCACATCGAACACGATGGGCGGGCGGGCATTGCCGATATGGGCGTAGTTATAGACCGTGGGGCCGCAGACATACATCGTCACGCGTTTGGGGTCCTGCGGCTCGAAAACGCGCTTTTCACGCGCAGCGGTGTCGTAAAGGCGGATGGTCATGTGGGTCTCTGGATCGGGTGTGTTCGGGAATTTTCCGGCAGGGTCAGCGTTTGACAGCCCTAATGGCGCGTTGTGGCCTCAGCGGCAACAACAGCCGCGGCAACAAAGGGAAAATGCAGTCACGAACATGGGCCGGGCGATACCAGTTGACGCGAGGAAAGGCAACTGGTGGCTGATCCAGTGACGCCCCGTAACCGTAGAATCCGCTGGAAACCGGGGCTTTGCCCCACTATGTTGCTGATTATCGCCCTGAGGGTACAAACTCCGGGCGGGCGTTAAGTCCGGGCAGAAGGCATAAAAGACCTTCAAGGGACGCCCCGGCTCGACCCCCGTCCCTCAGTCGAAGGACTCCACACATGGCAATGGACGCCATCACACCTAAGAATGAAGTTGCACGCGCGGATATCGTGAAACGGCCCTCCCAGGAAGAAGCCGAAGAAGCGGTTCGCACGCTGATTGCGTGGGCGGGCGACGACCCGGCCCGCGAAGGCCTGATCGATACGCCGAAACGCGTGGTCAACGCCTACAAGGAATGGTTCTCCGGTTATACCGAAGACCCGGTGAAATACCTCTCGCGGACCTTCGAAGATGTGCAGGGCTATGACGACATCGTCATGCTGCGCGACATCGACGTAGAAAGCCATTGTGAGCACCACATGGCCCCCTTCCTCGGCAAGGCCTATGTCGCCTACATGCCGACCGAAGCCGTTGTCGGCATCTCCAAACTGGCCCGCGTGGTGGAGATCTTCTCGAAGCGCCTGCAGACACAGGAAACCATGACGTCCCAGATCTGCGACGCGATCACCGACAGCCTCGCCCCGATGGGGACAGCCGTTCTGATCGACGCCGTGCATGAGTGCATGTCGACACGCGGCGTGCACCACAAGGACGTGTCCACGATCACGACGCAGTTTACCGGCGTCTTCAAATCGGATGCGGACCTGCGCAATCGCTTCCTGCGAATGACCGGTCGCGGCTGAGGCCTGAGGGCCCTGCCCTGAAATGGAATATGAAAGAGGCGCCCGTCATTTGCGGGCGCCTCTTTTCATTTCCGGAAAGTCAGCGGATCGGCGTCAGGCTACGGGCCTGCAGGGCCTTGTAGGCTTCGCGGATCTTCTGAGAGACGGGGCCGTCAATCGTCTCGATCGAGCGTCCATCCACTTCCCGTACGGGCGTGACGCCCGCGAATGTCCCTGTGATGAAGGCTTCGTCCGCCGAATAGACATCGAACAGGGAGAAGCGTTTCTCGAACACCGGGATGCCCACCTCCCGGCAGACCTTGATGATGTTGCTGCGCGTGATGCCGCCGAGGCAGTATTCCGGCGGGCTGGTCCACACTTCTCCATCCCGCACGATGAAGAAGTGCGTGGAGTTGCAGGTCGCCACAAAGCCGAGCGGGTCCAGCATCAGCGCCTCATCCGCACCGGCCTTTTCAGCCTGGATACAGGCCAGGACGCAGTTGAGCTTCGAATGTGAGTTGAGTTTCTGGTCCTGCTCGGCCGGGCCCGTGCGGCGCACATGCACGGTGAACAGGGTGACGCCAGTCTCCACGATCTCCGGGACCGGCGTCTTGTATTCCGGAATGATCACGATGGTCGGCTTGGTAATCGTGAAGCGCGGCCCCTGGTAAGGGGTCTTCTTGATGCCGCGTGTGACCATCAGGCGGATGTGAACGCCATCCTCCATGCCATTGGCCTTCAGGCAATCCACAAGGCGTGCGGTCAGCTCGTCTTTCGTCAGGCCGATGTCCATGTCGAGCGCCTTGGCGCCGGCCCAGAGGCGTTTCAGATGTTCTGACAGGAAGGCAATGCCGCCATCCATGACGCGCAGTCCCTCCCAGACGCCATCGCCCAGGATGTAACCGCTGTCGAAGACGGACACGACCGCCTCGTCCCGCTTTTTCAAGTCGCCATTCACCGACACCAGAATGTCCGCATTGCGCGGGTCGGTGAGATAATCGTGTACGCCGTGGGCGTCGTCTTCCATCATGCGGCTTCTTTCACGCGCGTTCGGGCGAGCCAATCGGCGATGTCCGAGGCGACTTTGTCCGTTCCCGGCTCATCGACAATCCAGTGCGCATTCTTCGGATATTCGAGGAAATCCCCGGCCACAGGCGCGTGGCTATATTTCTCGCCCACTTTGCGAACCGCAGAGGCCAGCGTCGCGCGGTCCTTGCCAGCGGCAATCGTCAGCGTGGGGATCCTGATCCGGGATTCATCGATCTCCACGCCATCCGTCAGGTCGCCATAGACCTTTCCGGAATCGTAGAGCGCATGGGAATAGATCTCTTCCCTGAGGCGCTTGGGCACACAGTTCGTCACGCCGAAGTCAAAGCCTGTCCGCCAGACCTTGTAGGATTTCTTGCGGTCCTGCTGGATCAGGATGTTCAGGAACGTGAACGCCACGCTCGGCCCGACCACCGCGCACCCCTTGGGCTGGGCCGGCGTCAGGAAGACAGCCTGGGACACGTCCCCCTTCTCTGCCAGGACCTGCGCAATGAGGCCGCCCATCGAATGACCGATCACGGCGGGCTTCTCGCCGGTGGCCTTTTCGATCTCGTGCGCCTTCGCCGACATGGCCGAGATATAATCGTCGATGCCAAGCTCGCTGAGCGAAGCGGGCGGGTTCGTTTTCAAGCGGCGGCCGGGAAACAGGGTCGGCGCCTCGCACGTCCAGCCGTCCGCTTCAAAGACGGGGATCATCCGGTCCCAGACATCGCCGCCGCATCCGACGCCGTGAATCATCAACAGTGTTTTCGTCATGCCCCTCTCCGCTCTTTCCGGCCGTTGAAACGTCAGGTGGCCGGGTTTCAGCCCTGGGGCACCTTGCCGCCGTGAACCGGCGCCGTCCAGCGTTCGAAGCGTTCGGCCACTTCCGCATAAACCGCCCGCTTGAATGGCACGACGAGCGAGGGTGTCTCTTCGAGCCGGGCCCAGCGCCAAGCGTCGAATTCAGGTGTGTGCCGGTCCAGCCGCACGTCGCTGTCAGACCCTTTGAAGCGGAAGGCGAACCATTTCTGCCGCTGGCCCAGATACGGTCCCGGCAGGCGCTTTTTCAGATCCGGCGGGAAATCGTAATAGAGCCAGTCTTCGGTTTCCTGCAGCGTATCGACCAGTTTTGCCGGCACGCCGACTTCTTCTTCCAGCTCCCGCAGGGCGGCCCCGGCCGGGTCCTCGCCCTTGTCGACCCCGCCCTGCGGCATCTGCCACTGGAAGGATCCGCGCCCGTTGATACGCCGGCCAATGAAGACGTGCCCGGCCTTCGAAAAGAGGGCCAGGCCGACATTCGCGCGATAGCGATCGGGATCTTGTTTAACCTGTGTCACCCGGCAGGATTTACAGGAGCCTGCTCAAGGCTGCCAGTGCGAACACTGTCTTCGCTGGGATTTTCCGCGGACGAGGCGGTCGCCGCCAGGGCCGAGACAGGTGCCAGGACGATGCCCTTCTGGTCCAGGCTTGCCGTCCAGGTCTTCACCATTTCGATGGTGATCGGGAACGCATACCCCGCTCCAAGCGCGGCGCCATGCTCCAGGGCTTCGCTTTCCAGTTCCAGGAACTCGGAAGAGATATCCTCAGCGGACAGTTTCGCGTCGATCGCCGAATCCGCACGCACATAGCGCAGGCGCGTTTCGCCGCTCAGCTGTTTCATGTTCGCCGCATTGAGGCTGCCGTCGTCGATAAAGGCGAGGCCCCGTTCGGAAACGGCCTGCAGAACCGGCGTCATCGCGGCTCCATCGTCACCGATCTTGGAGCCTTGCGAATTGATCAGGCCGAAATAGCCGGTGGACCGGCTGAGAATACGGTCGAGGCGCGCCTTGTTGCGGGCTTCATTCTCGCTGGCCAGCAGCGTCAGCGGATGCATTTTCATCCGGCCATAATCATAGGCCTCCATCGGGGTCTCGATCAGCACTTCGTGTCCAGCCGCGCGGGCGCGGTTGATCCACAACTGAAGGCTGGTCGCATCCGGCGCGAAGGACAATGTCACTTCCGGCGGCAACTCATCGATGGCCGATTTGGTATGGGTCGCATTGATGCCAAGCCCGCCAACCACGACCGCCACAACCGGCTTGTTGCCCGGATTGATGAACGGCCGGGCGTAAGCATCGGCCGGGGCGCGCCCGTCGGGCGAAATGCGCGGCAGGATCATGCCGTTCAGACGCTCGGTCATGCCGGCAATCGGCGCCCGCTCCAGCGAGGCGACGCGGGTGACTTCGCCATAGGATTCGCCGGGTTTGACCAGCTTGCCATTGATCCGCACGCCTGCGGTATCGGCGTCCCCTTCCCCGACCGGTGCATCAGGGTCCGCCGCCGCCATCACGGTTTTCCCAGGCGCATCGATCCCAAGACCCGGCATGTCGCCAGATCCGGTTTCGTCGCCATAGTCCGGCGTTTCGATGGACAGGTTCGCAGTAGCGATGTCGGTTTTCAGACGGGTCTTCAGCGGCGGGGCCGCGGAATTCGTCGTCTCGAACAGGGCGAGTGTCTGCTTCGGGCCCGCTTCTGACGGATCCCCCATCAGGACAATGGCTGCGCCCAGCGCACCTGCTATCCCGCCAAACACCAACAGGCTGAGACCTGTATGCAAAACGCCTGCGCGCAGCGGTGACGGCTCAGCATCCCGGCGATTTGCCATGTGGCAACCTCGTAATCCAATCTAGTCGACTCTGAACGACCAGAATTGCATCACTCCGGTTAACAGGTTGCAAACGAAGGTTAACCGATTGCTGTTATCCGGCCCGCTTCAGGCCGTTGCTGGCCGTGATGGCGCCATCCTTCAGCATCTGCTTTGCACGCTCCAGCTGGTAGTCTTCGCCCTCATAGTCTTCCGGCGGCTGCTCGTCCGGCATGGTCAGGGCGTGACGCTTGGCGCCTTCCTCATTTTGCAGGGCATGCGGCAGGTCTGCTTCGGAGAAGCCCTGGATCTTGGCCAGCTCTTCCTCTGTGAGGCGTGCCGGCGAGATCGATACGTCCGGCTCGATGCCGAGCGCCTGGATCGAATGACCCGAGGGCGTGTAATAGCGCGCGGTGGTCAGGCGCAGGGCGCCGCGGTCAGCGCCCAGCGGAATGACGGTCTGGACCGACCCCTTGCCGAAGCTGGTCGTGCCCACGACCGTCGCGCGGCGGCGGTCCTGAAGCGCACCCGCCACGATTTCGGACGCCGAGGCAGACCCGCCATTGATCAGCACGATCATCGGCACGCCTTTGAAGACCTCGCCATTGTGCGCCATGTAGCTTTCCATGTCGGTGGCACGGCGTCCCTGCGTTGAGACGACTTCACCGCCCGACAGGAACATGTCGCTGACCGACACGGCCTGATCGAGCAGGCCGCCGCCATTGTTGCGCAGGTCGATAATAATGCCGCGCGGGCGTCCGCCGGTTTTCTCGGAAATATCGTTCACGGCGGCTTCCAGCAGCGGCGTGGTGCGTTCGTTGAACGTCGCGATGCGGATATAGCCGATATCCTCGTCATCAAGCTGCCAGGTAACGGATTTCTGCTCGATCACTTCGCGGGTCAGCGTCACGTCGAATGCGTCTTCGCCTTCGCGCAGCACCGTGATGTCAATCTGGGTGCCCTGCTCGCCGCGCATCTTCTTGACCGCGTCGTTCAGCGTCTGGCCGATGATCGGGACGCCATCGATGGCGGTGATGAGGTCGCCTGGCTGGATGCCGGCGCGGCTGGCAGGCGTGTCGTCCATCGGCGAGATGACCTTCACGAAGCCATCTTCCATGGTCACTTCGATGCCAAGGCCGCCATACTCACCCGAGGTCTGGACCTGCATGGACTTGAAATCGTCGGCATTGAGGTAACCCGAATGCGGGTCGAGCGAGGTCAGCATGCCGTTGATGGCGGCTTCCATCGCTTCCGGCTCGTCGATTTCGGTCACATATTCCTGACGCGCCCGGGCCAGGATTTCAGCAAACAGTTCCAGCTGTTGGTAGGTGACGGTGCGCGGATCGGATGGCGGGGGCGTGGTTTCCTGCGGGGCTGCGATGGCGGACAGGCCGACTGCCGTCGCTCCGAGGATCAATCCAACTCCGGTGCCAATCAGCAATGAACGCATGTTCCAAACCTCTTTCATGAGCGACGTTAACCGTGACGCGGTAACCAGTCTGCAGGATTCATGACCGTGTCGCCAAGTCTCAATTCCATATTGAGTTCCGGAGGCGGGTCAGACCGGTCCGGCATGCGGCCTACCGGCTCGCCCGCGGCCACGTTTTGGCCTTCGGTGACGTAGATACGGCTCATTCCGGAAAGGATAACATGGTATCCGTCACTCGTCCGCAAAATTAGCATCATGCCGTAAGAGCGGAACGGACGTGCATATTCCACCGCTCCGGCGACGGGGGCGGTGACCTGGGCTTCGCTGCGCGTGGCAAACGTGACCCATTCCGCTTTGCCGCCGGTGTTAAGCTTGTCGCCGAAGGAATGCAGCACGCTGCCGGCCACGGGCTGTTGCAGCGCCCCCAGCACGGCCTTGCCGAGCGGCCGGGTCCCCGGGGAAATGGCCTTCGGTTTCGGTGAACTGGGCGAGGCGGACACCAGGCGTGGCCGCAGGGACGGTTTCACGCCCGGCGCCGACGGGGCATCGGATTCGAGCGCGCTCAACAGGCCGCGCAGCGTATCGGCCTGCGCGCCGAGTTCCGCCGTGCGTGATTTCAGCCGCGCAATGTCGCCGGACAGGTCCTCAAACACGCCCCGCTTGGCCGCGGCGAGGCGCTCGATTTCCACCTGTTTCAGGGCGAGCGTCGCCTCAGCCGCTTCCAGACGGGCCTTTTCGCCGCGAATCCGGCGTTCCAGCCCGTTCAGCTCGTCGATCTCGGCGCGCACCGTTTCCGTCCGGGCCGCAAGCCGAGGCGTGGTTTCGCTCATCAGGATGGCGCGGCGCACGGCAGTGTTCGCCTTGCCCGGCGAAATCACCAGGGCGGGCGGCTTGCGCCGGTTCGAGGCGGCCAGCGCGGCAAGCAGGTCCTCAAGGGCCTGCTGGTCCTCCAGCAGCTGCATCTGCGCCGTAATGCGCCGTGTCCCGAGATCAGCGAGGCTCTTTTCCGCTTCCGCGGCCTGTTCCTCGCGGCGGCGGGTTTCCATGGCAGCAGCGATCAGTTCCGCGTCGACATTGTTGATGTCCTTCCGGGCATCTTCGCCGCTGGCCTGCAGGGCGGCGAGCTTCTGCTCGGCCACGCGTTTTTCGGATTCCAGCGTTTCGAGTTCCTCACGCGAAAACGTGTCCGGCGCAGCCGCTGCCAGCAACAGCAGCGAGACCGCCGGGGCCAGAGCCCGGAAGAAACGGGCCCTGAAAAAACGGGTCCGCAGGGTGTATGCGCGGGAATCGGGCATCATCCGGCCAGTCTTGCCGAAAGATGATGACCCGCACATTAACCAATTGGGGCCAGCGCCCGCTGAAATGCGGAAATTTCATCCCGGATCAGCGCGAGCATGACGCCATGCGCCGCCACCGGGAAAGACGGGTGGGTCAGACAAACCTGTTGCAGGACCTGCAGGACAGAACGGAACGCATCGTTCACCGGTAGGTTTTCTGCCCCATCCGGCCCGTGCAGCACGCCGTTGCGGGCTGTCACCACCGTTTCAATGTCGCGAAGCACCCGTCCGGGCAGTTCCAGCAATTCCGGCGGATTGAGGTACTCAGCGGACCGGGCGCGGCGCAGCAACAGGGCCACTGGCGCGATCCGGCCTGGCTGTGAAGGGTCTTCGACATCCCCCTCCCCTGCACTTTCATAGCCTGACAGCGCCGCCACCAGCCCGGCCTGCAGCGCCGAGACCAGCGCGACCGGCACCCAGCGGCGGCGGGGCGGATCTGCCTCGCTGCCCGCAAGTTCCCGGCGGGCGAGTTTCAGCCCTTCCAGGACGGCCGCGAGCGCCGGGCCGATCCGCGCGCGAGGAGTCATCCGGCGTTATTCTTCAGGATCGGCCGGCTTGCGGAAATCCCAGCCTGACTCTGCCGCGATATAGGCAAAGGCGGCATAGACGCTGACATTCTGGCGGAAGGCATCCGGTTCGATCTTGTCGAACGTGTCGTCAGGCGTGTGGTGGTAGTCGAAATAGTCCCAGCCATCCTGCGCGGGTGTCACGACGGGTACGCCAGAGCGGGCCAGCACGCCAATGTCGGGCCCGCCGCGCGAAAGATTGTCTCCCGGCGCCACGCCATACCGGGCGAGCACGCCCTGGATCTTCTTCGCATAGTCCAGCGCGCCATCGCCAAACCCGGTCTGGAACTGCCAGATATAGCTCGCGCCATGGTCACTTTCGGAGGCAAGGACGTGATTGCCGAGGTCATCTGCATGCTGACGGGCATAGGCGTCACCGCCGAACAGGCCGATTTCCTCTGACCCATAGAGCACGACACGGATCGTGCGATCCGGCTTGCCGGGCAGCTGGTCGATCAGCTTCGCTGCGCCGACGACGATGCCGCATCCGGCCCCGTCATCGATGGCGCCCGTGCCGAGGTCCCAGGAATCGAGATGGCAGCCGAGCAGCACGATCTCGTCCTTGTTCGCGCCGCCTTCGACTTCCGCGATAACGTTTCCGGACGGCGCCGCGTCAGCGGTCTCCACGCCGATATCGAGATTGACGGTCACCGCGCCCCGTTCCAGCAGGCGGGCCAGCTGGTCAGCATCGGGGGCAGACAGGGCTGCGGCCGGAATCGGACCCATCGGTTTTGCCACGCCATCCGGGCCGCGCCGGTCGATCCCGCCCGTATGCGGACGGCGGAAATGGTCGGTACCGACAGAGCGGATGAGGCAGGCCACACCCCCCTTCGCGGCGGCCACTTTCGGGCACGCCGCCCGTTTCGCGACCGCGAGACCATAGCCGGCCCCCGTCTGGGTCCGCGTCATGAATTCGTCGATGAAGACGATCTTGCCCGCCACGTCTGCATCGTCGGCCGCCTGCAGGTCTGCCAGAAGCTCGAACCGGACAATGTCCGCCTCCAAGCCGCCTTCCGGTGTCGGCGCACTGCCGCCGAGCGCGGTGATGATCAGCGGCTGGGCGCTGGCCCCGACCACGCGGGCGGTTTCATGCGTGCGCTTCCAGTAAGGCACGGTGAAGTCTTCGACATGGACATTGGCGAAGCCCATCTCGGTCAGCTCCGCGACGGCCCAGTCGCGCGCCCGCTTCTCGTCCGGAGACCCGGCAAGACGCGGCCCGATCTCGGTCGTAAGGTCTTCGACGAATTGCAGGCCGACATTGTCCCACGTGCCGGCATTCGCCAGCGATCGTGCCGTCTCCAGGACCTGCGTCTCATGGTCAGCGGCGTCTTCTGCGGTCGCGGTAAAGGCGGCAAACGCCCCCAGCGCGGCAATGGCAATCAGTCTCATCGGGCATCTCCGGAATGGTTTGCGCGAACGCTAAGCCATTCCGGCGGCCGTTAAAACCCATGCGGCCGGTTCAGAGCGCCGCAGCCATTTCCAGGACCGCATCGACTGCCGGGCGATCCTTGTAACCTTCCTCCCGCATCACGGCCTTCACGGTGCCGTCGGCAGCGATGAAGACGATCGCCGGATGCGGAATGCCGTCATAGCGCGAGCCCGCGGGCACATCCGGATTGCGCAGGTCAAATGCATCGATGGCGGCCGATCCGGTGTCGGAATAGAGGCCGTACGGCAGGTCCTTCGCGGCCTTGAAATCCGCGAGCGTTTCCGGGCTGTCATAGGACACGCCGATCAGCGTCCAGCCCTCTTCGCCAAGCGGCGCCGCGGCTGCTTTCAGGTCGATCAGCTGTTTCTTGCAGTAAGGGCACCAGTCAGCCGAGCGGAAAAAGGCGACGACCGTGCCTTTCTCTCCGGCGAGGTCCGTGAAGCTGACCACGCCCTCCGGGCCCACGACAGAGGCTGCCGGGGCGGGCTGGCCGACAATGGGGCCGACCCGCATGGTCTCGGCCATGGCGGCCTGTTCGGCTTCGCTGGCCTTCGCGGAGAGGGCGGCGTCGGAGGTATCCTGCGCGACGGCAGCACCCGCCGGCAAAAGCGCGAGGAGGGACGCGAGGGAGGCAGTGCGGATCATGGGCATTTCCTTTTCTTGGCCTCCGACCCTAACCGGGCCGTGGCCGCCATGCGACGCACGAGCGCGTGAGGTCACGCAGGCGTGATCCTGTCCGAAGTCCGGGTCAGCCGCCGCGCCGGGCCCGCCAGTCATCTGCGCTCTGCCCGTAGACGTCCCAGCTTATGCCGGCGAACGGCGCGGGGGCCTGCGCCACGCGCAGCTTTCGGGCGCCAAGCCGTTCCGCCACCCTCAGGGACGCAGCGTTCTGGGCATCGATACAATGGATGATCTCGTCCCAGCCGAGAATGTCGACCGCATAATCGATCGCCGCCGAGACGCCTTCATGGGCATAGCCCCTGCCCTGCGCCGCCCGCGTCAGGCCATAGGCGATCTCGGTGCCCGGCCAGCCTTCCGGCCGCCACGGCCCCAGCCGGCCGATCCATTCACCGGACGATTTCTCGATCACGGAGAACATGGAATAGCCGCGGATCGTCCAAGCCCCCGCCAGCGCGCAAAGCGACCGCCAGACGGTCGATGGCGGCATCACCCCGCCGATGAAGCGGGCGGTTTCCTCGTCCGCCATCATGGCACACATGGGCTCGAAATCCTCCGCCTGCGGCGGGCGCAGGATCAACCGTTCGGTTTCTATGGTCGGACCGATATTGCGCATGGGAAGGGACTCCGGACAGGCAGTGACACCCGCCGATGTCACCGGATTCTCCCCACCGGAAAAGAACTGGCTGGCAAAGAACTGGCCGGCAAAGAAAAAGCCCCGCCGGTGAAGGCGGGGCTTTCCAGTTGTCCGTTATGAGCCGTCCTATCTGCGGGACAGCAGCGACATGATCGTGACGAAGATGTTGTAGAACAGGATGAAGAAGTGCAGTGCGCCCATGTTCGTCATCACGGCGAGGCCACGCTCGTCCCCTTCCAGGGCGAAGTAGGACCGCTTCATGTTCTGTGTGTCCGTCGCAACCAGCACGCCCGAAATCGCCAGAACGCCCACGGTGATCGCGGTTTCAAGGAAACCCGACGGGGGGAACAGGAAGCTGAGCAGCGCCATGCCGACAATGCCCCAGAGGGCGAAAATGGCGACCACGCCGAACGGCTGCAGGTCACGCTTGGTGGTGTAGCCATACAGAGACAGCGCACCGAAGGCCGTCGCCGTCAGGAAGAAGGCCTTGGCAATGGTGATGAATGTCGTGCTGTAAACGATACCCGCGCGGCTGGCCGCCTCGGCATTCGTCGTGGCCATCAGCACCCAGACCGACAGGCTAAGCCCCAGTAGCGTGACGATGGACCAGTAAAGAACGGCCGAGCCCAGCGGCGATGGCCGCTTCATGGCAAAGGCGGAAATCAGGATCAGGCCGATCGGACCGAACTGCACGACCAGGCGGAACGGAGAGAACAGCACGAATTCTGTCAGTGCCGGCACATAGTTGGAGCCAACCAGGAAGGCCAAAGCGCCAGCCAGTGCGATACCGTAGGAAAGCTTCTGATAAACGCCAAGCATGAAGGCGCGCAGGCCCTCATTGACCGACATGTCCATCGAGCCAGCGCCGGCGGACGGCGTATAAGCACGATTGAAATCATTCATAGGTTTCAAGCCCTTTCTCTTTGCCGGGTGGATTATTTACCCGGAACATGGGCGAAATATGGGAGGGCTTGCCTTCTTGTGCAAGCAAAACCGGACATCCCTTCAGCTTGTTCATGGGCCGGGGGGTGCTCGTCATGGAAAAACACTTCAAGCAATTCATATAAATACTTAAAGTCCACGGGCTGAATATTTGAAACGAAAGAAATTCACATAAGTATTCGCAAATTGTCAGGGGCGATTTCTGAAGATCAGCCTCACCTATCCGGAAGTGGATTGACTAACCTATGCTCAAGGCTAATCTTCTGAATCTGGCGTAGTTCCAGCAGTGGAGGCGCCAAAGCACTAGGGGATACAGTTATGGCAGACGCATCGGCTTACGCCGAGAACATCAAGAAATACGCAAATGGTGGGTATAATCAGGCAGCCGCCGAGAAGATCGTGGGACACCTCGGCATTGCCCTCCGCAACAAGGACAGCTCCATCGTCGCCTGCAGCGACGACGGCGAACTGGACCGTGTGCGGGAAAAGTGGTGCCGCGGGAAACTGGGCCTCGCCGAGAAACAGGGGGAGCTTGATACGGCAATCAAGACTGTCTGTGATCGCATGAGCGCCGAAGGCGGCCAGAAATCACGGGTCACCTTCTACTATCTTCTGGCAGAGCACTTCGGAAAGCTCGCAGAACTGGGCAGCTGATCCAGCCCCTTCATCACACCAGACAAACCCGGCCCCTTCTGGCCGGGTTTTCTTTTTCCGCGTCCGGAGGCAGACAACAGGCCATGTACAGACTGTTTGCCGCCCTGCCCGTCCCCGAAGACCTGTGGGAAGGCCTCGCCGCCCTGCAGGACGGCCTGCCGGGGGCGAGCTGGCGCCCGGAAGAGAACTTCCACATCACCCTGCGCTTTTTCGGGGACCTGACCCATCGCCAGGCCCGTGACCTGGACGACCTGCTGGGCGACATCCGCTGCCCGCCATTCGAAATCTCGATAGAAGGCGCCGGCTGGTTCGGACGGCGGGAACCGTCCGCGGTCTGGGCACGTGTGCGCGAAAGCGACGAACTGCGCAGCCTGTCAGCCCGGTGCGAACAGGCGGCCCGCCGCCTCGGCTTCGAACCGGACCGGCGCCCCTTCATCCCGCATGTCACGCTGGCCTACCTGCACAATGCCGCGCTGGAAGACACCCGCCGCTGGGTTGAGGCGCATTACGCCTATCGCAGCGG